>Ga0255782_10003106_pt1 | contig 12805 bp, 11 predicted proteins | sample 101ome_26_FD_179980 | JGI IMG/M metagenome (GOLD analysis project Ga0255782, IMG submission 179980) | Coastal salt marsh microbial communities from the Groves Creek Marsh, Skidaway Island, Georgia - 101408AT metaG (version 2) | ecosystem: Environmental > Aquatic > Marine > Intertidal zone >...
ACATAGAGGCAAGAGAGCAATTTGACCGCCGTGTATTAGAGAGCGACGAGTATTACAATGGAATTATTAATGTTAGAGTTGGCGGTTCCGATAAATTGCGCAAGGCATTGCTAGAACATAGCATCAAGGCAAAACAATCCAACACATAAGGTTAGCGGGCCAGTTTACTATTACCGCTGTGGAAAAAGCATCCGTATAGGAGCACACGTAACACGTTGAGCGGCGTTCGGTAGTAGAGCGTTTGATTGACGTAGACTGATTGTTGGCTGTCGAAAAACTGCACATTACACATAAAAACCGTATGCACTAGGAACGAAGCAACGGGTAATGTACTATAAAGAAAGCATAAACTAGCTTTATGCACTCTTTATGTTACATATGTCGACGTAGGTTGGGAAAGGTCAGAGCCCATTGTGTAGCAGATAAACACCTACTTCCAAGTCTCGGCTGTGGCGAACTCACGTGAAGCACAATTTTGAGATTAGATGGAACCGTAACAGGTTCCGTCTGACTGAAACAATCTACGTGAAACTATTACGCATTACATTCGTAATGCGTTTTCTTCATATAACTTATATCAAACAAACGAAGTGTATAGTTTGAGCGATAGCGAAAACAAATATCTACGAAGTAGATATTGCATCTGTAATAAATACATTATAAGTATGGATCTTTCTGATGAAAATAAATGATATTGAGAAACTAAATGAAATACCCGCAAGCGGTGTAAACCAACTAGCAAAAAAAGCTGGGGCAAAAGTTCTAAGTAAGGTACCTAGTTCTAGAGCTAAATCTAAAGCTGCTAATCTTGCCGGTAAAGTTAATTTAGGATCTACTGCTAATTTACTTCATAAACAGTTTGCTGAATTCTTAGGAAATCAAAACAAAAATGTTTCACAGGCTACTGGTGAAGATCTACAAAACTTTTTACAAACAAAAAAACATAAAACTCTGCAAACTATACCTAGTGGTGTTCTGCAAAAGCAACAATTAGATGATATTTTGATGAAAGTTGCACAGGAAGCATTTACAAGAAAAAAAGGAGCAGGAGAAACAGACCCTGATGCTGAAGATCCTGCAGGGCAGGCTACGCCTGCAGAAGAACCTAAAGTGCAATTTACTGCTGGTCAACAAGTTGCATTCAAAAGCAATGCAGGAAAATTAGTTACTGCCAAAGTAGTTGGCAAAAGTATGGACGGTGACGAAAAGAAAGTTGCAGTAAACTCTGGAAAACAGGATTTTAATATTCCTCGAGATAGATTGTTGGATCCTGCAACACAAAAACCATTCAAAGCAAGTGCGCCGGGCGTACCTAGCAAGCCACAACAAGGTATTCCTAAAAATATTCAAGCAGCAATTAATAAACTAAGTCCGGAAGAAAAACAACAGTTGGTAAAAATGCTATGAAACTACAAGAAGTAACACTATACGAAAACCGATCACATAGAATTTTGCAAGAAGGTTGGCAAGATCTCACAGAAGAACAGCAAACCTATCAACTACTTTGGGAAAAAGAACTTTGGCCTTTATTAGAACAGTATAAAAAACTTGCAGAAGCAGAATTAACAGCAAAACAAATATCTTCAATATTTCAAAGTGCAGAAGAAGTTGCAGATGCAGGTGGCAACAACAAAAATTTACTAGGAAAAGCAGCAGGAGCAGCAATGTTACCTGTTGATATTGCAAAAAAAGTTAATGCAAAAATAGACGAGCTTGGCAGGATGGCTCAAAATACTGGTCCAGTTAAAAATATGGACGCTAAGTTTGACAAATTAAAAGCTGATATAAAGAAAAATAATTCTGACAGTAAAATTGTTAAGGGTGTTGAAAAAATATCAAACTGGGCAAAAGAAAATCCAGGCAAAGCAAGTATAGGTGTTGCAATACTAACTACAATCGCAGCATTTGCAGGTGGTCCTGCAGGTGGTGCAGCAGCAGGTTTAATTTTAAGGGCATCTAAAGATTTGTTGCAGGGCGAAAAACTATCTACATCGGTAGGCAAAGCAGTAAAAACAGCAGCAATTGGTGCTCTTGTTGGTGCTGTAGCAGACCAAGTTGGTGATTTTTTCCAAGGTGTCCGTGGAGAAGTTATAGACCAAGGTGCATTTGCAAGTGTTGACTATGGTGCAACACAAACAATTAGATTACCTGGGTATGAATGGTCAGAAACTATCCAAGGTGTAAACATCAAAGTATTACCTGACGATGCAGAATATGTAAATGACCTTATGGATCTTATAGGACAAGGCGGAGATACGGCAAACAAAGCATTTGATCAACTAGCAGACTTTGCAAAAGAAATTAAAACAGACGATTATATAGATGCATTGAAAGATGCAGGCACAGAAGCAAGAAATAATGACAGTTTGTTTCAATTTATTACTGCTGCAAAAAATGGAATATCTGCACTTGCGCAAGGTGCTGCTCAAGCATCAGATGATAAGAAAAACAAAGAAGAATCTATTGATTTAAATCAAGAATATGACAAATATTTGCAAGAAGCGGGCATAATAGACAAAATCAAGAAGACAGGCAAAAGTATTACTGCTGGAAAACTAGAAAGAATGTGGAAAAAAGCAGGTAAACCTACAGACAGTGGCAGTATTTTAAATATTTTACAAGCTGCGGGTTTGCAAGATGATGCAATTGCACAGGTGCAAAAACAAAGTCAAGTTAAACTACCTAAAAAGGCAGCTGGTGAACAAATTGATCTAAAAAAATTAGCAGCAGCTATTCAAAAAGCAAATATTTCAGATCAAGTAAAACAACAGCTACAAAAATCACTAACAGTTAACAAAGATTTTGACAAAAGTCAAAAATTAAGTGATTATGGTCAAGTTGGCAAGTAATTAGAAGAACGGCATTTTTGTTTTTTTGGTAGTTTCTAAATTATCTTTGATAATATCACCAATTATAATTTTATCTTCGTGACAAAGTTCATATGCTTCAGCGATTGTTACGCCGCCACGCATATACCAAGTGATTTTAAACAACTCTGACTTTAATTGTTTTTGATCACCCTCTAGTTTCTTCACTTCTTCTAGGATCTCACCCATAGAGAGGGGCAAGATCCTTATGCGAAAAAATTTGATTGGTCAAACGTAATAGGTACAGTCCATTCAGCGGGTGCACCTGCTTTAATTTCGTCTTCAGTGCTCTTAACTTCAAAGGGCTTTATACTAAATTTATTTTTTTGCGTATCTAAGTGTTCTGTTACATAGGTATAAAACTGTTTATCTGCATTATCAATAAATTCTTGTATATGAACCGGGTTTGTTACTTCGGTATCTCCTACAGTAACCTTTTTTATACTTTTGGTTAGCGTGTTTACAGTTAATTCAGTAAGTTTTGCAAAACTTTTGCTAAATTGTTGTAATTTTTGTGCATCCGGTGTATCGTCGTCGTTTACAATTGAAAAAATACGTTGTTCTTCAAATGTTTTTAAACTAGCTTCAGTAAATTCCTTGTAAGTCAACGGTGTTATACCAATTTCCATATCATCAATTGCGATAGTGTCATCATATTCAGCTGTGACTAACCCGTTTAACACACTTCTTAAGTCAACAGTGAATGCTTTGTCTTCGCCTGTGCCAGGAACCTTAGTTGTAATTTCTAATTCTTCACCGTATGTTGCTATTCTAATAGCAATTAGTATTGCATCAAGGTCGATACTAGGTATAAACCAAGCATTCTTAATGTGCGGAATACAACTTTGGATAACATTGACTGTCGCTTGACCATTTAACAGTGCATCTGGTGTTTTAATTGTAAGTTCATCCTTAGCTGTCATTGCAAAAACTGGTAGTTCACCGTTTTCGGGCATATCGATTGCTTCTTCAGGATAATATTTGCCTTTACTGGGTAAGGTAATATATACTTTAGGTTGTCTAAAGTATTTCTTTAAAGGGTTCTGTTCCATATTTGATGAAAAAGACCCTGGGTCAAATTCTGGCATAGTTGTCTCCGTATAAATACATTATAAAAGTATGTATCTATTTTATTTATGTGCGTATATAACTCAGGATTGATGTTTTGGCCGAAGAAGTAACGATTAGTAATTTTGGTGAAGGTGGTGTAGCTAGTGAAGCAACACTACAACTTCTTGTATCTGCATTTGAAAAAATGGCAGGTACACCCGCTGATGCAAAAAAAGCCAAAGAAAATTTAGATAAGTTCTCAAAGAAATTAGGAACTGATGTAACAATAGTCGAAGAATTCGGTGTTGAAACAGCAAAAGCTTCTGAAGCTGCATCTACTTTTGCAGAATCGGCAAAAAATGCTGCAAGCACTATTGGCGCCGGCTTACTTGGAGCAATGGGCGGACTTTTTGCTAGTGCAAAAAATTTAGCTGCTACATTTATAGACGGAGGCGACACACTTACTGACTTTGCACAACACGTTCCTATTGTTGGCGGCGCATTTTCTATCCTAACAAGCTATATGGACAATACTGTTGCTACTTTTAGAGATTTATCTAGCGTAGGTGCTGGATTTAACAATAATCTCAAAACGATAAGAGATACAGCAGCTAACCTTGAACTAAATTTAGGAGAAATGAGCGCACTTATTGGGCAAAATAGTCAAAGTTTAAGATTGTTGAGCGGAACTGTCACAGGTGGCATCACAAGATTCGCTGCAATGAACGCAGAACTTAAAAAGACAGGCGATTTCGAGTCCTTAAAAAATATGGGCTTTACTATCGAAGAAATAAACGAAGGTATGCTGTCCTATACTGAACTACAAGCTAACTTAGGCAGACTCCAAAAAATGGATAACGCTCAAATTGCAGCAGGTAGTGCGCATTATCTTGAGCAACTTAATTTGTTATCTAAAGTTACAGGCAAAAGTAGAAAAGAATTAGAAAACACAATGATGAAACAGAGTCAGGATGCAGGTTTCCGAGCTCTAATGAATCAATTTGAAGAAGGAAGTGTTGAAGCTAATAACTTTAGAGCAAGTATGGCAATGATAGATACACTACCTGCAGATGTTGCAGCTGGTTTGATGGATCTTGCAGACGGCATACCTCAAACCGAAGAAGGTATTGCAGTTTTAACCGCAGCTGGTCCAGAGATAAGAGATGCAATGATGGCTGTAGCTGATGGAGCAGATCCACAAGTTATAATCAATGCACTCAGTAAGGCTGGGGTAGATATGGAAAAATTTGCTGGGCTAGAAGGCGCTGAACGTGCAGCATTTATTGCAAATCTTAGAGCAAGTAATCCTACTCTTGCATCAATCCTTGATAGTGCAACACAACTAACAAAATTAGGAAAAGCTGATTTTAAAGCGGCGCAGGCAGAACAAGCTCGCCGAGATGAAATATCGTCAACGCTTACAACATTTGATGATAAAGTTAAAGAAATTAGAGCAAGCATACAAAAAGCATTTCTTGATAGCGGAATATTTGAAAACGCAGGCGACTTGGTAGGAACATTTGCTGAAAAACTTACAACACTATTACAATCTGATGGATTTAAAGAAGGACTTAGTAATTTCTTTACAGCTATAAGTGATTTTGTATCAAACTTTACAAATTTCAATTTTGCGACAGCATTATTTGGCGGTGTGGCAGATAAAGACGTGTTTGACGAAGATGGAAACAAAACTATAAGTGCAGGCGATAAAATAAACGGTTTATTTGGTGATTTATTTGGCGAAGGAGGTCCTATTTCATCTGCATTCGAAACTCTAGCACCTAAACTTACAACTATGTTGAGCGATATAGCAGGCAATGTGCTTGGCGGATTACTTGACTTTGATATTCCTTGGGGGACATTATTCCTAGGAGGACTTGCTGGCCTTGCAGCAGCAATGTTAGCACCTGTGCTTGCAATACCTGCAGGTATTGCTGTGGCTATCACAGCAATATTTGGTATACAAGCATTTAAAGACTTACTAAGTGACGCCTGGGAAGGACTTAAAAGTTTCTTTACTTGGGGAGCAGATGTATTCAGTTCATTAGGTGGTGGCATAAGCGGCTTAATAACAAGTGCTTGGGAAAAAGTTACAGGATGGTTTAGCTTTGGCGGAGGTGATGGCGGCGAAGGAACGTCATTTAGTATTTCGGCACTTGGAACTGCTGCCTGGGAAGTAGTAAAAGGTTGGTTTAGTTTGCAGGTAGGACTTGTTACAGGGTTAGCTGATTTGGCAATCGGCGCTTGGAATACAGTAACAGGCTGGTTTGGCTTTGAAGGTATTAATTTTAGCATAAGTCAACTAGCAAGTGATGCTTGGGATACTGTTACAGGATTCTTTAGTTTTGGTGGCGGAGGAGAAGAAGGAGGAACATCGTTCAGCATTACAAGTTTGATGTCAAGTGCTTGGGAAAGTGTAACAAGCTTCTTTAGTTTAGACAACTTCCAAATACCTAGTATTAGCAGTATGTTCCAAGGAATAATAGATGCTGTAAAAGGATTTTTCAGTTTTGATTTTAAAATGCCAAACTTTAAAGCTTATCTTCCAACTTGGTTAGGAGGTGAAGGCAAATCTTTATTTGGTGGCGGTGGAGAATCAACAGCTTCTGCGCCTGAGCCACCTGATGTAACACCTGCTGTTGAAGGCGGAGAAGCAATTGCATCAGCCGAAAATGCAATAGCTTCATTTGCAGCATTGCCTGATTTACAAAACAACTTAGACATACTTAAAAATGGACTTGACGTAGACGGAGTTAGAAGTTATACTTTAGCTATGGAACAATTGGTAGATGTTCTAGGTAGACTAAATGAAACATTAGCCGAAGATAACACAGGTATGTTCGGCGGAGGAACTGGTGTTGCAGCAGCAGATGTTCTAGGACAAATTAGCACAGCCAGTCAAGGTAGTGCGCAAGGTACACAACAGTTAAATAGTATTATGACAGAACTACTTGCTGTAATGACTGAAGTAAGAGACTTTGACGAACAGATTGAAAAGAATACAAAATATAACACAGGCACTAATATTGCTGCTGGTCGAATAAGTGCTAGACCTGTGTAATGGAGATATGATATGAGTTGGAAAAAATATTTTACACCAGTAGCTACAGGAAATAATCCTAGTGGTTCCTATTCTCCATTTACTAATGCTAGAAGCGGCGGCAATATGGCCGGACCTGCACGTTCAAACTATTCTTCATATCTTCCTGATGTCTATGTAGGATCTCCTAACCGTGTTGAACGTTATGGTCAATATAATACTATGGACTTAGATTCAGAAGTAAATGCTGCATTAGATATCCTTGCTGAATTTTGTACACAAAAAAATAAATCAAACAATACACCTTTTATTATTAATTTCAAAACAAAAGCTACCAATTCTGAAACAACTATCATTCAACAATACTTGCAGCAATGGAATAAGCTACAAAATTTTGAAACAAAAATATTTCGTATATTAAGAAACGTTTTTAAATTTGGTGATCAGTTTTTTTTACGTGATCCTGAAACAAAACGTTGGTTTCACGTAGATCCTGCAAACGTAACACGTATTATTGTAAATGAATCAGAAGGAAAGATTCCTGAACAGTATGTTGTAAAAAATATAAACTTTAATTTCAAAGATGGTATTGCTACAACACCTTATCAAACAAACGGAAACATCACGGGCGGCGGAGGCTCACAGTATGAACCAACAGGTGGTGCTCGTGGAATGGTAGGACAACCGCAAGCAAGTATGAGCGGATCAAGATTTACAACAGATGATTCAGAATTTACAGTAGATGCAAAACACGTTGTACATTTGAGTTTGTCAGAAGGTCTTGACAATAACTATCCATTTGGGAACAGTCTATTAGAAACTATCTTTAAAGTATACAAGCAGAAAGAACTGCTTGAAGATGCGATTATTATCTATCGTGTCCAACGTGCGCCGGAGCGCAGAGTATTCTACGTTGATGTGGGCAATATGCCAAGTCACTTGGCAATGCAATTTGTAGAACGTGTTAAGACGGAAATCCATCAAAGAAGGATCCCATCGTCAACAGGGGGCGGTCAGAATGTCATAGACTCATCATACAATCCTCTATCAATCAACGAAGACTACTTCTTCCCGCAGACCGCAGAAGGTAGGGGCTCTAAAGTTGAAACGCTTCCAGGTGGCACTAACCTAGGAGAAATTGATGACCTTAGATACTTTACTAATAAGTTGGTACGCGGCTTACGTATCCCAAGTTCGTACTTACCAACTGGAGCAGATGATTCAGCTGCACAATACAATGATGGACGTGTGGGCACAGCATATATCCAGGAGTTACGCTTTAATACCTACTGTGAACGTTTGCAAAACTTAGTAATTGAAGAATTTGATCAAGAATTTAAACGATACCTACTAGAAAAAGGAATCAACGTTGATGTGTCAATGTTTGATTTAAAATTTCAACCACCACAAAACTTTGCTGCATATCGTCAATCAGAGATTGATAACGCTCGTGTGCCTACTTATACACAAATGGCACAAATTCCATATATTTCAAATCGTTTTGCACTCAAAAGATTTTTAGGAATGACAGACGAAGAGCTTGCTGAGAATGAACGTTTGTGGCAAGAAGAAAACGCTGAAAATCTTGATCCACTACCAGGAGATGCAAGTGCAGAAATGAGAGATGCAGGTATAAGTTCTGCAGGGATATCCGGCGACTTAGGAAATATAGAAGACGAAGCACCTGCTGATGTACCTAGCGAAGATGGTGGCACAGGAGAAGGTCCAGAAACAGCAACAGGACAAGACTTAGGAACTCCAGCAGCAGGAACTGAGCAAACTATATAAATACATTATGATATTAAGAGAATTATTTTATCACGATCCGGAAACAGTTCAGTCAGTAGAAGATAAACGCTTCGAACCTGAATACGATCAGTCACCTCTTGAAAAAACAGACACAAGAAAAACAAGACTCACTCTTAGCCAAATCAACAGAATCCGTAAAGCTTCTGAACTACATATTGAAGAAAAGAAAAAAGAGCTAGAATTCATAAAACAAATGTATGGAATCGCAGCAAACGCAGAAGCAGCCGGAGTTTAATTTTTGAAAAAACAAGCGTTTGTGGTCGGCAACGGCACAAGTCGTTTAGATTTAGACCTATCACAATTAAAATCACAAGGTAAAATATACGGATGTAATGCTCTTTATAGAGAGTTTGATCCAGATTATCTTGTTGCAGTTGATGTCAAGATGATCCTTGAAATAAACAAAGCAGGATATCAACATACACATTCAGTTTGGACAAATCCAAATAAAGCATACAACAAATTTACTGATTTTAATTTTTTCAATCCTTCAAAAGGATGGAGCTCGGGTCCTACTGCTCTATGGTTAGCAAGTGGTCACGATAATGATGAAATTTATATTTTAGGATTTGATTACCAAGGTATTGGACAAAATGTAAACAACATATATGCAGATACTCCTAATTATAAGAAAAGTTCAGACAAAGCAACTTATTTTGGAAATTGGTTAAAACAAACCTGTATTACTTGCCAAAAATTTGATAAAAAGAGATATATAAGAGTGTTAGGCAAGGAGACCTTTATTCCTAAAGAGTTTAAAAAAATTCCTAATTTAGAACACATTACTATTGAAGAATTTAAAGAAATCCAAAAAATTTCTTAAATTCCCTGCCAAATGGCTCATTTTGAGCCTATTTACACGTACTTTTTCGATTATTAAGTAAATATATAATGACAGCCCCACACAGGAGCCGTATCTATGGTATCTGTGTGTAACATAACATTTATAGGAGTTTAAAAATGTCAGACACAAGCAAATTTGAAAAGATGCTAGAACTTCTTGTCAACGAAGACAAAGAGGCAGCACAAGAGTTATTCCACGAGATTGTGGTAGAAAAATCAAGAGATATTTACGAAGGTTTACTAGAAGACGAAACAGATGTTGAAGAAACAACTGATGAAGAAGTTGAAGAAACAACTGATGAAGAAGTTGAAGAAGCTACAGACGAAGAAGTAGATGAAACAACTGATGAAGAAGTTGAAGAAAACTTTGACCTAGACGAGTTTGAAGTCGAAGCAGACGACGATATGGGCCCAATGGACCAGACAGGCGACTTAGCTAACGACTTAGGTATGAGTATGGACGACGAAGAAGGCGATGAAGACGAAGGTGAAGAAGGCGATGTTGAAGATCGTGTTGAAGACCTAGAAGATGCGCTAGAAGATCTAAAAGCAGAATTTGAAAAAATGATGGCTGGTGACGAAGGCGACGATATGGACGACGAGGAACCAGAAGAAGAAGCATTTGCATATGAAGCAACTGACGAAGAAGTTGAAGAAGCAGCTGACGATGAAGTTGAAGAAGCAACTGACGAAGAAGTTGAAGAAGCAGCTGACGATGAAGTTGAAGAGTCAAAAGAACCACAGACAGCAGGCGAGCAAATGCGCGAGTATGTTGAAAAAGTAAGTGCTACTATGGGTGACAATGGTGCAAACACTAAGTCAGTAGTTGCAAGTGCTAACGATATGGGCGGTGATGCAGGCAACATTGCACAAGGTGCAGATGAAAAAGGTGGCTCAGCAGATAACGCTAAAGAAGATTCAGCAGGTAACGTAAATGTTCCTGGTGGAAAGGCTTCAAAATCAATGAAGTCACAACCTGGCCACGGCGCTGAGAAAAAGGGCAAGCCAGAGACAGCTGACAATAAAAAACCAACTATTGGCGGCTAATAAAAAGTAAGGAAGACTGAATGGAAAACTTACGAGAGCATTTGACATTTGATCAAGCACAGATTGTGCTTGAAAATGCCAACGAAGGCAAAGACCTTTATATGAAAGGTATTTGCATACAAGGTGATGTCCGCAACGCCAATCAGAGAGTATATCCTGTAAATGAAATTGGCAGGGCTGTCAAAACGCTCAACGATCAATGCAAGAACGGATTTAGTGTTCTCGGTGAAGTTGATCATCCAGAAGGCCTTAACATTAACTTAGACCGTGTAAGCCATATGATTACAGATATGTGGATGGATGGTCCAAACGGTTATGGAAAACTTAAAATTTTACCAACCCCGATGGGACAATTAGTTAAAACAATGCTTGAAAGCGGAGTAAAACTAGGCGTTTCATCTAGGGGCTCTGGTAATGTATCAGAAGACGGCAATAATGTTGTCTCTGATTTTGAAATAATCACCGTGGACGTTGTGGCACAGCCTAGCGCCCCTGGTGCATATCCTACACCAATCTATGAGCACCTTATGAACGCTCGTGGCGGATATAAGGCATACGAATTAGCACAGGCTACAAAAAATGATAACAAGGCACAAAAGTATCTTAAGGAATCGTTGATTAATATAATCAACAAACTCCAATAAACTAGGAGAATGTAATGATAGATGCACTGAAAACACTTTTCGAAAACGATGTAGTTTCAGAAGAGATCAGAGCACAAATTGAGGAAGCTTGGGAAGCAAAGGTTCGCGAGAATAAGCAGTCAGTGACAGCTGAACTTCGTGAAGAATTTGCTCAAAAGTATGAGCACGACAAGCAAACAATGGTAGAAGCTATTGATACAATGCTTGACGAGCGCCTATCTGAAGAAATTGCAGAATTTGCAGAAGATCGCAAGCAATTAGCAGAAGCTAAAGCAAAATATGCTATTGCAATGCGTGAAAATTCAGAGCTTCTTAAAGGTTTCGTTGTAGAACAACTACAAAAAGAAATTACAGAACTACGTGCAGACAAAGTAGCAATGGCTGAAAACTATGCCAAGCTAGAAGAGTTTGTAGTAGACGCTCTATCTAATGAAATTGCAGAATTTTACGAAGATAAAAAAGATTTAGCTGAAACAAAAGTACGTCTAGTACGTGAAGCTAAAACACACTTCGCTAAAGTCAAAGCAGACTTTATCGAAAGAAGTGCTACAGCAGTATCTGAGATGGTTGCTACTGGTCTTAAGAAAGAGATCACTGCACTCAAAGAAGATATCGATGCAGCACGAAGCAACGACTTTGGTCGTAAGATATTTGAAGCATTTGCAGCTGAGTACACTAGTTCACATCTAAATGAAAAGAGTGAAACAGCTAAACTTCTAAAAGTTATTGACACTAAAGACAAGCAACTTTCAGAAGCTAAAGCATTTGCATCAAAAGCAAAAACACTTGCAGAGTCAGTGAATGTTGAAAAACAACGTTTAATTGAAACAGCAAAGCGTGAAAAGATTATGAACGAGTTGATTGCGCCATTAAGCAAAGATCAACGCGAGATTATGACAGACTTACTGGAATCAGTACAAACAGATAGATTACAAAAATCTTTCGACAAGTACTTGCCATCAGTTATTGATGGAAATACTCCAGCAAAGCGTAAGGCAGTAATTACAGAAGGCACAGAGGTAACAGGCAATCGTACAGAAACTATGACACAAACCAAAGCAGACGAAACAGACAACAATGTTGTTGACATTAAACGTCTTGCTGGATTAAATTAAGGAGATAATGATGTCAGAACTATTAGAAAGCCGCTGGCAGGACACCAAAACTGCTCTTCTTGAAGGCTTGCAAGGCAACAAGAAGTCTGTTATGGCTGCTACGCTAGAAAACACTCGCAAGTATTTGGCTGAGACTGCAACTGCAGGCGCAACTTCAGCTGGTAACGTTGCGACACTAAACCGTGTGATTCTTCCAGTAATCAGACGTGTAATGCCAACAGTTATTGCAAACGAACTAGTTGGTGTACAACCAATGACTGGTCCAGTTGGTCAGATCCACACTCTACGTGTACGTTACAGCGACTCTGTAAACTCAACTGCAGGTACTGATACTACAGCAGGCGAAGAAGCTCTAAGCCCATTCAAAATTGCTGAAGCATATTCAGGTGC
>Ga0255782_10003107_pt1 | contig 12805 bp, 4 predicted proteins | sample 101ome_26_FD_179980 | JGI IMG/M metagenome (GOLD analysis project Ga0255782, IMG submission 179980) | Coastal salt marsh microbial communities from the Groves Creek Marsh, Skidaway Island, Georgia - 101408AT metaG (version 2) | ecosystem: Environmental > Aquatic > Marine > Intertidal zone > Salt...
GCAATAATTATTTTTATATTTCTTTACCTCAAAATAGAGTGCCAAAAGACTCTACTTTTGCTACTTGGAGCGCCTCTAATGTTTTAAAGACTGTATCTAGTGAGACTGTAGGAACTCGATTAATGACAATACAAGGAGACTCCACTCTAGGTAACGCTAATTACTATAATTCAACTACTCATAATACTCCTCTTCCGGGCGATATGTTTACTTTCAACGCAGCTAATTCTAACCATAAAAAAGCATATATGGTGACTCGAGTAGGAACTTCGTCTACTTATAATACTAATGAAAATACTCCTGCAGACACTCATCAATTAGTTATTCATTGTATGCCTACGCTTCAAAAATCTCTTTCAGCAGCAGATACCCTTGTTTTCACTAATCCATTATTAAAAGTAATGATGTCTGGAGATATTCAAGAATATTCTTTAAATACTCAGAATTTATATTCTTTTTCGCTTAATTTAATAGAGGTACAATAATGGCACTTAGAACAATACACCCAGTATTAGAAGGTTGGTTTGCAAACGAGTACGATTTTGCTTACGCTCATTTAATAAAATTTGAAAAACCAGTAAAAACTGAAGAGGGTAAAAGTGCTAGAAAAGCCACAGACTATGTTTATCTTACTGATGCTTCTAGGGACATTATTTTTAATGATGCTTCTGTAGACTCTGACGGTAATGCAAATGGTAATCAAGTATACGTAGCAGGTAAAGCACTGAATATAGGATCTGTATCAGAGACTGTAGAAGCTCGAGCAACTTCTATGAGTGTACAAGTTTCTGCGGCTGCGTTAAGCACGACAGTTATAGATTCATATACAGTAGGTGCATCAAGTCTAGAAGGTACAAAAGACTTAGTAGATGAAGGTTTCAGAGAAGGAGATACCCTTACTCTTACCAGTTTAGGGTCTAATAACTCTAAAACGGTGAGAATAGAAAGATTTGAAAATGATAATAAAAAAATAGTAGTAACACCCTTAGAAACTACTTTAACAGCAACGGCTGCTAATACAACAGAAACTATTACTTTAACTTTTAAAAATCCAGAGGTAGAAGGACTTCTATTAGATAGAGGACAAAGTTCGTATGCTCGGTATATTAACAGAGAAGTATTTGTTTACAAAACATTTATTAACCCTGATAATGGAAGTGCTATTGACACAATTTTAATTTTTAAAGGAATTATAGCAGGTGGCAAAATAACAGAAGACCCTAATAAGTCTTCCATAGTATCTTGGTCATTAACAAGCCATTGGGGAGATTTTTCTAGAGTTCAAGGTAGACTGACTTCAGATCCCTATCACCGCGCCTTGGATGGAAATAACATTCCAGACCCTAAAGCAACAATTCGTCCTGAATATGCGGGTGACTTAGGATTTTTACATAGCGAACAAGCAATTAATCTAGTATCAATTTATCAAGTTATGGAAACAAGATACAGATTAAAGAAAAAGAGTAGTTTCTTTGGTCTAAAGAAAAGCTACTCTATGGAAGAATATCAAGTACAAGTTGATAGAGAAGCAGACCTCAGATTTAATCTAGAAGCTCGTTATCTTCCTGTTGTCTATGGTGTAAATAAAATTGATAGTATTCCAGTATTTGTAGATACTTTAAATACTGACTCCAAAAAAGTATTTGTAGCTTATGCTCTATGCGAAGGGCAGATAGGGGGTCTATACGATATTTATTTTGATGACACTTCGTCTATTTGTATAGATGAAAATGATTCTTCTACTAGATCGCAGCAGACTTCTGAAAATACTATTGATGTATTATGTCAGGGTCGAGCAGACAGAGGAGATACACTAACCTCTCAGGATATAAATGGTTCTACTGCTGCAACTTTTTCTGGAAGTTTGTTCGCTTTGGGTAGTGATACTTGGTCAAGATCTGGTAGAAGAGAGTCTTTTTATGTAGAAGGGGTAGGTTGGATTCCTGTTTTATTTAATCAAACTCCTGGAGGCGCTTCTACTTCGGGGGCAGGTATTACTCATGAAAAAGGAACAAGATTTGAAAGCCCTATAGACACTCGATTACAATTTCATGCAGGTAAGCCAAATCAGCCTGCAAATAATATTTTATTATCAAATTCTAGTAATTTTAAAGTCGCAACAGATTACTATACCGGAAATGACCCGTATTGGGGAGCAAACCATAGACTTCTGGATACCGCTTACGTTGTATCAGAGTATCAAATAGGAGAAGGCGAAACCACTATTCCAGCACTAGAGTTTGTTGTACGAGGAAAAGGAGTTGAGTGCTTTAATTATGATTACTCATATGTTCAAGATCCTGCTTTTGTGGGTTCAGACAACAGTGCTTCTGATTTTGAACGGGGAGACACTGTAACTCTTAAAAAAGTTAGTGATAATTCTACTATTGGAACCGTCACTCTTGCCGATGTTTACACTATAACAAATATAGAGGGTCAACCGGAAACTCGTATGAGGTTCTTAGAAGATCCTGAGCTTGGTAATACTACAAATTTTTATATTCAAGATGGTTCTAGTAATAGATTTACTTTAGTAACTTACGATCATATTGCTGTATCCGGTACGGTCCCTTCTGAACTGAAGCATCAAATTACAGATACAACAAGTAATACAAATAACATCGACATAGAAGTTAATGGTATTTCTGCCGCTGTGCAAGCCGCCCTTACTAACGGTAATATTTTTTCAATTTTTGGAAGTGATCTTGATGGAGAGTTTTCAGACGAAATATTAAATAACTTTATAGCAAATAGAAATGGTAATATACTGGAAGGAGTAGGCAATACAAATACGAATGCCACCGAACTAGTGGATCAATATGTAGTATCTGCAGATGGTATTATTTTAGCAAATAATTCATCTAATTCAGATGATGCTTATAATAATTATGAAATAGAGCTTACTCATAAACATGATGATGGAACTCGTACTATACAAAAAAGAATTATTACAGACTATGATGGAAGCACTAACGTAGCAACTGTAGATGCTCCTTGGGAAATTGTTCCACATCAAAATGATACGTATAAGATTTTTAGTGTTACAAATGACATTCGAGTTTCTACAAATCCTGCTATGCAGTTGTTGGATTATCTAAGAAGTAAAAGATATGGCAGAGATTTAGATTTAGAAAATGATTTAGATAAAGAAAGCTTTTTTGAGGCTGGCCGAGCTTGTGATACAAGATCTGATGTAACCATAGTGACCGAGGGCGCTACAGCTACCGCATTTGGAGACCCTATAGGTAATATTAATAATGGTAGTCTACAGGGGACGGCAACTATTATTTGGAATGGCTTTGGCTATACAGCGGCTCCTACAGTTACTCTTACCGGTGGTGGTGGAACTGGAGGAACTGCAACTGCTACAATAACTTCTGGTCGAGTTACTGAAATTGCTTTTTCCGGGGGTAGTGGGTATACAACTTTTCCCACTATAACTGTTGCTGCTCCGACTTCTGCGCCTACCGTTGGAGATATTTATCAATTTAGACCTAACACTAAAAGAATTTTTCAAGGAAAAATAAAATCAGTAGAATCTATTACTATAGGTACTGGTTCTCGATATCAAATAACATTCACGGACGTTTTAGGAAAGCTAGGGACAAAATGGCATGATTGGAAATATCTTTTTACGGATGAATTATTCTATAATAATAGTGGGAGTGTGAGAAGAGCTACAAGTGATGGCACACTTACTACTTTTACCGCAGGGGGTACTGGTGTTAGTAGGTTATGGCTAGGAAAACAGTCAGGAAGTGGTTCTACGTCTATTAATATAGATACTGTGGGCTATACTTTTGACGGAAACCCTTTAGTTAAATCTTATAATTCTGATACAAGCTCTTATGTATCTGGCTATAGTTTATATGATTGCGATGATGTAAAATATTGGAGATACTTAGGCTGGGAAGCACAAAACCAAAGACACGTTACTCGACATCAAGCTAATTCTGTAATTGACACTTCAAAATCTATTTTTGAAAATATTAATAGTTTGTTAGGCCATTTTAATGGAATGCTTCGCTATTCTCAAGGAAAATATTTTTTAGAAGTTAAAACCGAGGCAGGAAGTCTTACAGCGTACACAGGTACTAATCTTGATGGAGAAGTTCATTATAAAGATAAAATTACCGAAAAAGATATTATTGGAAGTATAAATGTCGAAGATGTTGGACAAAAAGGAACTTATAATCAAGTAGACGTAACTATTAACGATCCTCAAAATAGATTCGAAGGTCGTTCTGTAATGATGTTTGATTCTACTTACTTAAAAGAAGATCGAATGGTTCCTAAAAAAGGAAGTATTCGAACCCCCTATGTCACAAATTACTATAATGCTAGAATTAATGCAAAACAATATTTAGAGGAGTCTAGAGCCGGTTTAAAAATTAATTTCACAATGGTTTCTAGAGGTATTCAGTTACAAGCAGGACATATTATACAAATAGATTATCCAAGATTCGGCTGGACAAATAAACTTTATAGAATAACTAATCTTACTTTAGCCGCTAACTGTTTAGTACAAATAACTGCTGAAGAACACTCAGATTCAGCTTTTATAATTGCTGCCCAAGATAAAGGAGTTATTAATCCTGTAGATGTTGTTCCAGCAGCACCAGCAGCTCCTTTACCTCCCACTAATTTAAGTGCTACTGAAACGTCTGCTAATAGTGTTAAAACTGGAGCAATAGAACTTACTTGGACAAATTCCTCTAACTTTAATGCTGCAACTTATACTACCGAAGTCTGGGCAAGTTTAACAAATAATAGATCTTCTGCAGTTTTACTAGGAACTACAAAAGCAGCAAGATATGTAGATTCTATTCCCGAGGATGGGATACTAAATAAGTATTATTGGGTACGACATGTTGTAACTGTTCCTCCTCAGACAGGCTCTCAAATAGGAATGAAAGAAATTTTTTCAGCGTATGAGCCTTCTAATGAGAATAATGGAGAGCTTGGTAGTATAAACGATGGACGAAATATTAATCTTGATCTAGACAATGATTCAATAGTTGTTGGAGGAACGGAAGGAACAGATGTAACGGGGTTTAGCGAAGCAGTAACTGCAGCAGTTTATGCGGGCGGAAATGATGATACTGCAAATTGGACTTTAACTTGGGCAGTAGATGTTAATACAGCAGATACAAGCATAACTGGGTCTTCAAGCGGTACATATAATGAAATTTATACAGTTACAGCACTAAATAATGGACCAAATGATGAAGAGTTTACTTTTGCAACTCTTACTGTAACTGCAACTCGCACTAGCTATACAACTCGTCAAAAGAGTCTCAAAGTTACAAAAATTAGAAATGGCGAAGATGGAGTAGTTTATAAAATAGTTCCAAACACTAGAGCGGTCATATATGACCCCAATTCAGGACTTTATGAAGGAGGATCAGGAACTAATAATAATGAAGTAACTTTTAGTTTTATAAGAAGGGAAGGAGATACAAGTAATAACTTTTCAACTAAATATTCTTTAGATGGAGGAACTACAATTCTTCCTGCGAGTGGCACTACAAGTACGAGTATTGCTACAACTCTGACTGATGGAGTAAAAGAAAGTGTAAGATGCCGTCTATACACTTCAGATGGGTCTACCTATTTAGAAGAGTTCGAAGACGTATTTCTTTTTAAACAGGGATTAAGTTCTCGGCAAGTTTTTATTGCTGCGGCCGGACAAAATTTTGTAAAAGCAAAGGACGGAACTTTTAGTCCTGATTCAATAGCTTTAGAAGCTAGAAAGCTTGGTGGAGTTACAGGAACAGCAAACTGGTCTGGTGCAACTTTTTATGATAATGCTAATTTAACGGGGACCGCTGTAACTACAGGGGACACTGTATATATTGGCCCCTCTGCCATAACTTCCGGCAATACTACTGTTACAATTAGTCTCAGCCTGACGGATACTTCTGTAACAAATGGAAGCACTTATACAGATAGTGAAGAAATTGGCCTTCTTGAAGAAGGCACAGATACTATTTCAATATCATTAACGAACGACTCCGTAGAAATACCGACAGAGGCAGATGGAGCTAATCCGGACTTTGGAAATACGAGTACAAATATATCTGTATTTGAAGGATCAACTGCATTAACTTTTGATAATGATAATACAAAAACAGATGATCAACTTTCAGCAAGTACGTTTGTTATAACTAGAAGCCAATCAGGGGTTAGCGGTGCTTCTTTGCCCAGTGCTTACGATACTCAGACTTCTAATGGAAACTCTTCTACTTCTCCCGCTACTGGTGCTATTACAGGAATGAGTGGGAGTCAAGGCAGTATTACTTTTACTGCTCGTGCAAAAAGAGCCAATGGAAAAGTAGTTACTGGAATATCAAAAGTTCAAACATTTAGTAAAATTAAAGACGGTGCAACCGCGAGTCTTTTAACTCTTACTTCAGACCATCAAATTTTTGTAAAGCAGGACGATGCTACAATTAGTCCTTCATCCATAATTTTTACCGCTAATAGACGAAATGTAGGAACTGCTGCTATAACTTTTTCTGCAGTTGACGAAAATAGTAATAGTATAACTCTTACGGGGACTGGGGATACTCGAACTTTAACTTCGTCCAATTTTGGTAGTAGTACTTCGGTTACAGTTACTGCTTCTGTTATGTATGACGGTGTAACTTATAGCGATACGGAAAGCGTAGAAAAAGTAGAAGATGGTTCAAATGCTATTACTGTTTCTCTAAGTAATGATAATTTTACCGCAACTTCGGATGCTAATGGAGCTAATCCAGTACTGACAAATTCAGGAACAACTCTACGAGTTTTTGAAGGAGCTACAGCACTTACATTTAAAGGAGCCACAGGTGCAACTCTTACAAATGGTAGTTTTAGCTTATCAAGAACTCTTTCAAGCGGTAATATTAGCGCGCCGGCAGCTTCTACATATACAGGAACCGGCACGACAGTAGCAACTGCAGGTGATATAACCGCACTAAGCTCTGATGCAGAGTCTATAACTTTTAATGTCTCTGGAAAAAATGCAAAAGGAGACAGTATCTCTGTTTCTAAAACTCAGACTTTTTCGAAAGCTCGAAAAGGGGATGTTGGGGTTGATTCTCGTACAATTATTCTTACTCCTTCAAAGCATGTAATTAACTACAACACTGCAGGTGGTGGTGGACAAAACGATGGAACGGCTGAGGTTACCTTCACTACATCTACCACTGGAGTTGCCGCTAATGCTTACTACAAATGGTATATAGATGGTACTTTAGAGCAAGACGGTACTACGGGAACAAATAGTGCTTCATTTACTCTTCCTGATGCAGATGAGCCCGCAATTGGGAGCTCAGTAAAAGTTACTGTTGAATTATTTGAAGGAACTACGGGTGCAAATGCTGTAGAAAAAGCACAAGATTCTGTAACAATTTATGCAGTTCAAGATGGCTCAGATGCTCTTACAGGATTTTTAACAAATAATAATCATTCTGTTTCTGCAGACAGTGACGGAACAAACTATGATTCTAACTTTACAGGCGCGGGAGGAGACTTTAAGGTATATAAAGGAGGTACTGAACTTACAAGCAATGTAACTTTCTCAGGTACTACCACAAGTAATGGTTTAACAATGACCATAAATAGCACTACCGGAGTATATTCTTTAAGTGAAACTAGTACTAATAGTTGGAATACTGATGCCGAAACCTTTACTCTAACAGCTACAGTCGCTGCCTCAGCCGCAGGTACTGCTGCGAATGTTGTTATTACTCAAGTTTATAGTATTACTAAATCTTTGAAAGGTGTCAATGGCGTTACTCTTTCTTTAACTGCAGAACCTGTAAGCTTTGACTATGATGGAAGTGCTTATGACCCAACTAGTACTTCTACTATTTCTTTAAATGTAAGTGGTGCTACTGCTACTGGAGCAACCTGGAGTGTAAGCAATACAAATGCTGCATTAAATTCTACCAGTGGAACGGCCAATAAAACTCTCACATTTAGTAATAATCGAACAGAGGCTCAAGCAAAAGCTTCTGTAACAGTTAGTGCTACAGTAACTGGCACAACTTCGGATGGAATAACCGGAGTCAGTTTAGGTACTGCTACTGTCAAAGTTCCTACAACTATTCAAGGTTCAGTGGGTGTAGATGGTAACCCCGGTCCTCGATCTGTTTTTGCATATATTTATTATCAAAGTAGCTCTACTTCTGCACCAACTATTCCGGCTTTAAGTACTTTTACTCCTAATTTTACAAATGGAAGTGTAGCCAGCAGTAATGCTAACTGGAGTACAAATACTCCTACTTTTGTTGCTGGAAATACCAATAAGTATTGGTATTTTACATTCACGGCAACAGAAAGTGGAACATATAATAATGGCTATCCAAGTGTTAATAAAAATTCTAGCCCTTCCGCAGGCTCTGGAGCAATACAAGGAATTGGGTTTACTGGATTAGTAACTTTTTCAAGCACAAATAATATTGATGGATTCAATCCTATAAAATGGATTAATGATAATGGAGCAACTACAGGTACTAGCAATACTACCACTATTGATGGGGGGTTAATTAGAACAAATACAATTATCGCCAGTAAGCTAGCTTTTACTCCGATTACAAGTATCGCTGGAGAAACGGGGTCGACTATTAGTTCGACCGCTTTATCTACCGCTTTAAATTTAGGCGATTTAGCTAATGAAAATGCAATAAATTTATCAAATCAAGTAACGGGTACTTTAGATACGGCCGCTGGAGGTACCGGAAATACTACTGGTCCTTTTGGGTATGCAACTTCAACTGGCTTTATAAATGGAGCAGGAATAACTTTGCTCACCGATGTATTTGCAAATGCTAGTAAAACAGGAATTAGCTCGAATTTTACTACTCAAATTACTGCCGCAAAAATTTTCATGAGTAATACTATTGCTAATGGAAGTAGTAATGGTCTTGCAGTAACAAATACAAATGAGCTCAGTCTGGATACAACTGCAATTACACTAACTTCGACCCAAGTAGGCTTGGGAAATGTTGCAAATAAAAATGAAGAAGATCAACTGAAAGGAGCGTTTTCACAATCTACAGCAATTACTGCAGGAAGTATTAATTTAAAATCAGGAAGTGCAGGTATAGATATAAGCGCCGCAAACCAAAGAATAACAATCACAGACAGTAATGGCAATACAAGAGTTAAACTTGGACAACTATAACCACCAAAAAAATAATACTTGACATAAAATGTCCCCTTTGCTATAATTGCAACATAGGAGAAAAATAAATGGCGGCCGCAAACTATGACTTAACAATCGACCAAGGGTCGACTTTTGTTATTGACATAACAATAAGCGAATCGGGATCCGTGAAAGATCTTACAGGGTACTCTGCCCGGGCTCAAATGCGTTCAACTAAGACTTCCGCGACTGTGGCAGCCTCGTTTACTTGCACTATACCAGTTCCTACAAATGGTGTAGTTAAAATGGAACTTCCTGCACTAACTTCTTCAGCCATGACGGCAGGTCTTTTCTTTTATGACTTAGAAATTCATACAGCAGGTGACGCGATTGTTAAACGTCTTATAGAAGGTAAAGTAACTCTTAACCAAGAAGTAACGAGATAAGGCATGGCTGATACAACTACCGTACAAATAGTTGAGCAAGTAACAGATCTTTCTGTAACAAATACTAACAATATTACAGTGACTTTGGAGGAAAGTCCTACAGTACTTACTGTAAATAATTTTGCAATTCCTGCTCAATATATGGACTCTGCTAATGTTTCATTTGATGGACATGGAACACTTCCTGCAGGTAGCGTAAGAGAAGCATTACAAAAATTAGCAGACCAAGATTTTAGGACAATCAGTACCCCGACTGGTCCGAACATTGAAGAGGGGGATACTTGGTACGATACCGACGATAACCAACTAAAAGTATACCGCGAAACTAGTACAGGAGTTTTTGATTGGGTTCCTATAATGGTAGGAAACATCTCACCGGACTCAGACACGCTAGACGCAGGAGCCTTTTAAAGGCGACCGGAGTTTTTAAATGGCTCAGACAATTCAGATTAAACGTTCTCCTAACTCAGGAGGTACAGCTACTCCCAGTTCTTTGGCTGCAGGCGAATTAGCATATTCAGATAACTCAGCAAAACTATTTATTGGACGTCCAAACGACGGGGCAGTCCTTACTATTGGTGGTGAGCTATATGTAAATATGCTCGACCATACAGCAGGAACTCTTACTGCCAGCAGTGCAATTATTGTTGATGCAAATAGCAAAATTGATAAATTGCTTACTGGCAGCATTCAAATTAATAATACTGCTAATCAGATTGACACAACTGCAGGCGACTTAATTCTTAATCCTACATCTGATTTAGATATTGATGCGGGCACTATTGACCTTACCACTCAACCAACTGAATTATCTATTATTGATAATTCTGCAACTTCGCTTACAATTACTGAAGGTACCACCAACTATATTACTATTGATACTACAAACTCTTCGGAAAAGATTAAATTCGGAGAGCAGGTAGAGTTTTCAGGAGCTTATACCCTTCCTACTGGTGATGGTACTAATGGTCAAGCACTCATTACCGATGGCTCTGGGACAGTAAGTTTTACTACTATTTCTACAGAGCTTGATATTTCAGGAGATACTGGTACCGATACTATATCTCTAATTAGTGATACTTTTGCTTTCGCTGGTACAAATCCCGTACAGACAGCAGTAACAAATAATACTCTTACCATTTCTGTAGATGACGCAACTACTTCAGCAAAGGGTGTAGCTTCTTTTGATGCTACAGACTTTACTGTAACTTCTGGAGCTGTCGCAGTAAATGCTATTACTTTGGGTACTTCTAGTCTTAATCCTGGAGCAACAACTACAACTCTGGCAGGGTTACAGCAGCTAGATGTTGATAATGTACGTGTAGATACAAATACAATTTCTACAACTAATACAAATGGAGATTTGGTTCTTTCTCCAGATGGTACAGGTACTGTAACTGTACCTTCAGGGTATAAAAACAGAACTGGATTTGGCACTAATTCTTTGGTAACAAAAGAGTATGTAGACGCAATCAAACAAGCTTTGGATGTTAAAGATTCGGTAGTAGTAGCAACAACCGCAAATCTTTCTGCAAACTATAATAATGCGGGCGGCACTCTTACAAATTCCGGTACTCTTGCAGCTCTTTCTATTGACGGTGTTTCTCTGTCTGCCGCAGATAGAGTTCTTGTAAAAGATCAATCTTCTGCTGCAGAAAACGGTATTTATGTAGTTACTACTGTTGGCGATGGATCTACTGCTTGGGTACTTACTAGAGCAGATGACGCTAATACTTCCGCAGAACTTACCGGTGGCGTATTCACTTTCGTAGAACAAGGTACTATAGGTGCGGATAACGGTTATGTATTTACTCATAATGGTGCGCCAACACTTGGTACTACTAGTCTTACTGTTTCTCAATTCTCAGGTGCGGGACAAATAGTAGCAGGAGATGCTCTTTCTAAGTCCGGAAACACTTTAAATGTAAATGATGATAATATTACTCTCGAAATAAGTTCTGACACTTTAAGAATTAAAGGAATTTCCACAACTGTAAATGGAGATCTTTTATATGCCGCAAATGGAACAGATGGAGGGTACGCTCGTTTACCTATAGGTACATATGATAGCTCGAATAGTGTTGGTCAAATTCTAATGGTTGGATCTAGCAATAATATTCAGTGGACAAATACACTCGACGGCGGCACATTCTAAACAATATAATCCTTCGCGTATATACGCAGTTTTAAAGAGGAAGCCAAATGGCACAGACGATTAAGTTAAAGCGTTCGGCTACGTCGGGCGCAATACCTACTACATCCAATTTAGCACTTGGCGAAGTTGCAATCAACACTTATGATGGCAAAATGTACATCAAAAAAGATGTTGGAGGCACCGAGTCTATTGTAGAAGTTGGTGGTGTCGGTGGAAATTCGGTTTCTTATCTAGAAGCTGGAATGATTGAGTATGAATATACTGCAACTTCCAATCAAACTACTTTTTCTGGCTCTGACAATAATTCTGCTACTCTTTCTTACACCGCGGGCTCTATACTTGTATTTCTCAACGGAGTATTTCAAGATGACGGAGTTGACTATACTGCAACAAACGGCACTTCGGTAGTATTTACAAACTCACTGACCGCAAATGATGAAGTACGAATAGCTGCATTTACAAATGTAACAACTAGCGGCAGCTTACAAGATCCTACAAAACTTGATGCAATTACTACTGTAAATGCTCAGGCTGCGTATAGTCTTACCTTAAATTCGTCTGCATATACCCCTTCTTCTCAAAACGCTCTTATAGTATCTCTCAACGGTATAACCCAGGAGCCTGGCGACTCTTTCACAATTTCTGGTTCTACAATTACATTCAGTCCCGCACTTGTAACAGGCGACGTGGTCGACTATATCGTAGATATGGGTCGAGCCGTTACAATTGGTGAGTATAGCGGGGACTTAGCAGTTGGTGGCGAGCTAGAAGTTACTGGGGATATCATTGGCGATCTTCGAGGTGCTACTCTTTTCAAGGCACAGGCAGGCGAAACTCTTGCAAAAGGTGATGTAGTATATATTTCTGGAATTTCTGGAAATACAACTGTAGTTTCAAAAGCCGATGCAGATGATGCCGCAAAAATGCCCGCATTTGGACTTGTAGCTGCTGCTGCGTCTTCTGGTAATCCTGCTGATATTTATACTTTTGGAGAACTCTCTGGGCTTGATACTTCTTCTTTTTCTGAAGGAGATGAGCTTTTTGTATCTACAACTGCAGGAACACTTA
>Ga0255782_10003114_pt1 | contig 12789 bp, 14 predicted proteins | sample 101ome_26_FD_179980 | JGI IMG/M metagenome (GOLD analysis project Ga0255782, IMG submission 179980) | Coastal salt marsh microbial communities from the Groves Creek Marsh, Skidaway Island, Georgia - 101408AT metaG (version 2) | ecosystem: Environmental > Aquatic > Marine > Intertidal zone >...
CCTGGAAAGAAAGTATTCAAAAGCAAACCCGAGGTGTTGCAAGAGCAAAAAAGATCTCAGTAAATGACACAATTAATAACGACGAAGATTTATTCTATTTGATAGACGCAGAACTGATACCCGAAGGACAATCTGGTTTTGGATTTTTAAAGATTACACAAGGCAGAGTTGCAAGTGAAATCAAAGCCATGTCAGCACGTATAGACTGGGCAGATGAGATTCCTGTAAAAAATGTAGATTCAATCAACAGTTTGGCAGATATGATCGACGGTATTGGTTACAATGGCTGGATTGCAATTATAACACCTATACTAAACACTAGGTTTCCTCCACCAAGAGATAATGCAAGAGTTGGTAGAGAGCGTGATGCTCTTATACAACAAATTAATACAACCACAGGCGGCTTGCGTCAATGGTATACAAATTTTAGAAGAAAAGTTTTAAGTGGTGTTCCAGAAAGTTTTAGTGTAGAAATAAATGGCAGCAAAGTGAAACTTTTGCCTGATGCTTATATGATAGTAAGGTCATTTCCGCATAAATTGATGTTTCTTCATTTTGCAAACATTGCAAGTGCATTACTCAAGCAAGGTGCTGCCACTGACGCAGAAAGAGAGACTGCTGCTGCACAAGAAGACGCAGATCGATATGCAAATCAGCCAACCAGCACTGACATAGAATACGCGGGTCTTGCAAGAGCACTAAAAGCAGCGTTCGACAACGATTTATTAGCAGCAGTTTTACCTGGAGGCAGAGGTTACGAAAGTGACGATGAAATAATTGAAGATGTGTTCAGCAGAATAAAATCAGCAGCAGATTATGATAAAATTGCCCAAGCATATGCAACACCCCAAATTGCAGGCGATAATGCAAACCTAGGCAAAGATCTGTCAGAACAAATGCGTCTTGAAGACTATGAAAGAATTGTAAAAATACGTTTGTCTTATGTAAGACGTATAGCACCTAAAATATTACATGCTAGAATTAATTTTGCAGGTGTAGAAAATATCACAGTAAATTTAGACAATAAAGAATATGTAATAGGTGATAGAGTATTCAACGACAAGGTGCAAATTGAACCCGAAGTGTTTGATGTAATACTTGAAGATGCAATACTGAGACAAGCAATTGAACAGTCAGGTAACACTATTCCAGACTTGTTTGTTGAGCCTAAAGATGTTCCAGACGAAATTAAATTGCGAGTTGCTAATTTGTTTATTGAAGCCATTGAAAGCACGTATCCTGAACTTGTTCCATGGTATACCAATCAAGAACCTTTTGATAGTGTATCGTTAGATCTCGGCGGGGCAAGACTACGTGAAATAATGGCAGAATTAGCAGTGCTTGCCAATGCTGGGTCGTCGGATTCAGAAATGACACAGCGCATAGTTGATATATTAGAAAGCGATAGATTGTGGCTGGTAGGCGACGGAACGGAAGATAATAGAGGCAATGCAGCGATAACATTTGATCGTAGGTATCAATTAGAAGGCTTAGGCGGAAGGACACTGCCAGCGTCAGATTTACAGACAAATTTAAATGATACAGATCGTGATTTGATTACAAGAATGGCCGATGACAGAAAAGACATAGTTGCTGCTGCAATGGAAGAATTGGCTGCAAAACCAAATAGCAAAGAATATTACAAAGACAAAATCTACAACGGATTTAGAATAGAAGAAGGAAAATATCCTGATCTATTCTATAACGGAGAGGAAGCTCTTAAATCTCTTTTACTGCAAGGCACATTCCCAGATAATGATGCACCTTTTGCTATGTTAATACGTGCATTGGATGATGATGTAGCAATAGCAGCGCCTAGTGTAATTGTTGATTTGATAGAAGAAAGTTTTGAAGGCGAAAACTGGTTAGAGAGAAGGATCACCGGCGGCACCAACGAAGAACTGTTACTAGCATTGGTTTCTACAATTAAAGACAGAACTACATATAACTGGGTAAATACTTTCTATAATGGAAATTTATTCAACGATGTAAGACAAGAAGGCAGATGGAGTAGTGACTTTGTAAAAACGCTTGCTGATGCAATTGGTGCAGATTATGCAAGAGCACAAGAGTTCAGTGTTCCAGAAGCAGCAAATAATGCCTACTTAGAATTAAGAAATACGCTAGCCGGTAATGATTTGTCAACAATGGATCAGAATGAACTACAGCCAGTGTTTGACGCTTTCTATCGTGCTTTTGATGCTTGGGGAGAAAGTAAAATGGATCCAGCACCAGGCGAGGAAGGTGGCAATCAAATAGCAAATATGACAAACTACTGGTCAGAAGTATTGTTACCATTCTTAGAAGTTATACTAAATGCATTTCCAAATGTAGATGATATGGACGAATTACCAGAGCCATACAGAGAACTAGCAAACTACATTTATGAATGGAGACAAAAAGTTCTTAAAGTAGGAGGCTGGGGAGAATAATGAATTTGGTAAATTTAAACCCTGAATTTACTGATTATCCTTACCTTACTAAGCCCATACAGAAACAATTGGTTGAAACTTTGCCTTTTAAAGACTTTGACAAAGACGGATACGAAGTTCCAACCCCACTTGAACACTTACACTATGAAGCAAATGGGGTAGAACTAAACAGAGAAATACAATTTCACATAGCACCAGTTCAAGAATGGTATAGAGACATTGAACAAAGTGAACATGGACTTGTTTTAGACCATTGCATGTTGTTGACTCGTTATGCTTTTGCAGACCAAGCAAGAGAACAAATACAAGACGTTTGTCGTAACCGTCCTATACTACAAAAATTATTAAACATAAAACCAAAATGGGGTATTGACTTTTCTTTAGATTATGTTACACATGAAGTTGTTATGGAGGTAATACATATCGAACAAGACTTTGATATTTTAGAAGACGCCTATGATGCAAAACAACGACTAGAAAAAATAATAGACAACACTGATTGGTATGATGGTGCTTTACAGTTGTGGAAGCGAAAAGACGAATGGGAAAACTTGTCTAGTGATGATCATAGCGATTATAAAGCACAGTTCTTTGGATGGGAAAGAGCGTTTGATAATAAAAAGGTTTTTAACACTTGACTTTTGGCCCTGATCCAATTATAATATAACAAATAATCAAGGAGTATTGCATGAGCGATAGAGTTTATGGCCCTGACGAAAAGGCCAAGCTAGAACGTCTTGTCCGTGAAGGCGTTACAGTATTACAAGAAATTGAAGATTTACAAGCAGGATTGAAAGAAACTGTAAAAGCAGTTGCAGAAGAACTCAATGTAAAAACTAGTCTTATTAACAAAGCAATTAAAGTAGCACAAAAGCGTGACTGGAGTCGTGTGCAAGATGAGTTTGAAGATTTAGAAACTATTGTTGCAACCACAGGTTACGACAAAGATGCGTAGTATCATAGATTTTTTCAAGCGTAGCCACGCATTGAATCCACGTTTGTTCTACATAGAAATGGCCAGTGCCGTTAGTGTTCTTATTGCTAGTTTCTCATTGAGTATAAATGCAGCTGATCCTGACATGCGTTGGATCTATCCGTTTTTCTTTTTTGGAACAGCATGTGGGCTATATACTAATTATAAACGTAATCTTGCATTTCCATTAGTGCTAATGACTGTGTTCTTTTTTAACAACATATATGGAAATGGTGTAGCTTGGGGTTGGTGGTAAGGAGATATAATGCCATACGTTGATGCTTTTTTTGATAGAGACGCTGATATTATTCGTGCTGTAGAACGCAAGGATGGTAAACGTGTTTACAATGAATATCAAGCAAAATACACATTCTACTATGAAGATCCACGTGGCAAATACAAAAGTATCTTTGGCGATCAACTGCAACGTGTGGTTTGTAAGAACACAAAAGACTTTCGCAAAGAACTTGCTATTAACAAAGGCAAGAGAATGTTTGAAAGCGATGTGAATCCAATTTTCCAGTGTTTAAGTGAAAACTACTTGAACCAAGATGCACCAAAGTTGAACGTGGCGTTTTGGGATATTGAGACTGACTTTGATCCGGATAGAGGCTTTGCTCCAGTAGAAGATCCTTTTATGCCAATCACTGCAATTACAGTGCATTTGCAATGGCTAGACATGTTGATTACAGTTGCAATGCCACCCAAAGGCATGGACTTTGATGAAGCAAACGCTATGTGTAAAAGTCGTTGGGGTGAAGAATGTATACTGTTTCCTAATAGCAAACAAGGCGAGTGTGATATGCTTGAAGCATTCCTTGACTTGATTGAGGATGCAGATATTCACAGCGGTTGGAACAGTGAAGGTTATGACGTTCCATATACTATCAACAGAATACAACGTGTATTGAGCAAAGATGACACAAGACGTTTTTGTTTATGGGGACAGTTGCCCAAGCGTAGAGAATATGAAAAGTTTGGTAAGATGAGCGAAACATATGACACTATTGGTAGAGTGCATATGGACTATCTCAACTTGTATCGCAAGTATACATATGAAGAACGTCACACATATAGACTAGATGCTATTGGTGAAATGGAAGTTGGCGAGAACAAGACTGTGTATGAAGGCACACTTGATCAACTTTACAATAACGACTTCGAAAAGTTTATTGAATACAACAGACAAGACGTTGCACTACTTGACAAACTAGACAAGAAACTGAGATTTATCGATCTTGCAAATGAGATTGCACACGACAACACAGTGCTGCTACAAACAACAGCAGGTGCGGTTGCAGTGACTGAACAGGCTATTGTCAACGAAGCACATAGACGTGGTATGCAAGTGCCTAACAGAGTAAATCACGAAGGCAACACAGCAGCAGCAGGTGCTTATGTTGCGTTTCCAAAGAAAGGCGTGCATGAGTGGATTGGCAGTATGGACTTGAACAGTCTGTATCCAAGTATTATTCGTGCAATGAACATGGCGCCAGAAACTATCATTGGACAAATACGCCCTGATTTAACAGAAGCGTTTTTACACGAAGCTATGACACTGCAAAAAAAGTCATTTGCGGGTGCTTGGGAAGGAAAGTTTGCCACACTTGAATATGATGCTGTGATGGAACAACGCAAGGATATTTCGTTGCACTTAGACTTGGAAGACGGCAGTAGCCATGTGTTAAGTGGTGCCGAAGTTTATAAACTAATTTTTGACAGCAACCAACCTTGGATGCTCAGTGCTAACGGCACAATCTTTACAACAGAAGTAGAAGGTGTTATTCCTGGACTGCTAAAACGTTGGTATGCTGAACGTAAGGAACTGCAAGCAAAAATGCGCAAAGCAATTGACGCAGGCAATGAAACAGAAATAGCATTTTGGGATAAAAGGCAACTTGTTAAAAAGATTAACTTGAACAGTTTGTATGGTGCTATCCTAAATCCAGGTTGTAGATTCTTTGATAAACGCATCGGACAGTCAACTACACTGACTGGTAGATGTATTGCAAAACACATGGCTGCGGAAGTTAATAAGATTATCACAGGCGAATATGATCACGTAGGCAAAGCAATCATATATGGCGATACAGACTCTGTATACTTCAGTGCATACCCTGTGCTCAAAGATGAAATACAAGCAGGAAGTATTCCTTGGGGCAAAGACAATGTCATCACGCTGTATGACCAACTGTGTGAACAAGCAAACACAACATTCCCAGACTTCATGCGTGATGCATTCCATTGTCCACGTCCACGCAGCGAAGTTATTGCAGCTGGTCGAGAAGTTGTAGCTGACACTGGTTTGTTTATTACGAAGAAACGTTATGCAGTGCGAGTGTATGACTTGGAAGGCAATAGAACAGACAAAGACGGAAAACTAGGCAAAGTTAAGGCTATGGGCTTGGACTTGAAGCGTAGTGATACTCCAGTGTTTATGCAAGACTATTTGAAAAGTTTGCTGGACATGGTATTAGAACTAAAGGACGAAAAAGAACTGCTAGATTCAATCAGTGCATTTAGACGTGAATTCAAAGAACGGCCTGGTCACGAAAAAGGTTCGCCCAAACGTGCTAACAAGATTGGACACTACCAGCGTCTTGAAGAAAAGCAGGGTAAAGCAAACATGCCCGGACATGTTAGAGCAAGTATCAATTGGAATACACTGAAACGTATGAACGGTGACAAGTATTCACAAGATATTGTAGATGGAATGAAAGTTATTGTGTGCAAGCTCAAGCAGAACCCACTAGGCTATACAAGTGTTGCATATCCAACAGACGAACTGCGTTTGCCAGAATGGTTCAAAGAATTGCCATTTGACAGTGATGCCATGGAAGAAGTTATTATTGATAATAAACTAGGAAACTTGATTGGCGTGCTTAACTATGACTTAGAAAGCACAAAACAAAAAACAACCTTCAATGATTTATTTGAGTGGGGATAAAATGAGTGATGAACAAAAGCTAATACTTATTACAGACTTTATAGAACAAAAATTACGCAAAGAACAAGAGCTTGAATACTATCTCAAAGAACTAGAGGAACTACAACGTAAAATAGGTTATCTGCGACGTGAAGTAAGTTTAACAAACACAATTATTAATATGATAAAAACAGAAACCGTTTATGATATTAAGGAACAAATGATTGCAAATGACGATAACATTATAAAATTACCAGAGGACGACAAGTGAAGTTTTTTATCACAGGAACACGCCGAGGTTTAGGAAAAGCACTACAAGAAAAATATGGCAATTGCAATAGTTTAGAAGATTGTGACATCTTTATAAATTGTAAACATGACGGATTTAACCAGGTTTATATGCTTTATGAAGCTGCAAATCTAAATAAACGTATAATTAACATAAGTTCAAATTCGGGTGATGGTATCAAATATAAGCCGCATGTATATGCAGTAGAAAAAAATGCTATTGACAAAGCAAACGAACAGTTGTATTATCAAGGAGTATATACAACCAGTGTAAGATTTGGATGGTTTGACAGCGAACGTGTTGCAGATGTTGAAGATAAAAAAATGAGTATAGAATACTGTGTTGAAGTTATTGATTGGATTTTAAAACAGCCACACAAAGTGAAAGAAATTACAGTGACCCCAAATGATTGATGTAACATTACATAAAAATTTTTTACCACGTAGTGTAATAGATAATTTATACACGTTTTTTGAAGAAAATAAAGACTTGCATGAGTTAAGCAACCATATGGTAAAAATTAAATCGCCTTGGAGTCATTGTAAAAATTTATTAGAACCATATTTAGAAAAAATTATAAACACAGAAAAGAACTTAGGCGATAACTTTTACAAACATAAATATCCATATTTTCCGCATGTAGATGCAGGTAATAATATCTTCTCAGTAAATGTTTTAATTCCTATAAAAACAGGCAATAGTGAACTGCAAAAATTTATTATTTTTGATCAATACAAAGCAGATTTTGTGCCTGCGACATGGACTGGTAATTTTAATTTTGAAGCAGACTTTGAATATAATAAGATGTCAGGATTTCCATCAAAGGATAAAACTGTCAAAAATCTAACAAATAAAGAAATTGATAATGTATTTTACGAAATGTATTTAAAAGACGACAGAATGCGAGATAAAGAATTGTTTTTTGGACTAAGCGGCACTGCTTATAATTTTTTGCCAGGCAATGTTCTTGTATTTCCTAGTAATCGAATACATGCAACCGGAACAATGATGAGTGATTGGAAAATAGGATTAAGTTTGAGGTTTGAAATATGAAAGTAGGATTTACTTGTTCGACATTTGATTTACTACATGCAGGTCATGTGCAAATGCTCCGCGAAGCAAAAGAACAATGCGATTATCTTATTTGTGCATTGCAAATGGATCCAAGTGTCGACAGAAAAGAAAAGAATGCTCCTGTGCAAACTATTGTAGAGCGTTATACACAGCTAAAAGGTGTAAAGTATGTGGATGAAATCATTCCGTATGGCACCGAAAAAGACCTAGAAGATATCTTGACAATGTATCATATAGATGTTAGAATATTAGGAGAAGAATACAGAGACAAAGACTTTACTGGCAAGGATATTTGCCGTAAACGTGAAATAGATTTGTATTTTAACAAACGTGATCATCGCTTTAGCACAAGTGATCTAAGAAGAAGAGTATGTGAGGAATAGACATGACTTTTGAATGGAATAAAATATACAAATGGGAAGAAGCCTTCGAACGTGAAATTGTAGAGTCTGTTGTCGAATATGTTTGTAGATATTATGACGTAGAAGACTTTGACGAATTAACTGCAAACCAAATAGACGAAATTATGGAGTTTATGGAAGGACTAAACGAATACAGTGTTCTACAAGTAGGATTTAGACATTTAATAAATTACTGGGAAGATGCATCTTATGAAATCGAAGACGAGTAAATTTATATTTGATGTTGATGGAACATTAACTCCAAGTAGACAAAAAATAGATCCTCAATTTGCAGAATACTTTCAATCTTTTGTGCATAGTAATAAAGTGTGGCTGGTTACAGGCAGTGATTATGCAAAAACTGTAGAACAACTTGGAGGAAAAATTTGCGAGTCAGTTGTAACTGTGTATAATTGTAGTGGAAACGATGTGTATTTCAAAGGCAAACGTGTAAATTCAAAACCATTCAACGCTCCTAAAGAGTTATACAAATTTATGGAAAGTTGGTTACAAACAAGTAGTTTTCCTTTGCGCACCGGAAATCATATTGAAGAACGTATGGGCACTATTAATTTCTCAATTGTTGGTAGAAATGCTACAATAGGTGAACGGCAGTTATACATAAAGCACGATATCCAAAATAGAGAGCGTGAAAGCATAGCATTTCAAATCAATTTAGACTTTCCCAATATAACTGCTACTGTAGGAGGGGAAACAGGCATTGACATTTATCGCAAAGGAGGCGACAAAAGTCAGATCCTTGAAGATTTTAGTGGTATTGATGACATATACTTTTTTGGAGATAAAATCGAATTAGGCGGCAACGACTATCCTCTTGCAAATAAATTAAACAATAAGCGTTGTTTTAATGTTAAAAACTGGAGAGACACTTGGGAAAGGTTGTCTTACTTTCAGGAGGCAAAAATAGCATCATGATTATTGCAGGGTATGGCTTTGTAGGAAAAGCACACGAATTACTATTTAAAAATTTTCGTAGAGAAATTGTTATACATGATCCTGCAAAAGGCATGACAGCAGATTTTGAAAATACAAGTGCAGTAATTATCTGTGTTGCAACACCCCAAGCGGAAGACGGCAGTTGTGATATGAGTGCTGTATACGATGTAGTATCAAAGTGCAAAGCAGGCACACCTATTATGATAAAAAGCACTATAAGTTTAGAAGGATGGCAAAAACTTAGAACTGATTATCCTAAACATAAACTTTGCTTTTCTCCTGAATTTTTACGTGCTACAAATTTTATGAATGACATACAAGATTTAGATCATATAATATTAAGTGGAGATACAGACTATTGGCGAGATCAATGCAGTTATAATTGGCCTAATATTAAATTAAGTATTGTATCGCCAAAAGAAGCTATTGCTATAAAATATTTTAGAAATGCGTTCTTAGCCACCAAAGTAAGTTTTTTCAATGAATTATATGATTTTTGTAATGCAAATGAAATAAGTTTTCAAGGTGTAAGACTTGGCGTTGCAGCAGACAAACGCATAGGTGATAGTCATACTTATGTTTGGCCAGAAGATGGTGTAAGAGGTTGGGGCGGGTTTTGCTTTCCTAAAGATACTAGTGCATTATTAAAAATGGCAGCAGATAAAAATATTAATCTAAATACACTTGAAGCAGCAGTTGAATACAACAAAACAATCACAAATAAGTCTTGACTTTACAGCAATAGTGCAGTATATTAAAACAAAATGGAGACAAATATGCAAGACATTCTACAAGATATGGTAAGTCATACACACAAACTTGGCTTTATCACAACCCTCAAAGTAACGGCAGAAGCCGAAACTGGCATTGAAAGTATGGCAGATGATCGAAGTGTAATTATGAATGCAACCACACATTCGCCAGTAGGTGAATTTACAGGTGTATTTGGTATGCCCGATTTAGGCAAACTTGCTTATCACTTGAACAATCCAGAATACAAAGAGAATTCTAAAATCGAAGTTGTGCAAGACGAACGCAACGGAGAAGTTATGCCAACGCACATTCACTTTGAAAATGCAACAGGCGATTTTAAAAATGATTATCGCTTTATGAATAAAGCAATCATTGAAGAAAAATTGAAAAGCGTAACATTCAAAGGCAACAGTTGGAATGTAGAATTCCAGCCTAGCATGGCAGCAATTGCACGTATGAAACTTATGGCAGGTGCGCACAGTGAAGAAACTGTATTCCAAGTTAAAACAGAAGATGGCAACTTGAACTTCTATTTTGGTGACGAAGCAACACATGCTGGTTCATTTACTTTTGAACACGGAGTTGAAGGAACACTAACCCACACTTGGGCATGGCCAGTTGCACAAACTATTGCTATCTTGAACTTGGATGGTGATAAAACCATGAGCATCACAGATCAAGGCGCTATGAAAATTAGCGTAGATAGCGGTATGGCAAATTACGATTACATTCTACCGGCACAACAAAAATAATGAAAACAAACCTTACTGAAACACAAAACGATTATGCTGTTTTCTTGCCCAGTATTAGTGGCTTTTATGCTACGTTTGTAGGCAAACAACGTTACAGCGAATATGTAGATTACAATCGTGTTCCAGCAGGTATTGGTGAAGTCGAAGGTCTTAATTTTTTGAATCCAGATAAAGGAGCGTTTCATTATAAGTGGGCGCTCTATTCTGCAGGACACGCAGAGCTTGATACAAACAAGTTCAGTGAAAAAGAAGACATGTTGCGTAATCGTGATAGAGATAATTCATGGTTGCTAGGCGACTCAGGTGGATTCCAAATTGCTAAAGGACTTTGGGAAGGTGACTGGACTGATCCAAATTGTCCAAAAGCACTCAAAAAGCGTGAACTGGTTGTAAACTGGATGGAAGAATACATGGACTATGGAATGATGTTGGATATTCCAACTTGGACATTCCAAGATCCTAAAGCAGCAAAAGCCGCAAACATTCACAGTTATCAAGATGCTGTAGATGCTACACACATCAATGCAAAATACTATATGGCTAATCGTCGTGGCAACTTCAAAGTGCTAAACGTGCTACAAGGTAGCAATCATGCTGATGCAGATAACTGGTATAACGAATTTAAAGACTACTGTGATCCAAACAAGTATCCAGACACACACTTTAATGGCTGGGCAATGGGTGGACAGAATATGTGTGATGTGCATCTTATCTTAAGGCGCCTTGTGCATCAAATACATGATGGATTGCTCGAAGAAGGTGTGCATGATGTTATGCACTTCCTTGGCACAAGCAAACTAGAATGGGCTGTGTTGCTTACAGATATTCAACGTGCAGTGCGCAAGTATCACAATCCAAACTTTATGATTACATATGATTGTGCATCGCCGTTTTTAGCTACTGCAAATGGACAAGTATATCACAGTATACGTATCGAAGATCGTGGCAAATGGAGTTATATGATGAGTCCAGCTGCTGATGACAAAAAGTATGCAACAGACAGCAGAAAGTTCAAAGATGCAATTGAACAAGATGGTATTCTAAAAGCGTTTGAAGATTCGCCAATCAGTAAAGAATGTAAAGTAAGCGATATTTGTTATTACAAGCCAGGCGATCTAAACAAGATTGGCAAAGAAGGTAAAACTTCTTGGGACTCATTTAGCTATGCACTACAAATGGGCCACAATGTATGGATGCATATAGAAAGCACTCAGCGAGCAAACGAACGCTATGACACAGGCGAATATCCATACATGCTAATAGATGAACGTTTTGAACGTGTTGAGTTTAAACAAATTGTTGACGAAATCTTTAGTTTAAAAGACAGACAAAAAAGTTTAGACTTGATTGAAAAGTATTCAAAGTTTTGGATGCAAGTTATTGGAACAAGGCTAAACGTTGGCAAAAAGACTGTTAACGCTAGCACAAAATTTGCGGAATTGTTTGAGGAGAAATAAATTGGTCAATCGTGATAGTCTCAAAGCACACCTTGAAGAATTGACTAGGAAACACCGAGCCCTGGATGAACATATCACAGATGTATACAGAGGCATAGAAGTCACTGATGAAGTTAGAAGACTGAAAACACAAAAACTTTGGTTAAAAGATGAAATTCATAGAATCGCTAGGCAGCTAGAGGAAAATGTAAATGGATCCGAATGAAAAAGAATTACGACTTACAACACTAGAACTAGCATTAGAAGAATTAGATAAAATCATAGCAGGAATGAAGGCGTCTAGTAAATCGCAAGAAGAGATAAACGAATATATCAAAAAAAGACATGAAGTATTTACAGAAATAAAACAGGTTAAAAAATCATGAAAAGGGTTTACGATACAGGCACCAAAGACGATGTTTCGATGTTTGTTGGAACTGAAGTTGAACACACACCGCAATACGGTAAGAAAACACTGTTTGTTGTTGGTGTAAAAAACATTGATGAAATAATCAAAGCAGCAGAAAATTACGGTTGCAAACACATATATTGTGGTGCAAATATGAGCTTTAATGTAACTGAAAACACCGAAAGTCAATGGAAGCCATGGGAAAACATGGTGTTTCCTTTGTTAAGTGAAGGATATTGGGTAACCTTAGATATAGATGTAACACAAGTCGAAGGGTTATTAGAAAGCGGCTTTACAGAATATCATCGCTTTATTCCAATGATAAGTGTAAAACTGCCATACATAGGACAGTTAGGATATAATGCCTGTGTTAAATTGGACGACAAA
>Ga0255782_10003116_pt1 | contig 12785 bp, 9 predicted proteins | sample 101ome_26_FD_179980 | JGI IMG/M metagenome (GOLD analysis project Ga0255782, IMG submission 179980) | Coastal salt marsh microbial communities from the Groves Creek Marsh, Skidaway Island, Georgia - 101408AT metaG (version 2) | ecosystem: Environmental > Aquatic > Marine > Intertidal zone > Salt...
CGGTTTGTGGGCTGGAAATCTCGACTCAGAAGCGATGGAAGAAGAAACCGTAATGGTTGCAGAAGACACGATGGCCACAGATTTTTTGGAATCTAATACCGGTTTATGGGTGGTTGGCGCCTTTATCTTAGCGTTGCTGGCCTTAGAAGAGAGTTCATCCAGCAGCACAACCACAAATTAAATTCAAAACTCGGGTCGCCACGGGCGACTCGGCATAACTCGCCACCCGAATATTCCCTTTTTGGTTGTGTCAAATACAGCATACGGGCCCATAAGCGCAGCAAACGCTTGGTAATGGATAAAGTTTCCTAAACCCGCGCATTTGAATCACGCTTGTCACCGCAGCAATGTGCTTATATCCAGCATCTCAAAGGAGCGCTGATATGAGCATGAATACGTTCGGCCATTTATTTCAAGTCACCACATGGGGGGAAAGCCATGGCCCAGCGATTGGCGCGACCATTGATGGCTGCCCTCCGGGCATTGTGCTTGATGAAACCATCATCCAACCTTGGCTAGACAAACGCAAACCTGGCCAAAGTAAATTCACCACGCAGCGGCGCGAAGCGGATAACGTTGAAATCCTGTCCGGCGTGTTTGAGGGAAAAACAACGGGAACCCCGATTCAGTTGACCATCCGCAACACCGATCAACGTTCAAAAGATTATGGCGATATTGCCAATACGTTCCGCCCCGGCCATGCGGATATCACTTATTTTCAAAAATACGGCATTCGCGATTATCGCGGAGGCGGTCGCTCTTCCGCGCGCGAAACCGCGGCGCGCGTCGCAGCGGGGGCGGTGGCAAGGGCGGCGCTAGCTGAGTTAGCACCAGAGGTAAAAATCATCGGCTTCATGTGCCAAATGGGCCCGCATAAAATAGACCGTAGGCATTTTGACTGGTCAGAAATTGATCAAAACCCCTTTTGGGTGCCCGATGCAAATGCCGCAAAAGACTGGGCGCAATATTTAGACGAGGTGCGCAAATCGCACAGCTCAGTTGGCGCGGTGATTGAAATCGTTGCACAAGGTCTTCCCGCTGGGCTTGGCGCACCTATTTACAGCAAGCTTGATGGTGATCTTGCGGCGGCAATGATGTCAATCAACGCGGTAAAAGGCGTTGAAATTGGTGAAGGCATGCAAGCCGCTGCGTTGAGCGGCGCGGAAAATGCCGATGAAATCACGCTGGGACCGGATGGGTTGCCCCAATATTCGAGCAACCATGCCGGTGGCATTCTTGGTGGAATTTCAACGGGTCAAGATGTGGTGCTGCGCTTCGCAGTCAAGCCGACATCCTCCATTTTAACAGCACGCAAATCAATCACCAAAGACGGGCAAGAGATCGATGTGGTCACCAAAGGGCGGCATGATCCCTGCGTTGGCATTCGCGCTGTGCCTGTCGGCGAAGCCATGATGGCCTGCGTTCTTCTAGACCATTTGCTGTTGCATCGCGGGCAGGTTGGCGATCAGGGTGGTAAAATCGGCCCTGCTGCGTAAAGATCAGCGCGCGGGCCACTATTTGGTGTGATGTTGCTTTGATAGCTGAACCGCCAGAATGCCCAGCGCAATGATTACAACACCAACATAATCCAAAAGCCCTATCTTTTCGCCCAACAGCGCAGCGGCGATCAATACCCCGAAAAACGGGTTCAAAAAATGAAAAGTTGCGGCTTTCACAGCGCCAACCCTGTCAACCAATTTAAACCAGATAAAAGTGGCCGCAAGGCCAGGGATAAGCGTGGTATAGGTAAACGCCCCCAGCAACCGCCAAGTTGGATTGATCTGTAATGGCTCCCAAATAAGCGCGATCACAGCCAAACTGACGCCGCCGACGATCATCTGCAACCCAACAATCATCATCACATTACCACCCGCAACCGCTCCGCGCACAGATAAGGTGGCAATGGTTAAAGCCATCGCGGCAATAAGGCACAAAACCAGACCTTGCAGCTCTACCCCTGCCTCGATGCGCAAGCCCATAATGACACTGACGCCCAAAACTCCAAACACCAGCCCAACAATCCCCAAAAATGGCAGAGTTTCCCGAAACACCAGCCAGCCAGCCAGCGCCACCATCAACGGCATTGAAGATGCAATAATGGAAGCAACAGACGCTTCGATGGTTTGCATGGCTACAAAATTTAACCCAAGATAAATCGCATTTTGAAAAATACCGAAAATAATTGTCGCCCGCCATTGCGCCTGCGTTAAGCGCATGGTTTGGCCCAAAAACCGCGCGATCAAAATGCCCAATAAACCAGAAATTAAGAACCGAACCGACAAGGCGGCCAAAGGCGAGGCCTCTGCCACGATCATCCGCGCCGAGGTAAACGCCGAGGACCACATCAGCGCAAAAACCAACCCAAGCATCAGCGATCTTAGATCCATTTTAATCTCGCTATAAAACCAATCTCAGACGCCATTGAAACGGGACAATAAAAAGGGCCGCTCAAAAGCGACCCTTTCTTAAAACAGTTCAACGGGGCTTAACCGTTTACGCTATCTTTCAGCGCTTTTGCAATTGTCATTTTAACAACTTTATCCGCTTCTTTTTTGAATTGCTCGCCCGTGGCTGGGTTACGCACCATACGCTCTGGACGCTCGCGGCACATGATTTTGCCAATACCTGGCAACGTGACCGCACCGCCACCGGAAACTTCGCGCGTGATTAGGTTACAGATCGCGTCCAAAGAGGCAGCTGCCGCCTTTTTATCTGAGCCCATATCTTCGGCCAGCGCAGCAATCAGTTGTGTTTTCGTCATTGGTTTCGACATTTTTTTCTCCTTCACTGCCCAACTGTTAGGGCCTCGTGGGATGTTTCTAACTGAATGTTGTTTATAAACACAACAAATAGTGGGTGTTTTGGTCGAAAAAAGATACTTTTTTTCAATTTTCACCCCTATAAAAACGCAGTTTCATCAAAACTACGCAATTTTCGACTGTGCAAGCGCTCAAGCGGCATATTTTGTAAGCTTTCCATCGCCTTTATTCCAATTTCCAAATGCCGTGAAACCTGCGTTTTATAAAAGTCAGATGCCATTCCCGGCAGTTTCAACTCACCATGCAAGGGCTTATCGGACACGCAGAGCAAAGTTCCGTAAGGCACCCGAAACCGATACCCGTTCGCCGCGATTGTGGCGCTTTCCATATCCAGTGCCACCGCCCGAGATTGGCTTAAACGCTGAACCGGGCCAGATTGATCGCGCAGCTCCCAATTTCGATTATCTACCGTGGCCACGGTGCCGGTACGCATAATTTTCTTCAGCTCATAGCCCTGCAGCTTTGTGACATCAGCAACGGCGGTTTCCAGCGCGATCTGAATTTCAGCGAGCGCAGGGATCGGAACCCAAGCCGGAAGATCTGCGTCTAAAACCTTATCATCGCGCAAATAGGCATGCGCCAACACAAAATCGCCCAAGCTTTGCGAATTACGCAAGCCGGCGCAATGCCCAACCATAATCCAGGCATGCGGGCGCAGCACCGCTATATGATCAGTTGCTGTTTTCGCGTTTGACGGGCCAACACCGATATTAACCAAAGTGATGCCGCTGCCGTCGGGGCGTTTTAAATGATAGCTTGGCATTTGTGGCAGTTTTGAAACCGGCTCAATCAGTGCATCAGACTGCGTGATCTCAACATTCCCCGTGCTGACAAAACTGCTATAGCCGCTTTTCTCATCAGCCAAAGCGCGGCGCGCATAGGCTTCAAATTCTGCCACATAAAATTGATAATTTGTGAAAAGCACATAATTTTGAAAATGGCTTGGATCCGTTGCGGTATAATGCGCCAAGCGCGCCAAAGAATAATCAACGCGCTGCGCCGTGAATGGCGCCAAAGGCATCGGCTCTTGGGTCGAGCGCGCGCCATCGCCATTGACGATATCATCATTCGTTGTCGCCAAATCCGGAACATCAAACAGATCTCTCAGCAAAAAAGGCTGCGATTGGGCCTCAGCATTATTCGCCGAGTTTTCATCAGAAAGCGCAAAATGCAACGGAATCGGCGTTTCAGACGGACCAACGAGGATGGGGGAATCATGGTTCTCAACCAATAATTCGATTTGTTGGCGCAGGTACCCGGCAAATAAATCTGGGCGTGTGATCGTGGTTGTGTGACTACCAGGGCTTGTTACATGGCCAAAACTTAACCGGCTATCGATGCTTCTGAAACTATCGACTTGCAAGCTAATCTGCGGGTAAAACGCTCGATAGCGATGCCCCGTGCTGCCCGAACGCTGCACATCATCAAACCGGCTTTGCAAAAACCCAACCGCGTCTTGATACAAAACATTTAAATAGGCCACGGCCTTATCCGGATCATAAAACGCTGTTTCAGGACGCGCATCAGGGGTGCATATTTTAGAACCTTCAATCATAAAAAAACCTTATTTTTAAAGCATAACAAACCTCATTCATGTTAAAGTATATGTCAGACTTTAGAAACACTATCACAAAGACCAGGCTGTATTGCATAAACCATCTCATCCTTAGGCAGGAGGGTCAAAGCCTTATAGAGGAGAAAGCTCAATGGATTACAACACGGTGTCAGCAGAGGAATTTGGTAAATCACTCATCGGTCTTGGAGTGAACATCATTGTGAAAAGCCCTGCACGAACAGTGCAATTCTTAGAGGCCGTTTTTGAATTATACCCAAGCCAGTTAAGCGCTGATTTTGCCCTCATACGCTATCAAGACGATATATTTCAGCTGCATAGCGATAAAAGCTTCGCAGCGCATCCAAGCTATTCGCATTTGCCCGAAAATCCGCCGCGCGGCGCTGGCATTGAAATTCGCCTCTATAACAGTGATCCGGATCAAGCCTGCGCAAAGGCGCAGGCCTATGACTGCATGGTTTTACAGCCCGCAACCGATAAACCGCACGGATTGCGCGAAGCAACAATTCCTTGCCCCGATGGCTATACGTGGGTGCCTTCTCGCCCTTTGGCCTAAGCAGAGCACAGCAACATCCAGCATAGGCTGCAAGCGCGGTCGATCAAAATCTTGATTCTCAACCATATCGGGTGGATGATGGGTCAAAATTTGGAGATTGATATGACAGTCGAACCCCTACGTAAAAATATGGACTTTTGGCAAGAACGGGTTGATCTGGCGGCCGCGTTTCGCTGGTGCGTGCGGCTGAATTATCACGAAGCGGTGGCAAATCATTTTTCTTTGGCGATCAATGAAGAGGGCAGCCAATTTTTAATGAACCCCAACCAAATGCATTTTTCACGTATCAAAGCCAGCGATCTGCTGCTGATCGACGCAAATGATCCCAACACGCTTGAGGGCCCGAATGCGCCAGATCCAACCGCTTGGGGGCTTCATGGCGCCGTGCATCGTCATTGCCCGCACGCAAGATGCGCCATGCATGTGCATTCAGTTCACGCCACGGTCTTGGCCAGTTTACAAGACAGCCGCTTGCTTCCGATTGATCAAAACTCTGCGATGTTTTTCAACCGCTACGTGATTGATGATCATTATGGCGGACTGGCCTTTGAAGAAGAGGGTGCGCGTTGCGCCAGCTTGCTAACAGATCCGAAACAAAAAGTTTTGATCATGGGCAATCACGGCATTCTGGTTTTGGGCAATAGCGTGGCGGACACGTTTAATCGTTTATATTATTTTGAACGGGCCGCAGAAACCTATATTCGCGCCTTGCAAACAGGCCAAAATCTACGCGTTTTACCCGATGAAATAGCCGAAAAAACAGCGCAAGAAGTTGAGGAATATCCCGAACAGGCCATGCGGCATTTCGACGAGCTAAAGCGCATTCTTGAGGATGAAGGCGCAAATTACGCAACATAGGGCGGCACGATTTCTTGCGATACAAGCGCAGGCCTTCTTATAAATCAAAAGCTGCGGGGCCACCGCACCGTCAAATTCGGGCCCTGACGTTTAAACTCTTGTTGCCCCTCGGCGCAAAGAAGCGCGGGGTCGCAAGGGCGTTCAAACCCTCTTTGGCGGCGCAGATGCTTGCCAAGAAGCAGGGCGCATGACAGGATCAGCCCTGCAGAATTTGAGAAACACCCATGTCAGAACAAAACATATCAGCCTTTCCACAATCAAGCGCATCCCCTTCAGCAAGAAACCAAGGGGTGGCGATGGATCTTGATTGGGTGGGTGCTGCGCAAGCAAATACGTCCGCGATCGAACGCCGCGCCGCAAGCTTGGGCGCGCGGCGCACCGTCAAAAAGGACTATCAAGCCGCTTGGTTGCTTCGCGCAATCACCTGCATCGATCTGACCACCCTATCGGGTGATGACACGAAGGCGCGTGTCAAACGGCTTTGCGATAAGGCGCGCCGCCCGCTCAGAGATGATCTTCTCAAAGCGCTGGATATCGCGTCTTTGCAAACCGGCGCAATTTGCGTTTACCACGACATGGTGGAAACCGCCGTTTCGGCCTTAGAGGGCAGCGGCATTCCCGTGGCGGCGGTCTCTACCGGCTTTCCTGCCGGATTGTCGCCCTTAGAGCTGCGCATCGCTGAAATCAAAGCCAGCGTCGCGGCCGGTGCGCGCGAAATCGATATCGTGATTTCGCGCCGGCATGTGTTAACCCAAAACTGGCAGGCGCTATATGACGAAATGCAAGCGTTTCGCGCGGCCTGCGGCGAGGCCCATGTAAAAGCGATTTTAGCCACGGGCGAGCTTGGCAGCCTGCGCAACGTGGCGCGGGCCTCGTTGATTTGCATGATGGGCGGCGCTGATTTCATCAAAACCTCAACAGGCAAAGAAAGCGTCAACGCAACCTTGCCCGTCTCATTGGTGATGGTGCGCGCTATCCGCGACTATCATGACCGCACCGGATATGCGGTCGGCTACAAACCCGCCGGTGGCATTTCAAAAGCCAAAGATGCCCTAGTCTATCTTAGCATGATCAAAGAAGAACTGGGTGATCAATGGCTGCGGGCGGATCTGTTCCGTTTTGGAGCCTCGTCGCTTTTGGGCGATATTGAACGGCAATTGGAACATCATGTCACCGGCGCCTATTCGGCAGGGCACCGGCATGCGTTGGCTTAAGCTTAAATTTGGACATCCCCTATGAGCGTAAAAGAAATATTTGAAACGATGGAATACGGCCCCGCCCTTGAAGCGACGCAAGAGGCAATGCAATGGCTGCAAAACCACGATCGCAGATTTGGGCATTTCATAAATGGCGCCATCTGCGAAGGTTCTGATCATTTTAATAGCTGTAACCCAGCTACTGGAGAGGTTTTGGCAAAAATCGCCCAAGCCAACGAGCAAGATGTGCATAACGCCGTGGCCAGTGCGCGCGCTGCACAAGCGGATTGGGCGGCACAAAGCGGGCATCAACGCGCGCGTGTTTTATACGCCATCGCCCGGCTTGTTCAAAAACACAGCCGGCTTTTCGCCACATTGGAAACGCTGGATAACGGTAAACCCATTCGTGAATCGCGCGATATTGATATCCCGCTTGTGCACCGGCATTTTTATTATCACGCCGGCATGGCCCAATTGATGGCCAGCGAACTTCCCAACCGGCAAGCACTGGGCGTATGCGGCCAAATCATTCCATGGAATTTTCCACTGCTGATGCTGGCATGGAAAATTGCGCCGGCCCTGGCCATGGGCAATAGCGTGGTTTTGAAACCGGCCGAATACACGTCGCTCACAGCGCTTTTATTTGCCGAAATCTGCAGGCTGGCTGGCGTGCCAAACGGCGTTGTAAACATCATCACCGGCGATGGCATAGTAGGCGAGCATCTGGTGAACCACCCTGATATCGATAAAATTGCCTTTACCGGATCCACCGATGTGGGGCGCAAAATTCGCCAAGCCACAGCAGGCAGCGGCAAAAAGCTCACTCTTGAATTGGGGGGGAAATCCCCCTTCATCGTGTTTGATGATGCCGATCTTGACAGCGCTGTAGAAGGCTTGGTTGATGCAATTTGGTTCAATCAAGGGCAAGTATGCTGCGCGGGATCGCGGCTTTTGGTGCAAGAGGCGGTGGCGGATCGCTTGCATGATAAAATCCGCGCCCGGATGGCAAAACTGCGGCTGGGCAATCCGCTGGATAAATCTGTCGATATGGGGCCGTTGGTTGATCCGGCACAGGTTGCACGGGTAAACAGCTTGGTTGATGCAAACACCAACGGCACCTGCTTTCAGCCCAATATTGATCTGCCCAAACAGGGCTGCTTTTATCCCCCAACGCTGCTGACCGAACTCAGCCCATCTGACCCGTTGATGCAGGAAGAGATTTTCGGGCCGGTGCTTGTTTCAACCAGCTTTCGCACGCCACAAGAAGCCGTGCAGCTTGCCAATAACACCCGCTACGGGCTGGCCGCATCGATCTGGAGTGAAAACGTGAATCTTTGCCTTGGTTTGGCGCCAGCTTTAAAAGCCGGGGTCATTTGGGTGAATGGCACCAATATGTTCGATGCCGCCGCTGGCTTTGGCGGCATCCGCGAAAGCGGCTTTGGCCGCGAGGGTGGCTGGGAAGGCTTAACCGCTTATACCAAACCCAAAGCCCAGACCACCGCCAGATCCTTAAAACCTATTTTGGCAAAAACAGGCACAAAATCTGCGGCTTTCGGCCTTGATCGCACCACCAAATTATATATTGGCGGCAAACAAACGCGGCCCGATAGCGGATATTCTACGGCTGTGTTTGATGCCGCCGGAGATTTCATCAGCGATGTTCCAAGCGCCAATCGTAAAGATATCCGCAACGCTGTTGAAGCGGCACAGGCGGCGGAAAAATGGTCTGGATCAACCGGGCATTTACGCGCCCAAATTCTATATTTCATTGCCGAAAACCTCTCGGCCCGCGCCGCTGAATTTGCCGAAAAAATCAACCGATATACGGGTGAAACAAATGGCGCAGCAGAAGTTGAGGCCAGCCTAGAGCGCCTGTTCACCTATGCAGCCTGGGCGGATAAATATGACGGCGCGGTGCGCGATGTGCCCTTGCGCGGCGTGGCGCTGGCTCTGAACGAACCGGTTGGCGTGATCGGCGCTTTTTGCCCGGATGACGCGCCGCTACTTGGGCTGGTCTCGTTGCTTGGACCGGCTTTGGCGATGGGCAATCGCGTTGTTTTGGTGGCCTCTGAGCCTTACCCGTTGATTGCCACCGAGTTTTATCAGGTTTTAGAAACCTCGGATGTCCCTGCGGGCGTTGTTAATCTGTTAACCGGCACCCATTCAGAGCTGGTCACACCTCTGGCCAGTCATTTGAATATCGACGCCATATGGAGCTTTTCCTCCAGCGATTTATCGGCAGAAATTGAATCGCAAAGCGCACTGGGTTTAAAACGCAGCTGGGTCAATTATGGACAGGATCGAGATTGGTTTTCAAAAGACGGTGAAGGGAAAGGTTTTCTGGCAGAAGCCAGCCAATCAAAAACCGTTTGGATCCCCTTCGGCGAAGGATAGCCCGGGTTCTAGAAAGACCTTAACCGGCAAGCTCGGCCCATAAAGCCCGGCTTAGATAGGCATCGGCAACATGTCCCTGGTCGCGTTGATACCTCCAGAGCGCCGCTGCGGTGTTCGGACCCATAAGCCCATCTGCGCCAAACGTGTCATAGCCAAGCGCGCTAAGGGCGATTTGCACGCTGCGCTTTTCATTGCGGGTCAGCGCGGCCTCGCCAATAGGCCAAGGCTGAACAAGGCCAGACCCGCCCGCAATCGCATCACCCAGCGCGCAGACTGACAGCGCATAAGCCTGCGCAGGATTATAAGCCAATAAAGCGGCATAATTTTCCAAAACCAAAAATTTTGGACCCTGTATACCAGCGGGCAGGATCAGCTTGGCAAGACCATTTTCGGGTAAATCTTGATAAGGTGTCAATCCTCTCCCCGCCCAGTCTGACAGTTTCAGAGCCGTGTCAGGGGCAGGTAAATCCAAGGCCGCTGCCGGTGCCAGAAAAACCTCTGCGCCCCAGATCTGCCCGGCGCGCCAACCCTGCGCCTGCAAATAGGCTGCCGTTGAAGCCAAAGCGTCAACCGGGCTCTCCGACCAAATATCGCGCCGCCCATCGCCGTCAAAATCAACCGCGTGCTGAAGATAAGAGCGCGGCATAAATTGCGTATGGCCCATAGCGCCGGCCCAGCTGCCCAAGAAACGCTGCGCTGAGACGTCTCCGGCTTGTAAAATTTCCAGGGCGGCGATCAATTCCTGTTCAAAAAACGCCGCACGGCGCCCCTCAAACGCGAGGCTGGCCAAAGCATCCAAAACCAAAAAGCCCCCGCGATTTGATCCATAAGCGGTTTCACAACCCCAAACGGCCAGTAAAATCTGCGCCGGCACGCGATAAACATGCGCAATTTCATTTAAAGAGGTTTGAAATTTTGTTAGCAACTCTTGGCCCTTCGCAACCCGCTCGGATGAGCATGTTTTTTGAAGATAGGCCCAGATTGGCATTTCCGTTTCGGGCTGAAACCGGTCTTTTTCAATCACCTCGGGAATAAATTGAAAGCTGAGCACTGTTTTATACAGAAAATCGGCGTCAAACCGCCCCGCAACGCGCTCTGCAAACCCCGTTGCCCATGCCCGAAACCCTTGATCCATCACATCCTAACGCTTTCGTTTGACGCTTTGCTTTACTTTATCAGATTTTTTCCGCGCTTTGCCCAATTTGCGCTTTACCGGGCGCGCGGATTTACGCCCAGATTTAGGTAATGCGTTGCCTTGGACGCTTAACAATTCAAACGCAACGCTGCCAGATTCGGTGATAACTTCGCTTAATCTTACCTCAACAACCTGCCCCAAACTGAGCAAAAGCCCCGTCTCAGAACCAAGCAAGCTATTGGTTTGTTTATCGTAATGAAAATACTCGCGGCCCAAACTTCGGATAGGAATCAACCCCTCAGCGCCGCTTTCATCCAACCGCGCAAACACGCCAAATTTCGCAATACCGCTGATCCGGGCGGTAAATTCTGAGCCTTTGCGCTCATTCAAATAGGCGGCAAGATACCGATCCGTCGTATCACGCTCGGCCACCATTGAGCGCCGTTCTGTATCGGAAATTTTCTGCGCGGTCTCATCCAACAGGGCCTCTTCTTCTGCACTCAACCCATCCTTGCCCCATCCATGCGCCCGAATAAGTGCCCGATGCACGATTAAATCGGCATAGCGGCGAATGGGCGAGGTAAAATGCGCATAAGAGCGCAAAGCCAACCCAAAATGCCCGAAATTCTGCGGGCTATAATAGGCCTGCGTCATTGAACGCAACGTTGACATATTAATTAGTTCAGCTTCATCCTTGCCCTCGGCTTGCCTAAGCAGCGCGTTTAAATGCCGCGTTTGCAACACTTGGCCTTTGGCCAAGCTCAGCCCGGCTGCCTGCGCTGTTTCGCGCAGCGCATCAAGCTTTTCGGGCGAAGGTTCTTCATGTACGCGAAACAAAAGCGGCACCTGTTTGGCTTGCAGAGCCTCCGCAGCAGCCACATTCGCCAAGACCATAAATTCTTCAATCAAGCGATGCGCATCCAACCGATCGCGAAAATTTACCGAGGCCACTTGCCCGTCTTCATCCAAAATGATTTTGCGTTCGGGCAGATCCAGCTCAAGAGGTTGGCGAATTTCACGCGCCCGAACCAAGGCCGCGTAAGCCTCATATAATGGCTTAATAACAGGCTCTAACAAGGGCGCTGCGCGCTTGCTGATCGACACACCCTCATAGGCCGACTGCACTTCTTCATAGGTGAGTGATGCAGCAGATTTCATTAAACCACGGTGAAAACTTTGCCCGAGCTTCACGCCCTCTGCGCTAATTTGCATCCGCACCGCCAAACAGGCCCGCGGCACATCTTCGTGCAAACTGCACAAATCACCCGAGAGATGATCAGGCAGCATTGGCACCACCCGGTCTGGAAAATAAGTGGAATTGCCGCGTTTGCGGGCTTCACGATCCAAGTTTGAATTGGGCCGCACGTAATGCGCTACATCCGCGATCGCCACCCAAATGATATGCCCGCCCGGATTATCAGCCGCGTCATCCGCATGCGCATAGCAAGCATCATCATGATCCCGCGCATCCGCCGGATCTATGGTGACCAAGGGCATATCGCGCAAATCTTCGCGGCCCTTTACCCCCGCCGCGCGTTGCGCTTCAGCCTCATGCACCACCTCTTCAGGGAAATGATCAGGGATATCATGTTGGTGAATTGCAATCATGGAAACCGCTTTTGGCGCAGAGGGATCCCCCAAACGCGACATCACCCTTGCGCGCGGCAATCCCATGCGCGATTTTGGGCCCGCTTGCTCTGCCTCAACCAATTCACCATCTTTTGCACCGCCGGCATCATTGGGCCCAACCTGCCATTCTTTGCCCGACCGCTCAACGGGCACAATGCGACCCCCTTCCGCAGATTGCCTGAAAACCCCCAAAATCTGGCTTGGATTGGCGGCGATTCGGCGGATCAGGCGACCTTCATATTGGTAGTCTTCTCCCGCAATTTCGGTGAGTCGCGCCAAAATGCGATCGCCCGCGCCCAAGGCAGGGTCAGAAGCTTTCATAACCAATAAAATGGCCGGTTCCATACCATCACCTTGCCATTCCAGCGCTTTGGCAAACAAATCACCCGTGCTGGTGGCCGGCAAAACCTGCACCACGCTGACAGGGGGCAGCTTTTCTGGATCGCGATAGATTTTCTTGCGCTTTTGCAGATGCCCCTCAGCCTCTAAGCTGCGCAAAAGCTTTTTCAAATCAATCCGCGCTGCGCCTTTTATGCCAAATGCTTTGGCAATATCGCGCTTTGCAGTTTGCGTCGGATTGGCCGCAATCCAATCTAGAATTTGGCGTTTGCTAGGAATGTCATTC
>Ga0255782_10003124_pt1 | contig 12772 bp, 9 predicted proteins | sample 101ome_26_FD_179980 | JGI IMG/M metagenome (GOLD analysis project Ga0255782, IMG submission 179980) | Coastal salt marsh microbial communities from the Groves Creek Marsh, Skidaway Island, Georgia - 101408AT metaG (version 2) | ecosystem: Environmental > Aquatic > Marine > Intertidal zone > Salt...
CATCAATGGTGGATGTAGCGATATAAACTCCTTGATAGGGAATGAGTTTCAAAGATTCATCTACTTGAATATTTGCCGTTGGATAGCCCAAGGTTCTTCCGAGTTGATTTCCCTTGACAACAGTTCCACTTAGACTGTAATGATAACCTAGATAGGAATTTGCAGTTGAAATAGCACCTTCTTGGAGTGCGTTTCTGATTTTTGTTGAACTGATGGAAATGGCATCGATTTGTTTGGCCTGAATTTGCTGAACTTCAAAGTTAAATTCTTTGCCAAATTCAATCAAATCATCGATGTCGGCATTTCTGTTTCTTCCGAATCGGTGATCGTATCCGATGATGATTTTCTTAGTGTGTAATCCCTTTACAAGGATAGTTGTTACAAAATCTCTAGCAGATAGTCTCGAAAATTCCAAATCAAAAGGAAAGATAACCAGGTAGTCAATTCCAAGTTGTTCTAAGCTGTTCTTTTTTTCCTCTAAGGTTGAGAGTAATTGAAGTGGATCGCCCTGAGAGAGCACCGTTCTAGGGTGTGGATCAAAAGTAAACACCAATGATTTTAATCCTTTTTGCGATGCTTCCTCAACTAATTGTTTGAGAATGCTCATGTGGCCTTTGTGTAAGCCGTCAAAAGAACCAATAGTAACACAACACTGTGTTTGGTGATCTAATTCAGGAATCTCAAAGGTGGTAATCAACGTTAGTGCTCTTTTAAAATGAATTCTTTATCTTATATTTGATTTGACAATCAAATCTATGAAAGCAAAAATAACCTTTGTTTTATCAATAGCCTTAATTTTTTTAAGCTTTTCTCTTTTTGCACAGGAAGGGTATTGGAAAGAAGTTCAAATGACTTCTAAAAATCAATCCTATCTCAAATCTAATGTCAAAAGTGATAAGGCAAAATTGTACGAACTCAATTTAAAAGAGTTTCTATCACATATCAATATCAAAGGTTCAAGTGAAGTCCTATTGCCAGATAGTGATGGAGAATTAAAAGAATTTACTTTAGAACCTTTTAATCAATTAGCTCCAGAATTAGCGAAAGCCTATCCTGCGATACGATCGTTTAAAGCAAAAAGAGCAGGGTCTAATGAGTTGATTTGGATTTCAATTTCAAAAGAGGGGATTCAGATGATGATTATGAATCCAAAAAGTAGTTATCATACGTATGTCGAGCCTTCTAGAGAGCATTCAAACTATTATACTTGGTACTCTAGTAAGGATAAGGAGGCAGAGGATCATTTTGTTTGTTCGACCAAAGATTACGATCAAGTTGCTCGATCGATTGCTTCGACTTTAGCAAACGAACAGGTGGTCTACACGACTTATCGTTTAGCAATCTCTGTTTCTGGTGAATACACGACTTATTTTGGAGGAACAGTCGAGGGAGCATTATCGGCCATTAATGCAACACTTACCAGGGTAAATGGGATTTTGAGTCGGGATTTATCTGTGAAGTTAGAACTCATCAGCTCCACAGTTTCTGTCATTTATACGGATGCTGAAACAGATCCTTATTCGAGTGATTACAATTCAGAGCTACAATCGACATTAGATGAAGTGATTGGAGTCGATAATTACGATATAGGTCATTTATTTTTACAGGGATCCAGTAATGGTAATGCTGGCTATATAGGTGGAATTTGTTTGGACGGTAAAAAAGGATCAGGTTTTACCTCGGGTGCAAGTCCTCAAGGAGATTCATTTGATATTGATTACGTAGCTCACGAGATCGGACATCAATTAGGGGCTAATCACACTTGGTCCTATCAGTCTGAGGGAACTCGCGCTCAAGTAGAGCCTGGTTCAGGAACTACCCTGATGAGTTATGCTGGAATTGTGGCAGGAGAAAACATCGCTTCTCAGGCCTCCGATTATTTTCATGGAATCAGTATTGATCAGATCAATGCAACACTTGCGAATCGTTCTTGCGGGACCGTTCAAAGTGTTGAAAATACAACTCCTGAATTAAGTTCAGTGCCCAATTATACGATTCCTTTAGGAACCCCCTTCAAGCTTGAGACTGTTGCAGTGGATCAAGAAACTCAATCGAATGTCACGTATTGTTGGGAACAAATTGATGCAGGAGTAGTCGCTTCGGCGGATTTTGGACCGACGAATATCAATGGAGCTGCTTTTAGATCACTTCCTCCTAAGGCTGTTGGAGTTCGTTATTTTCCTGGATTGAGCAGTGTTAAAAAAAATGAATTAACGCTCATTAATCCAAAATTAGGAGATAGTTGGGAAACCCTATCAGAGGTTCCAAGAGTCTATAATTTTATGGCTACAGCAAGAGATAATGATCCTTATGGTGGAGTAGATCAAATCACTACAAAGGTTTCGGTTACGAAGGATGCAGGGCCTTTTAAAGTTACTTCTCAAAGTAGTCAACTAACTTATGATGGTGGTAGTCTTCAAGAGGTTTCATGGGATGTGGCAGGTACCAATCGTTCGGCTATTGCAGAGGCGACAGTTGATTTGTATTTGTCTACCGATGGTGGAAATACCTTTCCAATTAAAATTGCGGAGGAAGTTGCCAATGATGGAAATGCACAAGTGATTATACCCAATATAGCCACTACACAGGCTCGTATTATGGTTGCAGCTCACAAGAATATTTTCTTTAGTATGAATACTTCAGATTTTACCATTGTAGCGAAAGACTTTGCCTTAGTTGGTAAAACTAGCGAATTGAGTCTTTGTAAAGAAGCTAGTACTTCAATTGATTTTACATATGAAGTTTCATCGACTACTTCTCAAACAGCAGCTATTTCTGTAAGTGGTCTTCCCGATGGAGTCACAGCAAATTTATCTGCTTCCACTTTAAGTGAAGATGGAGCCGCTTTTAGTTTGACAATCAATTCAGATGCTACGGTCGCTGCAGGAGTGTATTCATTTAATCTCAACGCGGAATCTACCACAGCTAGCCAAACCATTCCTTTAAAATTAGTCATTAGAGACGCGGCTGTTGGAACTGTTGATCTTGTGAGTCCTCAGCATATGCAGCAGGGAGTTTTGCAAGACGTGGATTTAAAATGGAATCCGAACTTCAATGTTGAGTATTACGAGTTGCAGTTGTCTACTGATGAAAACTTTACATCTATTGTTTCAACGGTGAGTACAACCTTTAACTCGATTGATATTCACGATCTAAGTCCTGACACTATTTATTATTGGAGAGTTCGAGGTATTAATAGTTGTGGGTCTGGTGATTACGATTCTGTCTATAGTTTTCAAGTGACAGCAACAGAATGTACAACCTTAACAGCAACAGATTTGCCAAAACCTATTTCTGATTCTAGAATTTCGACCGTTCGTTCACAAATCAATTTTGAACAGGATTTGCCGATTTCATCCATCAGTGTAGCTGTTAAAATTAATCACACATGGATTCCAGATATATCGGTTAGCTTAATTTCTCCTTCTGGAACTATTGTTCAACTATTAAACTATTCTTGCGGTAATTACGATGCCGATATCGATGCGGTATTTAGTGACGATGGAGTAGCTTTAAATTGTTCGAGTAGTGGAACTGCAGTCAGTGGAACAGTCATTCCAATTTCACCGCTTTCATTACTCAAAGGAGAGAGTAGTAAAGGGATTTGGACTCTTGAAGTAAAAGATGCTGCTGAACTAGACGGTGGAAGTATTGAGGCATTTTCTATAAATGCTTGTTTTCAAGGAACTATCAGGCCAGATGCCGATGGGGATGGAGTGTTCGACGATGGTGATGATTTGTGTTTAGATACGCCGTTTGGACAAAAAGTAGATACTCATGGATGTCCGGTGTATCAGTTGGATAAAAATAATTTCTTAGCCTCTGTAAGTTCTCAATCTTGTAGAGATCAATCAGATGGTATTATCGAACTCAGTGCTGTAAGTTCGATGAATTATAGTTACAGTGTTAGTGGTCCTAATGGATATTCTAAAAATGGAAGCTTTACATCCAATACAAATATTGTCAATCTTGCAGTTGGAGATTATCAGATATGCATTGTGGGGTCGGACAATGGAATCCAGTACGATCAGGTTTGCCTATCGGCTCGAATCACTCAGCCAGAACCTCTGAGTGTTTTAACAGCAGTGACCTATGAAAATCAAGAATTAAATCTTTCCCTTGATGGTTCCTCATTTTATACGGTTGAGGTCAATGATCAATCGTATTTTGTAAGTGGTAAAAACTTAGACGTGCCATTGGAAGAAGGGTATAACAAGATAAAAGTTACAGGTGATTTAAGTTGTATGGGTAGCTATGAGGAAGAGATTTATTTTTCAAAATTACCAGTAGCGTATCCTAACCCTATTAAAGAACAGTTTTTTATCAATACAGAACTCTTAAAGAATAAAAATGTTTCGATTCAGATTAAGGATATGAATGCGAATAATATGTATCGTTATAAAGGGCTTATGATAGAAGATGAATTTGGATTTGACACCAAATATTGGTCAAAGGGAATTTATGTGATGCAGTTAAAATTTGAAGGTACTACCGTAATCTATAAATTGATAAAAGAATGAACAAGATAGTTGTGTTACTGTTGATTTTGGTGGGTGTTTCTTGTTCGAAACCACCAAGCCCTCCTGGTCCTGTAAGTTTGGTGTACCCTTCTAAGAATCTAGAATGTACAGAAGGAACTGTGGTGGCAGATAAAACCAGAGCGATTAACTTTCAATGGGCTACAGCCACTCATACGGATCAATACCGATTGAGTGTTGTTGATTTAGAGTCAGGTTTGCGTTATTCTAGAACAACTTCTTCTACAGCGATCGAGATTACCCTCGATACGCGAAAAGCTTATTCTTGGAACGTTACAGCATCAAATCAAGAAGTGATTGAGACATCTGTATCTGAAGATTGGTATTTCTATGTAGCAGGCGCCTCGCTGTCTCATATTCCATATCAGGCCTATCCAATAGCTCCTGTTCCCGGCTCATTTATTGACGCCAATGAAAACAATCAGGTGTATTTACAGTGGATTGCTGCAGATAGTGATAATGATATCAGTGGATTTGAAGTCTATTTTGACACCCAAAACCCTCCAGTTGCTCTATTGGATTTAGGAAGTGGATTTACGACCAACACCTTTGTCGATGTGAGTTCGAACACCCGTTATTACTGGAAAATTAAAGTAATTGACCAGCAGGGAAACAGTTCGCTATCTCCTATTTTTGATTTTAAGGTTAACTAGGCATTGGTCCGTTAAATTTATTCATCGTATTGGCAGCACCTGCAAATACAAACGATTTAACGAGTTCGGTTGCTTCTCCAATTCTCATAACGAGTCCTTTCTCTTCTACAGGGCTCCATGTTCCTAGTACATAATCGACTTGTTTGCCTTGGCTAAAACGATTTCCGACTCCAAATCGAAATCGGTAGTATGAAGTTGTATTGAGTTTTTCTTGGATGTCTTTAAGTCCGTTATGACCACCGTCAGAACCTTTGGCTTTTAGTCTAAAACTTCCAAAATCCAAATGAATATCATCGGTGATTACCAGTAAGTTTTCAAGGGGTATTTCTTCTTGTTGGAGCCAATATGAAATTGCTTTTCCACTGAGATTCATGTACGTGCTGGGTTTGAGAAGCACTAAGGTTTTACCTTTGTATTTCGTCCAAGCTAAGGATCCTAGTTTTTTGGTTTCAAAATGGGTGTCGAGTTCTTTAGCTAAAAGGTCGACTACCTTAAAACCAATATTGTGTCTAGTGTTTTCGTATTCACTCCCAATGTTGCCTAGTCCTACAATTAGAAATTTCTTCACTCTAATAAAGTTTGAATAAATATATAAAAAACAAAAGCACCACTTCTTTTGAAGCAGTGCTTTTTATTGGAATAAGTTTTAAATTATTCTGCAGCAGGAGCTTCTGAGCTTTCAGCAGCAGCCTCACTTCCTTCTTCTCCTTCTTCTTCTTCATCTTCAGCTGAATCATCAACAGAAGTTCTAGAAGCTTTAACCTGAACAACTACGTTAGATTCTGGGTGAAGAATTGTGTACTCATCACTCATTAACTGAGCAACAGTGATGTTACCACCAATTCTAAGTTTAGAGATGTCTACATTGAAGAAATCTGGTAAGTTACCAGGAAGTGCTTTAATAGTAAGTTTTCTTCTTCTAAATAAGAGACGTCCACCGTTTCTAACTCCAGGAGAGTTTCCTTCCAAACGTACAGGAATTCTCATAGTTACTGGTTTGTCATCAAATAATTGGTAGAAGTCGATGTGTAAGATCGCATCAGTCACTGGGTGAAACTGAATGTCTTGCATCACAGCTTTGAATGATCCTTTATCACCTAAGTCAATTACTGCCGTATATGCATTCGGAGTATAAACTAGGTTTTTAAATGCGATTTCATCTGCATAAAAATGTACTGGTTGTTCTCCTCCGTAGATCACGCAAGGAACCTTTCCAGCATTACGTAGGGCTTTTGTTGATTTCTTGCCCACGCTTTCTCTTTCTGATCCTTTAATTGTAATTGATTGCATGTGTAATAGTTAAATAGTTATTTAAAATTATATAATAAACTTAGATGAAATCGATTCATTAGCTTGAACTCGTTGCATTACATCAGCAATGAGTTGAGCAGATTCAAGAACTCTAATTTTATTTGATTGTTGTTTTAGAGGAATCGAATCCGTTACGATTAATTCTTCTAGTTTTGAATTTTCAATTCTGTTGTAAGCTTCTCCTGAAAGAATTGCGTGGGTACAAATTGCTCTAACGCTTTTAGCACCTCTTTCGATCATCAGGTCTGCAGCTTTAGTTAAGGTTCCAGCAGTATCGACCATATCGTCTACTAACACTACGTTTTTACCTTTAACTTCACCGATAAGCTCCATATGTGAAATCACATTGGCTTTTTCACGTTGTTTGTAACAAACAACCACATCAGATTCCAATGCCTTTGAGTAAGCATATGCTCTTTTTGAACCACCCATATCTGGTGATGCAATCGTGAGGTTTTCTAAATTCAGTTCTTTTAAGTAAGGGAAAAACAAGGTGGATGCAAACAAGTGGTCTACAGGAATTTCGAAAAACCCTTGGATTTGATCTGCGTGTAAATCCATAGTGATGATTCGAGTAGCACCTGCAACTTCTAACATCTTTGCAACCATCTTAGCAGCGATCGGAACTCTAGGCTTATCCTTGCGATCTTGTCTCGCCCATCCAAAATAGGGAAGTACCGCTGTGATGTGCCTCGCTGAAGCTCTTTTAGCAGCATCGATCATCAGTAATAATTCCATTAAGTGTTCTGAGTTGGGATGCGTTGATCCTACTAAAAACACCCTTGATCCACGAACCGATTCTTCAAAGGATGGTTGAAATTCACCATCAGAATATCTTGAGAATTTAACTTTTCCTAGTGGAGACCCAAAGGCCTTTGCTATACGTTCTCCTAAGTCCATGCTTTGAGTACAAGCAAAAATCTTTGGCTGAGGAACTGGAACTGACATCTGTAAGCTGTTGTTAATTAATAATTTATATCCCAAAATAAATGGGACTGCAAATTTATACAATTATTTGAGTTGCTCAAGATATTTTAAAGATATTTTTTAATTGATAATTAGAATATTTTTCTAATTTTGTGCCCTCACTACGAGCCTTGGTGGCGGAATTGGTAGACGCGCTGGATTCAAAATCCAGTTTCTTCGGAAGTGTGGGTTCGATTCCCACCCAAGGTACTTGAAAAGCTGGAACTAAATTCCAGCTTTTTTTATGAATTATTGTCTCTGTATTCTGAAGGAGTCATCCCAGTTTGACTTTTAAAACTCACAAAGAAGCTACTCTTCGAAGCAAATCCCGCTTTCTTACCTATTTCTTCAATAGAAAGATTTTTAAACTTAGGATCTTTTAAGGCTTTTTTAATCCATTCGATTCGGTATCCTAATTTATAGGCAGGAAAGGATGATTGGTAGATGTACTTAAAGCAAAATGTGACTTGATGACTCGGTACTTTTAATGCCTTTGCTAAATCAACTCTAGAAAAATTCTTTTTGAGAAAGGGTTCTTTTTCTACAAAATAGGTGTCAATTCTATTTTTTAATTCATCGTAAAAAGGATTGTTGGTATAGAGTTCATCCGGGTCAATTGGTTTGTAAGACACCTTAGATATTCCGTAAAGTATCGAAGGGAAGAACATCAAGCTCAATCCCATTAAACAGATTCCAAAAGCAGAAATACCAAGCAATACAGAGTTTACCATGGTAAAGAATTCTCCAGTAGAGAATAAATTGATGATGTAGAATACGTATGATACAGTTGTAATTATAACGAGTATGTGAAAAAGAACGAGCCATTGAATACTTCTCTTGCGATCATTATCGCTATTGGCGATGTCTTTTTCGTAATAAAAATTCCTAAAGGTTATTAAGTTATAAAATGCATATCCTAAAATAGATGCAATTCGAATCACGTAGCTTCCTATAGGATGGAAAAATAAATGAAATTCTACAGTTCTAAATTCAGCGGGTGAATTGTACAAACTCTGAATAAGTTCTTGTTTGGATTCAAAACTGGAAAACAAATACCCACTAATACCGATTAAATCAAGTACAAAAGGAATCAAATGAACTAAATCATATTTATTGAGTTTTTTTCTAGGATGTAAATTTTGACGTGCATAGAGGAATATGATGGGACCAACTAATAAATAGATGGGTGTAAAATTTATATAGAAAATCGCGCCCCAATACACATCTCTTAAGTTTACAGTAATATAGTGGGTTAATCCATATAAACTAAAAATTAACAAAAATAAACTTATGTAGATTGCGTTATTCTGTTTCTTGTAGTTGAAAATAGCTAATACAATTGCTACTAAGGCAGTTAAGCTTATAATTAAGGAAAATAACATAGAAGGAAATTTTAAAATTACAAGTTCGAAATTTAAAACTTATTTTCCAAACTATTGATATATGTCAATTAAATTAATAGTGTTTTTATATTGAGATAAAAAAAATACTGCTCATCAGAGCAGTATTTTAATTTAATGATCAAAACATTTTTCTTAATGACTTTCGTGCATTTGATGATCCATTGTGGCTTCAGAATCATTGATACTCATTTCCATGCTGTGATCGTATTGACAACATTTCGGTAAGTTTTGATAGGAGGCATCTTCAGCAGTCATTTGATCCGTATCGTATCCAGATGCTGCAATCGCATGGTGAATAGCCATCTGATCGGTCATCTCTGAATTAAATTTCACATCGATCTTTTTGAGTTTAACATCCCAATTGGCATGTGTCACACCAGGAATTCCCAATGCTGCTGTTTCGATGGTTTTCTTGCACATTTCGCAATTACCTCTAACTCCAAAGCTAGCCTCAGTATTCGCTTCAATTACTGCAACTTCTTGAGAGGGTTCAGTTGTAGAATTCTTGTTGTCCTTACAGCTGATCATAGTGATAGCAACTAAAAGTGTAGCATAAATTACTTTTTTCATTTTAATAGTGTTAATTGTTTAATATTGAGTTTATAATTATTGATTAATCATAGATGTTTTGCCAGCTAGTTGTGCAACTGCATCTATTACAAAAGTTCCATTTTTGACAATTTCTTCTCCAATTTCGAGTCCTTTTTCAATGGAATACCATTCTCCATTTCGATCTTGAAGTGATACTTCACGAAGTGAGTAGGTAGGAGCCGTTGGGGATTTTACATATACTAATGATTGTTTTCCAGTCCATAAGACTGATGAGGCTGGAATTTGAATTGATTTATTAGAATTCAAAGTTGATTTGGCTCTCACAAACATCCCTGGTTTTAAAGCACCGTCGGTATTTGATAAACTTACTCTAACTTTTGTGATGCGTTTTGTGGTGTCCATGATTGGGTCTATAAAATCGATCTGAGCTGTTCTCTTTTGACTAGATAGGGCGTCTATGTTCAATTCTATTTGTTGTCCTTTTTTAAATTGATGGATAGCGGATTCGTAGACTTCTAATTCTGCCCAAATGGAATTTAAGTCGACCGCTGTATAGATTTTTTGACCCGCTTTGATCCAATCTCCTTCTTTGAGATGTACTTCAGTTATAGTCCCCGATTGATTTGCATAGATGGGTATGGAATTCATAACACTGCCATTTTCTATGAATTGCATTATTTGGGCTTCATTAAAATTCCAGTTTACAAATTTTTGAATAACAGCTTTATAAAGTTCGGTTTCGATATCTTTTACTTTTGATAGGCTTATGAGTTCTTGCTGAGCAGCGATAAGTTCTGGAGAGTAGAGTTTTGCGATAAGGCTTCCTTTTTGAATTTTAGTACCTGAAGTTGGGTTAGCTAAATAATCGATTCTACCAGAAACGTAGGATATTTCACTAAATTGCTTGTCGAGATTTGCCTTAAGAGTTCCAGATATTTCTACAGTATGATCTGCTTGTTGACTGTCTGTGATTATATAAGTAGTTAGTTGTGCTGCTTTTGCGGCATCTTCTGTCAATAATAGTTGACTTGGATCGAGGCCTCCATTTTCTTCCATTGGAGTTAGATCCATACCACAAATTGGGCAACTGCCTTTGGTTTCTGATACGATTTGTGGGTGCATAGAACAACTCCATAAACCACTGTGCTCGTGGTTTTCTTCTAGGCTAGCTAAGTTTTCATTGGAGTTTGACTTAGGTATTGCAATTCCAATGATGAATCCGATGAGGATTAGCAGTGCAAATTGCAGGTATTTATTTTGAATCAGTTTCATGACTTAAGATTTTGATTTAAAAAGTGATGTAAATTTTCTCCAGCGTACCGAGGTAGCAAACCATAGTGTAAAACCAGAAAGAACCGTTAATAGTCCTAATAGTGAGAAGCTTCTAAGTAATAGGGTGTTAAAGTCGTCTCTAGTTTGATAATCCATCGTATGGGTCATCCACAGAAAGTCAAACCATCTCCAAGCTCGGTGTCTAACTGTTTGAAAAGCTCCGTCTTTTTTTGAGACATAAGCTTTTAGCATTTCGTCATTGTTGTATGAAATCACATAAGCAGGTAATCTTCTTTCCCTGTATTCGTGATGGGCATCAGTTGTATGAATCAATTCAATCGAAGCTACTTCTAAATGAGGTTGCATACGTTCTTTAGCAATGGATAAAGCTTCTTCTTCATTGATGAATTCTTTTGGACTTCCATCAATGGCTGAGTACAACTGCTCGTTATTGATCCAGTAATAAGGCTTATGGTCAATCGTTCTCAAGTCAATAGACCTAATTCCTGATGTCTCTTTAAGTTGTTCCAATCCGATTAAGTTTTGATATTCAGGAGCCTTGTATTCCATATTCTTAAAATGGTCTCCGTGAATTTCATCGATATCAGTCCAACTAAAATACAGACCACTAATGGTCCAAAACAAGAACTGAATGCCTATAAAAATTCCGAAATAACGGTGAATTTTACGAATGGTTGTCTGTGTTTTTCTTTTCATATTTAAGACAGTTTTGTGCTTCTAAGTCGAAGTGAATTGGTAATGACTGAAAATGAACTAAAGCTCATTGCAGCTGCTGCAATCATAGGGGAGAGTAGTAATCCGAAAAACGGATAGAGCACTCCTGCTGCTATTGGAATTCCAATGAGGTTGTAAACGAATGCAAAGACAAAGTTTTGATTGATGTTTTTCACAACAGCACGACTGAGTCTTTTTGCTTTTGCAATTCCAGAGAGTTGACCACTGACAAGAGTAATGGAAGCGCTGTCAATCGCTACATCGGTTCCAGTTCCCATGGCTATTCCAACGTCTGATTGTGCTAGTGCTGGGGCGTCGTTGATTCCATCTCCTGCCATCGCAACGACTTTACCTTCTTCTTGAAGTTTTTTAATGGTTAAGAGTTTGTCTTTTGGAAGGCATCCCGCCTCAAAATGTTCGATGCCTAATTGATTGGCGATATGTGTAGCAGTAAGTTCGTTGTCTCCTGTCAACATATGAATTTCAACCCCTAATGATTTAATTGCTGTAAGGGCTTCTTTGGTTCCTTGTTTAATCTGATCGGTGATTTCAACGAAGGCTAAAAGCTCTTGGTCAGCTGCAATATAGGATATGGTAGTTCCTTGTGATTGCAATTTTTCAACTTGAGTCTTAATTGAATCATCAAGATCGATTGAAGAAGTTTCTAAGAGCGACTCATTGCCGATGGACCACAGTTGATTTTCAAAAGTCGCTTGAACACCACTTCCACTGATTGATTTAAAATCACTGACTGTTTTTAATTCTAGATTGGATTCTTTAACATAGGTTACACAAGCATTTGCAAGTGGGTGTTCACTCAATTGATTGATCGATCCTAGAGCTGTTAGAATTTTTTCTTGTCTTTCTTTAGAAATTGAATCACTTGTAAAGTGCACCTTCTGTACTGTTGGTTTTCCCTGAGTAAGTGTACCTGTTTTATCGACAATTAGCGTGTTGACTTGTTCCATGAGTTCTAAAGCTTGAGCATCTTTGATGAGCACTCCCGCTTGGGATCCTCTTCCCACTCCAACCATCACTGACATGGGTGTTACCAATCCCAATACACAAGGACAGGCAATGATTAAAACAGCTATAGCGTTTATCATGGCGTTGAGATAGATTGGTTCAGGGCCTAAAAGCATCCACAAAGCAAATGTAAGTGCTGAGATCCCCATTACAATAGGAACAAAATAGGCAGCAATACGATCTGCCTTTTTTTGAATAGGAGCCTTGGAGCGACTGGCAGCATTCACCATCTCGATGATTTGAGATAATAGGGTGTCAGCACCAACTTTTTGTGCTTTGAGTGTAAATGATTGGGTTCCATTAATGGTTCCTGCGT
>Ga0255782_10003127_pt1 | contig 12760 bp, 13 predicted proteins | sample 101ome_26_FD_179980 | JGI IMG/M metagenome (GOLD analysis project Ga0255782, IMG submission 179980) | Coastal salt marsh microbial communities from the Groves Creek Marsh, Skidaway Island, Georgia - 101408AT metaG (version 2) | ecosystem: Environmental > Aquatic > Marine > Intertidal zone >...
GATGATGACGATGATGATCTTCTAGATGATGACGATGATGATCTTCTAGATGATGACGATGACGACAAAAGAAAAGGAAAATCAGAAAAAGACGATGACGACAAAAGAAAAGGAAAATCAGAAAAAGATGACGATGATGATGACGAAGATTCTGATGACTAAATAGTTTTTTAAATTATTATTAAAACATCTCAATATGGCAAAACAAAAGAAAGTAAAGCTACCTTCTTCACAAGGAGGAATCGTTAGCTATTCAGATAGTGATTTTTCATATATTAATATTAAACCAACAACTGTTATGGCATTTGTTGTTGTAATTACAATTTTAGCTATCGTAGTGAGACTTTTATGAAAATAATTTCATGGAATGTTAACGGAATCAGAGCCGTAATGACAAAAGGTTTTCCTGATTTTGTAAAGAAATATAATCCAGATATCTTATGTCTTCAAGAGACAAAAGCACATCCAGATCAAGTAGATGAATTATTACACGACTATGAGCATCATTTTTGGAATTCAGCCGATAAAAAAGGATATTCTGGTACTGCTATATTCTCAAAAATTAAACCTTTAAATGTTAGTTATGGAGGCGGCATTGATGTAGGAGATACCGAAGGTAGAATTGTAACTGCAGAGTTTGATGAATTCTTTTTAGTAAATGTTTATACGCCTAATTCAAAAAGAGGTCTTGCTAGACTTGACTACAGACAAGAATGGGACAAATTATTTTATGCTTATCTTAAAGAATTAGAAAAATCTAAACCGGTTATAACTTGCGGAGATTTAAATGTAGCTCATACCGAAATTGATTTAGCAAGACCAAAAAATAATACTAAAAATGCAGGATTCACACAAGAAGAAAGATCAGGTTTTCAAAGATATTTGGACGGCGGATTTTTAGACACTTTTAGAATGTTTAATCAAGATCCTGAAAACTATACTTGGTGGAGTTATATGTTTAACGCCAGAGCAAAAAATCTTGGTTGGAGAATTGACTATTTCTTAGCATCAGAAAAATTAAAGAATAATATTATTTCTGCAGAAATTTTAAACGAAGTTATGGGTTCAGATCATTGCCCGGTAACTTTAAACCTTAAATTCTAAATACATATAATTACATATTTAATATGTAGTTATATTTAAATATATGCAGTAGTTATTTCTATATGTCTAGACAACGCATATCGATAACTATCGATAAGAAGCTTTTGAATTGGGTTGACAAGCAAGTCAAAGAAAAAAGATTTGCTAGCAGATCTCATGCATTGGAGTATTTATTAGCAAATGACTAAGCCAAATTTTTTCGTTGGTAATTCTATTATTGTTTTAGCTAGTTTGGTTGTTTTTATTTCTGCATTACTTTTACCATATAATCCTAATTTTGAAGGCTTCACACTAAGTGATCCTCAAGTATTAATTGAGAAATTTCCATCAAGCGTTTCACAAAGTGAAGTGCATGAGGCAGATAATAAAGTCGGTCTAACCGATTTTATTTCTGCTTTAAATTCAGAGTCTCTTATTACCGGTATGCCCACAGGATCACCGGGTACATGTCTTTTAGTAGATTTTCCAGAAACTCAGTGCTTTCCACCTCCAGGTGGTCCAGATCCTTTATTTAATGACGGAAGTTTTTGTTATCAAGATCCATCATGTGATATAAGATTACAAGTTGGTCAGTATTGTGATGGAGAATTTGATCCATTCGGAAATTGTATCTCGGCACCACCATCAAATAATGCACCAACTTGGACACAAACAATAACTCATCCAACAGTTAATGAAGATTCAGGATCAACAATTGTTGACTCTGATTTAACTTCTAGTGGAAATGGTCAATGTACTGATTCAGACGGAGATCCATTAACTTTCAGCGTTAGTTCTCATAATACTGCCGAAGTATCTTGTTCAATTTCTAGTAATAGTCTTTCAGTAACTCCTGCATCCAACTGGTTTGGTACAGCATCATGTACAATAACTTGTGATGATGGAAATGGCGGAACTGCCGATGATACTCTGAGTATTACCGTAAACTCTGTGAATGATGCACCAACAACAACAACTCCAACAATATCACCGAGTTCGCCTTCTTCTGACGATGATTTAACAGGTTCAAGTTCATTAAGTGATTTGGACGGAGATTCGGTGACTTCAATTTTTGATTGGAGATTTTCTGGAACTTCCTTTGCATCATTAAATTTACCATTTGATACAAATCCTTCCGGTTCTACAATTAATGATTATACTAGTTACAATAATGATTTCACAAAAAATGGTGCCACGTGGCAAAATAGCGCCACATGTGGACTAACTGGTTCAGGTGGATGTATGGAATTTGATGGTACAAATGATAGATTAACTAGAGCAGATGATTCAGATTTTGATAGCTTAACTGCATTATCTGTATGTGCATGGGTTTACCCTCGCAGCTGGGGAGGAGCAACTGCTTCAGATTTTATTTTTGATAAGAGACATGGTTCAAGTCCTTGGAATTCAGTGGCACTATTTTTCCACGGAACAGGAGATAAATTAAGATTGGATTTGGGAGCAATAGACGGTACAAATTATGCTTTAGATTATGATTATGAATCGGGAGATTTTCCAACGGGAAGTTGGCAATTTGTATGCGGTACCTGGGACAGTACAAGTACAAATATGACCATATATTATAATGGTGCTAAAGCAAATTCAACAGGCTCTACCTATGGCGGCACATTACTAAATGGAAACGGACCTGCAGTTATCGGTGTACTCGGAGATCAATTTCAACATTGGTATGACGGATATATGGATAATATTCAATTTTATAATAAAGCCTTATCTTCACAACAAATTTCATCAATGTATGGTTCAGGAACTCCGAATTATGCAGTTTTAGTTTCAGAAGAAACAAATGGGGCAGACTCAATAACTGTTACAATTACACCAAGTGATGCAATTGAAGACGGAACTTCTTCAACATCTTCTGCTTCAGTGGTTGCATCAAACTCTGCTCCAGTTGCTGCCGGTGCTTCACTTGCTGTTGATGAAGATAATACATTAAGCAATACTTTAAGTGCAACCGATGCAGATTCTGATCCATTAACTTTTTCCATAGTTTCACAAGCCTCATCGGGTACAGCAAGTATTACAAACTCAGCAACTGGAGCTTTCCAATATGTTCCAACTGCTAATTTTAACGGAGCAGATAGTTTTACTTTCAAAGCAAATGATGGAACAGCTGATTCGAATATTGAAACAATAAATATTTTAGTAAACCCTGTGAATGATGAACCAGTTTTAACTTCAAAATTATTATCAATTACTGGAAGCTCTCCATATTACACAACTGAAACTTTTACAGCATCTGCAACAGCATCTGATGTTGATGGAGACACAGTAACATTCATGTATGATTATAGATTTGATGGAGATTCAGACAGAGTTCTTCATTTATCTTTTGATACAAATACTTCCGAAAATTCAACCGATTATACTTCTTATTCAAATGACGCAATAATAAATACGTCCGGAGCATATGATTCAAATATTCATCCTGTTTGGACTTCTTCCGGAATCAAAGGAGGAGCATATGATTTTACAAATGTAGACGATCATGATGCAGCTCATTCAAGTACAAATACTTTGAGAATTCCCTGGGATGAAAGTACATATGACTTAACTCAAGATTTATCTATTTGTTGGTGGATGTATCCAACAAATATTGATCCTGCCGGATCTACACAAGATAGACAAAACCCAATTTCAAAACATTATAGAGCAGAATTTCAATTCACGTTAGAAACTGATGCAAGATTGAATTATTATCACGGTAATTCAAATCCAAATGGTACTACTTCAATCTATAGTTCTCACAGGTTACTAGATGTTGGAGCAGTCACAGAAAATGATTGGAATTTTGTTTGTATGGTCAGAGATGATTCCAACAAATGGGTATCCGGATTTTTAGACGGATCATTAAATCGAAATGAAACATATGATTTAATTGATTCTAATGACCCTTCATTAGGTTACAGAGAACCAAATTCAGGAGCAGGAAATACATATTATGAAGATATATTAATTGGAGATGGTTATTCAAATCCGTTTATCGGAAAAATTGATGAAGTAATGATTTGGAACAAAAAAATATCTGCAGAATATATTTTGTCAATGTATAATTCTGGAACTCCAGATTATTCGGTTTTAGTTTCACAAGAAACAAGAAAAGGAAATTATAATGTTAGCGTTACGCCTAGCGACGGAACAATTGACGGATCTTCAGGAATTACAAATACAATTGAAATTGTTAATTTGGCACCAACTTCAAGTACACCTGTTCTTCTTGCTTCAGACGATCCAGATAATAAAACAACTGCAGATTTAAGTGTAACAAACAATTTAGTAGAACAAGATCCAGAAGATACTGAAACAAGAAGTTTCACAGAATGGTTTGTTGATTCTGTTTCAACTTTAGAATTCTTTTACACTTTTTTCTTTAACTCAACTAATGCCGAAGATTTGTCCAGCAATTCTGCAAATGGTACTTTATCCGATATAAATATGTATTACGGAACAGGCATACTTGATGGTGCAATTAATTTTGAACAAAATTCACAATATTATGTAGATTTAACTGCAAATAATTTTGATTTAACTAATGGAAAAACTCTTACTTTTTGGTACAAATTAGCAGATACAACAACAATTAACACAGGTTGTTATGCTCCAAGCAGTTCGCAAGAAAGTTGTTATGGTATTTTTTCTTCCGGATCTTCCGGATCTTGGGATAATTATTTGAATATAGTTTTAAGTGGAACAAATATAGCAACGGTACAATATGAGTTACATGATGGTTCAAATCATGCAACACCGAGTTTTGCCACAGATACTAATTGGCACATGATTGCACTTTCAGTTGAATCAGGAAGTTTAAATTTGTACCACGACGGACTTGCAATTGGCGCAGCTCCTTTTGAAGAAGGTAAAAGAATAGACTTAAGCTATCTAGGTATGGGATATGCCGGAGCAGATGATCCTCCTGCAAATGGTCAATTCTACGGACAATTAGACGAAGTTTCATTATTCACAAGAGCTCTAAAGGGAGAACAAATTTTGGCAATGTATAATTCAGGTACTCCGTCTTACGATGAAATCGTTGCAGAAGAAACATTAAAAGGAGAAGATTGGAGCGTAGAAATAACGCCTATTGATAGAGAAGATTCTGGATCAACTGTGACATCTAATACAGTTACTATTGAAAACACTGCACCAACAACTCCTTCTGGTTCTACATTATCTCCTTCCACATTAAAAGTTGGAAATACCTTAACAGCAACAGGAACCGGATCAACTGACGCAGATGGAGATAGCTTAACATATTATTATGAATTTAGAAGTAATTCTGCTTCAGGAACAATACTACAAGCTTATTCAACAACTAATACTTACACAGTAGCTCAAAGCGATTCAGGAACTACAATTTATGTGAATATTAAAGCAAATGACGGTACTGACGACTCATCTGCTGAAACTGTTTCTAAAGCAGTTTCAAATACTGCTCCAACAATAATCGGAACAGATATTACAATAAACGGTCAAGAAGATACAGATTTAATTTTTGGAACTATTAATTTCACAACAAGTGCATCATATAGTGATGCAGACGGAGATGCATTTGCAGGAATAAGAATTACGAGTGCGCCCACAAATGGAGATTTATTTAATGGGGCAACTCAATTAACAGGTACAGGTTTACAATGTAATACGGCTCAGTTAGGATTTTGTTCGGCTTATAATATATTTGTATCTTCATCAGATATTGCAGCAGGTAATTTTAAATTTGTACCAGACTCAAATGTGAATGGTGCTCCTGCTGCTGCATTCGGTTTTAATGTATATGATGGAACAGACTATTCTTCGGGAGTTGGAACTTCAATTTTGATTAATTTAGGATCAGTTAATGATGCTCCAGTTGCAGTGGATGATGAATACTCTCTAGACTCAGGTAATACTTTAACAGTTTCAGCATCAGGAGTTCTTGCAAATGACTCTGATGTTGACGGAAATTCATTAACAACTGTTTTAGGAGTACCACCCTCAGGAGCTTCAAGTTTTACACTTAACTCTGATGGAAGTTTCACATATGTTTCAGATCCATCTTTCACAGAAGTCTCAGATAATTTTACGTATAGAGCAAATGACGGTTCTCTTAATTCGAATGTGGCAAATGTTACGATAAATCTTGCTAAAACAATTTCAATGAGTTTATCCTCAACATTTAATGAAACTAATACAAATCCCGGGACATTTAATTTTTCTGCAATCGGAGCTAATGCAGAATATGGAACAGACAATGACGGGAATACTTATTCTGTAATTTTGGAAACAAACGGAAGTAATGCTTATTTGAAAACATATGTATCTGGAGATTTACAAGACGGGCCTAATTCAATTCCATATTCAAATTTAAAATACAATCATTCTTATACTACTACTGGAGGCGGTAGTGGAGGAACTTCCACAAAAACTTCATTCAGCACTTCAGAAGCAACAGTTCAAACAGTTACAGCAGGTCAAATTATGACCGCAATTTTTGAATTTTTTATAGATATCCCTGCAAATAAAGCTGCTGGAAACTATACAACTACATTATATTTTAAAGGAGAACACGTATGAAATCTGTAATTACAATTTCAATTGAAAAAAAATTATTATCAAAATTAGATAATGGAATTAGTAATTATAAATTTGCTAATAGGTCACATGGTTTTGAATACCTAATTTCTAGAGAAATATTGAAAAAGAAGGAGAGTAAAAATTAATATGAAAAAATTCACGTTCCTACTAATATTATTTTTATTACCTTCAACTTTTGCAATCGGAGGCACAGGTTTAAAATACGGATTTGAATTTAAAGAGTTAACAGAAAAATCTGAACACTGCCTTACTTATGGAGTATACAATCCTTATGATGAAGATTCAAATATTATATTGGAAGCAGAAGGAGATTATTTAGAATATCAATTAGAAAATAAACCAACTTTTGTTCCTGCAAATACAGGATCATCAAATACAATAAATAAAGATATATGTTTTAAATTTCCCAAAATAGTTGAATCTTGTGAAGAAGGAAAATTATTATCTGGACAAATTTTAGCATCAACTGTTTCTACTGAAAATTCAGGAATAGGTACTGCTTTGGCAGTATCAGCACCATTGGATATAAAATTAATTTGTAATGAAAATAATAATGTTAATTTTATTTATTTCACAATTCCTGGAATATTAATATTAGGTTTAATTTCCTTAGTTCATATAAGAAAAAATTCACGAACTAAAAAATATAATTCGCTTTATTCTGAACTTATGGTTCTTCATAAAAAAATAAGTTCAGGAAACTTTGATCAATCTCATGTGGATAGATTTAACAAACTACGTTCTATTTTGATTAATTTCAAATAATTTTTTTATGTATTTGTTAAGTATATTAACAATAAATTATATATACTAATTATTTGTTAATATTATTAACAATTGGGTGGATAGTTTGAAGAATAAATTGTCAGATAGACATATTTACGTATTTAGCACTAGAAACCTCTCTGCAACTGAACGTGTAAAATTTCATTATGCTCTCCGGGGAAGAAATAATCCCGGTATTCTTGAACAAACAAACTCAAAATATTTATCCAAAACAATTATTGAAACATCTGAAAAAAATACAAAAACTATAGCTGAATTCCTAGAAAATTGGAATTGTTCTTATAATCTTCTAAAATTATCCAAAGGTAAATCACATCTTCTTGTGAAGTATTCTACCACCCAATTGAATTCTACACAATTAGTACAATTTACTTATGGACTTTATGGAAGAAGCAAACCAGGTTTGATAAAAAAAGATTCTAAAGAAAAACTTGCCAAAGGTTATTTTTTACTAAAAAAAGATAACAGCAAAGAAATTTTAGAATTTTTGAACCACTGGAATTGTGAATTATTAATTGAGGAGGTGGATTTAAATGAATAATAACCAACTCAATTACAAAAGAAACGAATTAATTGGTAAACATAATCGAAGACTTAAGAGAATAACTTTACTAAACCAACAACTTAAAGCCGGTTTAATTACTTACGAAGAATATTCAAGAAGATATGATGAGTTAACAAACAATAAACCAATTTCACATCATGAAAATCTTCTGAATAGAAGACTGGATCAAATTAGTAATCTGAGTTATAGAGAAAAGAGTAAGATTAAGTTACTTCCTTTAATCTTTGGACTAATTATGTTACCAGCATTGCTTGGAGCAGGACTTACTGGATTTGGTTCAGTTACTCTCGGTACAACTTTAAGCGTAGAATTAGAAAAAAGTATTGCCGGAAGTTTAAGTTTCTCAGGAGTAACATTTGAAAGTGATACATTCTCCGGCGACAATAATGCTACTCTGAATAAGCTAGGAAGCTTAGCACCAGGATATACAATAGAGCTAGATGACAGTACGACTGTGAATAATCTAAATGTTTGTATTAATGCTACAGATTTAACTTCGGGATCAAATACAATTGATGTAAGTAAGATAGAAGTATCTTCAAGCTTAACTGGAAGTTCAACAATACCGGCAAAGAGTTCAAGTATTGATTTATCCACCTCAAGACAAGAGATAGAAGGAGACTTAGATATTGGCGAAACTCTTTACCAAAGATATTGGCTAGACTTGAGTGAACTTACCGGAGCAGGAACATATAGCGGATCTGGTGAAATATTAATCACAGAAAGTGCATGTTAAATAAAAATTTGAGAAAATAAAGGATTTTTTATCAATAGTATTAAATATAAAAAAGTGTAAATCAATTATGAACGACAAAAATATGTATGCATACATATTGTTGGGCGCTGTTCTTTTAGCAGGCCTAGCAGGATATATGATGTCTGAATCCGATAATTCAAATTATATTGAATTACCGAGTGAAGGATCATATAATATTGTTGTTGATGTAATTACAGGAGAAAATACTGTAACAGAAAATTCTAACGTGGAGGATTCAGATGGCTCGTAAAAAAAATAATGATACAATGAAACTTGCAGCAGTTAGTGCAGTTGTAAGCTTATTTATTGTAGTAGTTTTTTTCGGAGGATCATTAACTGGTAATGCTGTATATCAAGTTGATGTAGAAGTAGTAGCTGCAGCAGCATGTACTTTTAGTCCAGTTGATGGATCAACATTAGATTTTGGAACAGTTTCAGCAATTGACACAGATTCCAGCACTGTTGATTTAACAGTAGAAAACTCCGGAGCAGTAGATGTAGATGTTGATGCAACACTTGGTGCTGCAATTCCAACTATTTTTGGAGCATCTAATGCAGGTAATATGGAAGCAATTGCTGTTTTAGAAGGCGGAAGTGCTACTAATAGTTTTTCTTCAAAAGGAAATCTAAGTACCACAACTGGTTTTGTTGTAGAAACATTGAAACCTGCAGCATCCGAAGATTTAGTCACAATTACACTAAATCTTGAATCGGGATCAGGACAAATGACTGCAGCAACTCAAGCAATACCAGCAGGTCTTACTGTTACTTGTGCAGCGGCGTAATGAAATCAATAAAATACTTTGTCATCCTTCTGGGGATGACTCTTTTTTTAATTCCTTCTGCTTTTTCATTTGGTATATCTCCTGCTAGCGCAGAATTTAATGTTATTTCCAATAAAACTTATTCTGATGATTTTTGTATAATTGATACTTATGAAAATAAAACATATTATTTATATGGTGAATTAAAAAATGCAGAATTATTTGATTATTTTACCATAAATCAAACTAATATAACTGCAAAAGAAACCGGCGAAAAATTATGTGTAAGATATTCTTTCAAAATTATTTCACCTAAAGCTATTAATGAAAATAAAACAAATTATCATATTATAGTTTCCGGGCAAGATCCAAGCGAATCTTCTGCAGTTTTTGGAATGAAATACAAAATAAATGTAAACTCATTTTCAATTGATTATAAAAATCCTTTATTCAGATTATCTATTAATTTTATATCTTTTTTCATATCAATATTTGCAGTTTTAGGATTATTATTATATATTATTAGAAGTAAAAAATTAAATGAATAAAAATATTTTATTTTTAAGTTTAATATTTGTATTTATAATTGGATTAAATGCTTCATTAAATGGTTTGACAACCGCAAGTTACGATATTGAAGTAGATGTAAAAGGTGCAAGCTGGTTTGAAGAAATTCCAGATGCTATTTTATTAAAAAACTCATCTTCTTTTGTATTAGATTCCGATTTGAGTTCAATTGGAAATGGTTATTGCAAATCTTCAACAAGTTTTCAAAATACTTATACAATAAATAAAGAAAATACTTCGGAAGTCGATTGTGAAATTTCTTCGACAAAATTATCTTTATTGACTTCTGAAAATTTTACTGGATCCGCTCTTTGTGAAGTTTCATGTTTTAATTCAGGAGAGAGTTTTAATACTAATTTTTCAATTTTAGTTATAGATGATGAAGATCCTGAACCCGAAGTAATTTATGTTAGTTCGGGCGGAGGCGGAGGCGGAGGAATTTCACCTGCTCAATTGGCGGAGATCTTAGGTCAAACACAAATTACTAATTTAGCTATAAAACCAGAATCTATTAAATTAATTTTACGTCCAGGAGAGAGTATCAGCGAAATAATTGCAGTAGAAAATAAATTAGACAAAATTTATGATATTAATATTCAAAAAAACACCTTAGTTTCTTATGTAAATATAAAAAATAGTGCTAGTTTACAACCAAAATCTATAACAAATATTCCAATACAAATAAGCATTTCCCCCGAAGAAGAAAATTCAATTATAACAGGCAAGATTGATTTTGATGAATATACTGATCTTTCTATTGTAATAACTATTCTGGATCAAATACCTATGCCTGATTCACAGCAAATTGATCTATTAGTTACTTTGGGAACGGATTATGTTTCACCAACTTTAATATTCACAGGAGAAATTGATAAGAAAAACATACTTCCAGGAACTTTACTAAAGCCAAAATTAAAACTATCTGACTTTTATGATGAAGGATATACAGATATAACTCTCACTTATTATTTACATGATTTCAATAATAATCAATTATTATCTTATTCTGAAAATACTTCAAGCCAATTAGATAAGACATTAAGTATACTTCTGCCCGAAGATATACCTATTGGTAATTATGCTCTCACTTTTGAAGTTAAATATGGAGATTATATAGCTAAAAACACTCAAACTCTTCAAATTGTAAGTAAAGAAGGTATTATTACAGAAGAATTAATTATCCTCACTTTAATAATCGGATTATTGGCATATTCAATATATGCAGTAAGCAGGGGAAGAAAAAAGAGATTATATAGTTTTTAATAAACTCTCACTTTGAAATATAGATCAATTTTACTATATTTAGTTATTATTAAATTAATATAATCTTTATTTGTTATTAATTCTTATTTGATTTTATCCAACTTGTTATACTCACTTTTAGTATATTTTATTAATGGGACTTATTTTTTATTACAAATAACTAAATAATAAACAATTTAGTAGTTATTATTTGATAAGATTATATTATTCTTATATACTATAACTCTCACTTTAAACTTGTTATTTTGTGCCTAAGTTAGAATTATTTTATGCACTATTTACCATTAATTTATATCCAATTTAGATCTATTTTTCTATACTTATTTTCACTTTTTTACATATTTTTTAAAATTTGGAAATTTTTAGTAACTATTTTAATAAACAATTGTTAAACATATGATAAACACGTGATAAACACCTGATAAACATGTGTTAAACACATTAAACACTTGTTAAACACACTAAACACGTGATAAACACATAAAAATGGTGATAAAAACCGTATTACGGAAAGTATTTAGAAAAAAAACTAAAAAGAAATCTAAAAAAGAAGTAAAAGATCACAAAGTTCTAAGTTCTTGGGAAGATATGTATGAAGAATTACAAGAACATCCATTAACTCAAGCTAAAATAATTAATGAAACTCTATTTAAGAACACAAATAACGCAATTGAAAAAATAAACATTAGATTAGACGGTATTGATGATAGATTAACAAGACTTGAAAAAAGAAAAGTTAAATCAGGTTCTGAAGAAGTTATTGTAGTTAAAGAAGAATCAGATGTTTTAATTAAGCCAATTTTAGATAAAGGAAGATTATCTGATCAAGAAGAATTAATTCTAGAAATGATTAAAGAACAAGGCGAGGTTGATGCTAAATCAGTTTCCAATAAATTTGATATATCTAGAGGTAATGCAAGCCTTAAATTAAACAAGCTTCACGATTTTGGACTACTAAGTAAAAGAATGGATGATAAGACTGTATTTTATTTATTAAAATAACTAATTTTTTATTAAAACTTATAATAAATCTAAAGGTGACTTTATCTTCTTTAATTCTTGGTTTGAAAGATGAGTATATACTTGCGTTGTATTAAGATTAGAATGCCCAAGAAGTGCCTGTATTTTTCTTATATCTGTGCCGTTTTCAAGTAGATGTGTTGCAAAGCTATGTCTTAATGTATGTACATGTACATCTTTTTTTATTCCTGCTGCATTTGCACATTCTTTTACTACTTTTTGTATGTATCTTTTTGAAACAGGTTTATTTTCAAATCTTCCGGGAAAAAGATATCCTTCGTGTGTATCTAATATGGGTTTTAAGTCTTTGATCAAGTCATCTGATAAAATTATCATTCGATCTTTCTGTCCTTTACCTTTTCT
>Ga0255782_10003131_pt1 | contig 12753 bp, 10 predicted proteins | sample 101ome_26_FD_179980 | JGI IMG/M metagenome (GOLD analysis project Ga0255782, IMG submission 179980) | Coastal salt marsh microbial communities from the Groves Creek Marsh, Skidaway Island, Georgia - 101408AT metaG (version 2) | ecosystem: Environmental > Aquatic > Marine > Intertidal zone >...
AATGCTTTTTTTTCAAAAGTAAACGAATTAAAAGCCGTAGAAGCAAATGGTAATGCGCAGGGTGAGCTGTATGGTGATTCTTTAGTCAAAGAAATACATTCGGCCATTAAGGATGTTCTGCTCGCTGAGTCATCTGTTTCTGGAGATGATGTAAAACGACTGTCTGACATTGGTATTGCGATTGATAGATTTGGCGTGTTTCAAATCGATGAAAATATTTTATCCGAAAGTCTTTCCAATAATTATGAAGGCATACAGTCTTTATTTACCGCTGACACTAACGGAGAGTCTTTATACGGAAGTAATGATTCTGGTTTAGCAGGGAACGTGCGCAAAAGGTTAAATGACTATTTGAAATACAAGGGTGTTATGTTTGAAAGAGAGATTTCTAATAGTAATGTAGCGAATGATTTAATAGAAGAAACAGATACTCTTAAATTTTTAGAGGAAGGTTTAACTGATCGTTATACAAAAAAGTTCAGCGCAATGAATAGAATAATTTCTGAGATGAATACATTGAAAGAGTATCTAGACGGGCAGCTTTCTAATCTCCCATACACATCAAAGAAGTGATCAATATATGAAGAATAAAAAATTACTTTGTGATGAAAATTGTCTTTACATATATTTTTCTGATCAAATAAAACATTCGTTAATAGAAGACGATCTCTCTGATGTCCCTTTGAATTCGCATGTTGTGGTAGCGCTATTAAGCGATAATGAAATGGACTCGGTCAAGTCAAATGGCTGCTATACAGTTTTAAGTGCAACATCAATTGGTAAATTGATTGAGCTGGTTGTACAAGAGGTAAAAATTACAGCATTTGACACATGGCAACCATTGTTAATAGATGAAAATAATGGAATTTCAAATAAACTTACATTGGATTTTTATAGAGGCGTATCAGAGAATTTCAATAACACGGTTATTTCTCGAAATACCTCAGCTTTTAAGTCTAGAGTTTTTCTCGAAAATGCATTTACCAATTTACATTTGGTTCAAAAAAGTATTGGTTTCGAAAGCCTGTTTGATGCTGATGATTGTAGGCCTGTATTGATCATTGGAGGTGGTCCCTCTTTAGACAAGCAATTACACCTTTTAAAAGTATTTAGAAACAAGTTTAGAATAATTGTGCCGGGCTCTGTTTATCCAGCGTTACAAAACACGGGTATTGTTCCTGATATCATTTTGATAACTGATGCAAACAATGTTTGTCTTTGGGATGAGAACATTGATTCGATTATCGCTGCTGACATTGGATGTAATTCTGAAGTCCTAGATAAAAAATATAAAAATTTATTTTTATCTACACATACTCCCCAGCAAAGAGACCTTTTTAGTTATTTAGGAATTGATATTAAAGCGATCCCGTCAGGAGGATCGGTATCTAATTCTGCGTACTCACTTGCTAGGATGCTTAAAGCTGAGATTATTATTTTTATTGGAATGGATATGGCATTGACGGATGGAAAGGATCATTCGAAATTCCACGGACATCAATACGACAAAACTACATTAGATAAAAAGCTGTCTTCAGCATTAAAGGTTAAAGGCTATTTTGGTGATGAGGTATTAAGCGAAAGGAATTTGGTCACATACAAAAAATGGTTTGAGAAATACATAGTTTCTGATAAGAAAACACTTGTATTTAATTGTACAGAAGGTGGGGCAAATATTGATGGTTGCTTTAATGTGCCATTCAAAGAGGTTTGCGATACGCTGCCGCAGATACAGTACATAGAAAGTAACCCCTGTAACCATAATACGTCACACACAGAAGTAGTTGATGAATCGTTGATCAAGGCATTGAAATTATTGCGAGTATCGATCACTAAAATGCAAAAGTTACTTTCAGAATTAATTATGTATCTTAATGATCAGCAAGATATAAACCGGAAATTTAAACGAATAGATAAGTTTAATTTAAAGTTAAAGAAACTTGATGCAAGTGCAAAAATGTTAATCGAAGCCTTCTCGGATGGACAGGTAAATACAGCCTTAGCAAGAATTGAAAAGTTTAAATACACTAGTCAGGATCAAGGTCTTTTAGGTCTTTATGTATTGTTATACAAGGCAATGCTACATGGTGCTAAGTCTTCAAGCTTCCTCTTGAAAGGAGTTATAGGTGACTTATCAAATGATATGAATTTGAGAAGCCATGGCAAAATAAAAAATAAAATGTCTGATAGAGCCAGTATTGCTTAACGATGATGTGCCTAAAGAGCGGTTTGAATTTCTTGCATATCTTTTTACTTCAGCGACAACACAACAAGGCGGTGTTTATTGATCGCACGTATTCAGTTTAGGGGTTCTTGAGCATACTGAAATTTGTTTAGATGAAAAGAAATCTGCTTAAAGGCCTAAAAATTAAGTTCGAAATAATTAATTCAGCAATTAATTGAATAAAGTATCTTTAGAGCAGTCTCGATAAAAAATCGGTGGTTTTGGGTTAAAAAAAGATTAATCCAAGCTACATTATTTCAATCTCGAGTCGATAAAAGGGTATGAACAATACAAATAAACACTTCTTAATCAACCTGGTGAGTTCTTAACATGTTGACTTCAAAGAGAGCACTTCATAACTATAACGTCGTAGATACTGAGGCTAAGGCTCAGTTTGCGAGCCCTTATGATTTGACCAAGATGTTATTTGCAGGCGCGCTTAAGTCCTTAGCGCTAGTTGCGGTTCTCATTGAAAATAAAAAGTTTGAAGAGTGCGCAAAAGAGGTTTCTCGCTCCACCGGTATTATTAATGGTTTGCGCGACTCGCTCGATATGGGACAAGGTGAATTAGCCGAGAACCTTTTTCAGTTGTATGACTATATGGTCCGAGAGATAGTCCGTGCACACCGAACTACAGATGCTGACGCGGTACGTGCAGTCCGTAAATTATTGGCAGAAATTGATGATGCATGGGGTCAGATTCCGGTTGATCTTCGCGGCTGATACAGCTGTATACTGGCAGGCTAAGTTATAGTTTAGTCATGCCTTTTTTTGAGTACTTCGGCAAAAAATCATTTCGACAATTAATCGGTGCTGCAGCGGTTTGTGTGTCACCAGTTGCTGCTTGGCAGATCAGTTCACAGTTTGGCTCACAAGATAGTGTTAGTTCTCATCCGAAACATATTGAGGCCATTAATTCGGGTGTGAATGGTGGTCATCCATCGGTTACTTGGCCGAATCCGCCTGCGACTAGTGTGGTGATACCTGAAGTGGTGTCACCGAAGGATATTCCTGAAGCCATGGCCGTTGAGGTGAATGAAGGTGAATATCTGACTTCAAAAGGGCTCCATAAAAAGCTGGAGAATGGTGCTTATTTAACGCCAGAAGGCTTGGTCATTCAGACTGAAAATGGCGCATTAATTCATCTACCCTCTGGATTGCCGCCAACAAATCAATAGCCCGTTTTTTAATCCAAAATCTCACGACCAATAAGGACTGATGATTTCGAGAAATGAGTGGGACTAGGCAAGAGAGATAAACTTTTTGGTTTTGTAGGATTCGAGGGATTTCTTTTCCTAGATGTCGATAAGGAGTCGGTTAAATAGAAATAACCTAAGTTTCGTACCTAAAAATTAAGAAAAAGCGGTAGTGAGATAGGTGGTTTCAAGGTGATGTTTATCTTAATCAATCACTTAATTCTTGAGTAAAAGAGTTGGTTTTGCGCTGCAAAAAAAAAGTTTCTCTTTTAGAACAATGATTTAACTCTAATTCAGACAATCCTTACATCTTTTTTACTTGACCTCATGGAAAAGTGTCATTAATTTGGCATTTCGTTAGATGGTGGTCTAACATTTCTCAAATTCGATGAATCTGATTTCCGATTCGGACATCATTTCGTCAAAAACTCGACTTAACCCTTTGGCACTTTAATAGAATAACGATAAGAAAGAGAGGAAACGATGTCGGTGGATCAGTTGCGTACGATGCTGATTGGCTCTTCCGAGATCATGGAAGATCTTCGTAAGCAGATCGCTCAAGTGGCGAACACTCATGCAACCGTTCTGGTTTGGGGTGAGTCAGGCACCGGTAAAGAGCTAGTGGCTCGCGGTATACATTCCCTCTCATCTCGCTTTGCTAAGCATCTTGTTCCTCTCAACTGTGGCGCTATCCCAAAAGAGTTATTCGAAAGTGAACTTTTCGGCCATGAAAAGGGCGCTTTCTCAGGTGCGATCGCTGCTCGGACAGGTCGTTTTGAGTTAGCCCATGAAGGGACTTTGTTCCTCGATGAAATTGGTGAAATGCCAATGGATATGCAGGTCAAAATGCTTCGTGCACTCCAGGAGCGAGTCATTGAGCGCGTTGGTGGCGGTATGCCGCATCCGGTTGACGTACGTATTGTTGCAGCGACTAACCGTTGTTTGGAAACGGCCATTACTGAAGGCTTGTTCCGTGAAGACCTTTTCTATCGCTTAAATGTGTATCCGATCATTGTTCCACCTTTACGAGAACGTGGTGAGGATGTGATCGAACTATTTAAGCATCTTGCCCAAGGGTTTGCGTTAGAGGGTTACGAGCCAATTACGCTCAGTGGCTATGCACGCATAGAGTTACTGGCACGCAATTGGCCGGGTAATGTGCGTGAGTTGAGTAACTTAGTTGAACAGATGTCGATTCGTTATCCAGGCGAAGAAATTACGCTAGAAATGTTACCGCCTGCGAGTCGTCGCCAAGTGCAATCGATCAATTGTTCACCTTCACATACGGCGCCAAGCAATTTTGATCCAGCAAGTGATGCGCAGTTGAGTGATGCGACCTCAAGTGAAGAGCAAGCCGCTTTGTGGGCAATCTCGTCTGGTTCGGACTCAACATTATCGGCGCCTTCAGACGCTGATTTGGAAGAAGGTATCGATCTGAAAGAGCATCTTCGTCAGGTTGAGGTTGGCTTTATTGAGCGTGCGCTTCACTTGAATACAGGTAATGTCAGCAGTGCGGCAAAATTACTGGGCCTGCGTCGTACGACTTTGATTGAGAAGATTAAAAAGCACGAAATTTCCTATTCTGACGGCGCTGTTTCTGGCGCTTTAGCTCGAGTTTAATCATCGGATGTCATTTTTTTGCCACCCTTTGTGGGGTGGGTTCATGTAACCCATTGTTTTATATACGCTTGCATACGAAATTTATTGGCACGATTTTCGCTTAAATCTTAAAAATTGAATATTTAAGGATTAAGCAAGTGTTAGAAAACTCCACAATCTTGGTGACAGGTGGTACAGGTTCTTTTGGAAACCACTTTGTTCCAATGACACTAAAACGATGTAATCCTAAAAAGGTCATTATTTTTTCTCGTGACGAAATGAAGCAATGGGAAATGGCTAAAAAATTTCAAGGAGATAAAAGAGTACGCTTTTTTATTGGTGATGTTCGAGATAAAGAACGTTTGCATAGGGCATTGGATGATGTTGATTATGTAGTTCATGCTGCAGCTACAAAGATTGTCCCTACTGCTGAATATAACCCCTTTGAGTGTATAAAAACGAATATCAATGGCGCAATGAACCTAATTGATACGTGTATTGATGCAGGAGTCAAAAAGGTTGTAGCTTTATCAACTGATAAGGCGAGTAGTCCATCAAACTTATATGGTGCCACTAAACTGGCATCGGATAAGTTATTTGTTGCTGGAAATGCTTATTCTGGGGAGCATAAAACTCGTTTTGCCGTTGTTAGATATGGAAACGTCATGGGCTCAAGGGGTTCAGTGATCCCATTTTTTGAATCAATAAAGAATTCTGGTGTACTACCCATCACTGACCAAAGAATGACTAGATTTATGATTACGTTAGAAGAAGCGGTAGGCTTGGTCTGGCACGCATTTGGTGATATGTGCGGAGGTGAAATCTACGTTAAAAAGATTCCATCAATGAAGGTGACCGAATTGGCAAAAGCGATTTCACCTACCGCAGAACATGAAATTGTTGGAATTAGACCAGGTGAAAAGTTACATGAACAAATGATAGGTCCTGAAGATTCTTATTACACATATGAATACGATGAGCACTTTAAAATTCTTCCAAACATAAATGATTGGAGTAAAGATGACTCTAGAATCAAAAATGGTGTAAAGGTTGAAGAAGGTTTTAGTTATACAAGTGATAACAATAAAGATTGGATGAGTATAGTAGAGCTTCAGGGTTGGATTAAGGATAATCGCGAGAAAATTGGAAATATCTAATTGTGATTCCTTATGGTAAACAAGATGTAACCCAAGCGGATATTGATTGCGTTGTAGAAGTCCTTAAATCAGATTTTTTAACACAAGGGCCGTTGGTTCCACAATTTGAAGAAGCAGTGAAGGCGCATGTAGGCGCTAAACATGCAGTTGCAGTGAATAGTGCTACTTCAGCTTTACACATTGCATGTATGGCGCTGGATCTGGGCCCTGGTGATTGGCTTTGGACTTCGCCTAATACCTTTGTAGCCAGTGCAAACTGTGCACTCTATTGTGGTGCTCAGGTGGATTTTGTGGATATTGATCCGCGTACTTATACTCTCTGCCCAAAGGCGTTAGAAGCAAAGTTGCAGCAAGCAGAGAAGGAAGGTCGACTACCTAAGATTGTGATTCCTGTGCACTTTGCTGGTCAGCCTTGTGATATGTCGACTATTCATGCAATGAGTGAAAAGTACGGCTTCAAGATTATCGAAGATGCTTCACATGCCATAGGTGCAACATACAACGACATAAAAGTTGGATGCTGTGCGCACAGCGATATTACTGTATTCAGTTTTCATCCGGTAAAAATCATCACTACTGGTGAAGGCGGCATGGCCACAACTAATAACTCTGAGCTTGCCGAGCGACTCATCCGCCTGCGTACGCATGGCATTACTAGCAAGTCTGAGCTTATGCAGGCACGCCCAGTAAACGAGATCTGGAACTACCAACAAATCGAATTGGGCTTCAACTACCGTATGACGGATATCCAAGCAGCGCTCGGCGTGAGCCAAATGGGTCGTCTAGATGCATTTGTTGAGCGTCGTAGTGAAATTGCTGCTGAATATGACAGAGCATTAGCAATCTTGCCAGTAGTAATTCCATGGCGGCAGCTAGGCGTATGTTCAAGCTACCACCTTTATTCAATTCGCATAAGAGAAAGTAGCTGCGGAAAAACGCAGCGCCAAGTTTACGATTCAATGCGGAAAAAAGGGGTAGCTGTAAACTTGCACTACATTCCCGTGCACCGGCAGCCGTATTACGAGGCCATGGGATTTAAGAAGGGCGATTTTCCAATAGCTGAAGAATATTATGCTAACGCATTAAGTCTGCCGATTTATTCAAATCTATCAAAAAGTGATCAGTCGTATGTTATTCAGACATTAAAAGGTATTTTTAAATGAATATATGCGTTATACCTGCGCGAGGAGGAAGCAAAAGAATTCCACGAAAAAACATCCGTGATTTTTGTGGGAAGCCAATGATTACCTACGCGATTGATTTGGCCAAAAGAAGTCAATTATTTGAGCATATCGTTGTCAGTACAGATGATGATGAGATAAGCGAGTTGGCGCAAAAGAACGGTGCCTCCGTGCCATTTGATCGCCCTTCGTTGCTTTCTGATGACTCTACTCCTACGTTGCCGGTTATCAAGCATGCAATATGTGAAATGGAGCAGAGGGGGATAGCATTTAAAAATGTTTGTTGCTTATATCCATCGGTTCCATTGATTTCAGTAGAGCGAATCATGGAAGCCTCTCATATGTCGGCACAAAATCCTGATGTTTTTGTGATGCCAATCATTGCTTTTTCATCACCTATTGAAAGAGCCTTTACCGTGGAGCAAAGTGGGAGAGTGAGCCCTATAAAAAATCAAAAAATAATTTCAAGAACTCAGGACTGTAAAAAAACTTATTACGACGCAGGACAGTTTTACTGGGGTAGCGCAACCCTTTGGAAGAATGGTGATGCAAATATTCACGCTAATAGTATTGGCTTAGAAATATCAGCATGGGAGGCAGTGGATATTGATAATGAAGATGATTGGCAAATGGCAGAAAAGCTTTATAAAACGAGATTAGTTTAATGAACGACAAGATATATAAAACAGAACAAGAGGCATTCTGGGCGGGTGATTTTGGAAATGATTATATTGACCGCAATATGGGAGACAAGCTGTTAGCCTCTAATTTAAATTTTTTTTCGAAAGCATTGGCGCAAGCAACTAATGTTAGCTCGTGCGTTGAATTCGGCGCGAATATTGGAATGAATTTACAGGCTCTAAAATTGCTTTACCCAGCAATGAATTTAAATGCGATTGAAATTAACAAGCAAGCAGTAAAGCAGTTGTCGAATGTTGTGAGTAAAGAAAATATTTATTCTGGTTCAATATTTGATTTTATACCTAAAAGGACTTTTGACTTATCATTTATAAAAGGCGTTTTAATACACATTAATCCAAATGAATTGAGTGCCGTGTATAAAAAATTAGTAGCTTCAACAAATCGTTATTTATTAGTTGCTGAATACTATAATCCCTCTCCGGTAGCTATACCTTATCGTGGGCATAGCGATAGGTTATTCAAAAGAGATTTTGCAGGTGAAATTCTAGATCAGTTTCCTGAAATGAAGTTGATTGACTATGGTTTTGCTTACCATCGTGACCTTGATTTTCCACAAGATGACATTTCATGGTTTTTGATGGAAAAAGTGCATTGATAAAACATAAGAATTTAGCTGAATGTTATTTTTTATCAGGACTGATGCATCATTAGAATTAGGTAGTGGCCATGTCATGCGCTGCCTTACCCTTGCAAATGCGTTTTGTGAGCTGGGTCATAAAGTTGTCTTCATATGCAAAGAGCACGATTCAAACTTAATTAATAAGATAATTGATTCTGGCTATGAGGTTAAAGGTCTTTTCACAACCTCAGATAATGACGTTGATTCATCACTGGCGCATGCTCAGTGGTTGGGTGGCACACAAGAAGATGATGCAGAGAAAACAATAGCGGCAATGAACTCTGTTGAAGTTGATTGGATGATTGTTGATCACTATGCACTTAATGAGTGTTGGCATAAAAAAATCCGACCATATGTTAAACGCATTTTAGTTATTGATGATCTTGGTGATCGAAAATACGATTGCGATATTTTGTTAGATCAGAATTTAGGTGCCACTAAAGAAAAATATCAAGAAATGGTACCCAATGAATGTGAGCTTTTATTGGGGCCTGAATATGCTTTGCTTCGTCCTAAGTTCGCGCAGTGGCGTGAGAGAAGCCTCAAAAGAAGAAAGTATGTAAAAGAGCCAAAAAATATTTTGGTCTCTTTGGGTGGCGTTGATCCACAGAACATTACAACTAATGTAATTAACGAGTTATCGAATATCTCTGCTCTTGCTGATGCAGAAGTTAATGTGGTGTTGGGTAGCCAGTCGCCGCATATCAAAGCCGTTGAAATGGCAGCAAAAAAATCTCGTTTAGAAGTTAATGTGTATATTGACACTTCGCATATGGCTGAATTGATGAGCCAGGCGGATTTGGCAATTGGTGCTAGTGGGTCTTCTTCTTGGGAGCGATGTTCTCTTGGCTTGCCAACTATTAATTATGTGATTGCAGATAATCAGAAGCCAATTGCTAAGGAGCTAGCTAAAAATGGCGCATCAATTACGATTCAGTCTACTGATGATTTGTCAGTTGCTATTGGTAAGCTAAAAGAGTCCCTGAGTGCTTTCTCAATGGCTTCAGCGGAATTAGTGGATGGCTTGGGTGTTTTAAGAGTAATAGATAAGTTGTTTTTTAAGTATTTTACTATTTCTACTAATAACTTTGATTTGACAGTTATAGACCTAACAAAATTATCTAGACACAAGATTATAGAGGTGCTTGAAGCGAGAAATCATCGTGATGTTCGAGCTAATATGTTTGATAAAAATATTATTTCATTGGAAGAGCATTTAGCTTTTATAGAAAACTTATTAGCTGACACTACATCGCGCCATTTTTTTGTTAGTCAAGATGAGAAATTTATTGGCGTCTTTAATTTGAAAGATATTGACTGGATGAATAAAAGTGCCTCTTTTGGCATTTACGCTAATCTGCTAAAAAAGGTGGACATGGCAGGTGAGAAGCTCATGGTTGCGGCAGATTTTCTTATTAAGAAAATGGGGTTGAGTTTAATTACGCTCATGGTTGAGTCAAAGAACCATAAGGCACAAAATCTATATGAGAAATGGGGCTACAAAGTTGTTGGAAGTAAAAAAGTTAATGGGTTGCTATATATAAGTTACGAGAAAACTTACGCATGAAAGATATCTTTATAAACGGTCGACCAATTGGTATTGGGCACGCTCCATATCTCATAGCAGAGCTTTCAGCTAATCATAATGGAAGCCTTCAGCGAGCATTGGATACAATCAGCGAAGCTAAAGCGCGCGGGGCGGATGCAATAAAATTACAAACCTATACCGCTGATACAATGACTATTGACTGTGATTCAGAAGACTTCATGATTCGTGGTGGATTGTGGGACGGTTATAAGCTTTATGATCTCTATAAGGAAGCTCAAACTCCATTTGAGTGGCATAAGGCCATGTTTGATCACGCGAGAGATATTGGCATAACGTGTTTCTCGACGCCTTTTGATGAGACCGCGGTAGATCTATTAGAAGATTTAAATGCACCTGCATATAAGATTGCTTCATTCGAGGCGACGGACTTGCCACTGATTAAGTATGTTGCATCAACTAAGAAGCCAATGATTATGTCTACAGGTATGGCTAACTTAGAAGAGATTGAAGAAATGGTTCAGGCAGCTCGAGATGGCGGCTGCGAAGAAATGATTATTCTTCATTGTGTAAGTAGTTACCCAGCGCCTATTGATCAATCTAACCTGCTAACCATTCCTGATCTGAGAAGGTGTTTGAGTGTTCATGTGGGCTTATCCGATCATACAATAACGAATACTGCATCGGTTGTTGCTACAGCGTTAGGTGCGGTGCTAATAGAAAAGCATTTCATATTAGATAGAAATGATAAAGGGCCTGATTCTTCTTTTTCTATAGAGCCTGACGAGCTTGAGGAATTAGTTAATCAAACAAGAGATGCATCGATATCACTTGGAGTAGCTGGCTACGATAAAAAGCCGGCAGAGGAAGCGAATATTAAATTTAGACGTTCGCTTTATTTTGTTGAGGACCTGAAGCGTGGAGATGTCTTAACTGATGAGGGAGTCAGGCGTATAAGACCTGGCTTTGGCTTGTCTCCGAGGTATATAGACCTTATTTTGGGGAAAAAAATAATAAAAGATGTAAAAGCTGGAAGCCCTGTTTCTTTAGACTGTTTTGATGATTAGTCAATTAAAGCTGTGGATAAGGGTGTGTATAAATTGCCGCTTTGACGGTTTTCCGTCATTTTTGAGCTATTAATATCCCCGCTTTCGTGTCCATCAAACAGCAGTATAAAAGATTTTATTTACATTAATTCAATGACTTAAGTTCCATTTTGCCACTATAGCGGCAAGAAAATTCCGCTTTGGCATATCTATTGCATATCCCTACCAAAATAGAAGGTCGTTGGAACCGACGACATACGTTTAGGGTAATTGGATGTCACAACATAAAGTTTGTATCGCACTGTTGGATTCGCAGCCGTCGGCTAAATCAAATCTTGCGTCCATATTGAGTGATGGGCGCATTAAGACGCTCGCGCTTGATGATGTGCGTGCGTTACATGAGGCGGCTAGCCAAGAAACTATCGATATGGTGATGTTGCATCTCGGTGATGATGCACGCTTTATGGAAGCGGTTGTCCATCAGATGCAACTTTCGTTGCTCGATTGTCCTGTTATTGCGGTCGTGGGTCAGGGTGAGGTTCAAGCTGCAATTGATGCAATGCGAATGGGGGCTCGACATGTGTTGCCACTGCCAATCCAAATCGATGCACTAGAAGATGCCTTGAATGATGTTTTTGCGGCCAATGACAAATCAGGTTTTACCTGTGAAGCAGAGCAGTCAAGACAGTTGCTCGCGTTAGCAGATCGTGTCGCACAAACCGACGTTACAGTATTGATTAACGGTGAATCTGGCACGGGTAAAGAAGTGTTGGCACAACATGTTCATGCCCATTCACCTCGTGCTGGGAAACCTTTCATTGCGGTTAACTGTGCCTCAATACCAGAGAGCATGTTGGAAGACATGTTGTTTGGTCATGAGAAGGGTGCCTTTACGGGTGCACATCAGCGACATGAAGGGTTATTTGAACAGGCGCATCGAGGCACGATCTTTTTGGATGAGATTGGTGAGATGCCTTTGGTTCTTCAAGCCAAGATTCTGCGTGTTTTGCAGGAGCGTGAGCTACGTCGTTTAGGTGGTAGTGAGATCGTTAAGTTAGATGTACGTGTAGTTACTGCAACAAATCGAGATTTAGCCGAGCGTGTTGCGGATAAAGAATTTCGTGAAGATTTGTACTACCGCTTAAATGTTTTTCCGCTAAAGATCGCACCTTTGCGTGAACGTGAAGAAGACATCATGCCGATCGCTAAGGCTTTACTTAAAAAGCATCAAGGTGTCGTTGGGCGGAGATGTAAGTTATCTAAAGCTACTGAGCAGTTCCTTAAGGCATATCCATGGCCAGGTAATGTACGAGAGCTTGAGAATGTGATTCAACGTGCCATGGTATTGGCCTTTGACGGCAAAATTGAGATTGAACATCTCTTATTGGAGCAAGCCAAGCCAGTTTTAAATAAGCCGTCGTTAACTCCAGAATCGCCTTCAGTGAATACATCGCCATACATTGAAAAGGTCATTCATGCTGAA
>Ga0255782_10003152_pt1 | contig 12701 bp, 21 predicted proteins | sample 101ome_26_FD_179980 | JGI IMG/M metagenome (GOLD analysis project Ga0255782, IMG submission 179980) | Coastal salt marsh microbial communities from the Groves Creek Marsh, Skidaway Island, Georgia - 101408AT metaG (version 2) | ecosystem: Environmental > Aquatic > Marine > Intertidal zone >...
CACTATTTCTAATGCCTTAGTCAACATTCCAGTTGAAATCTTAGGCCAGAAATTAACTTGGGCAGCGTTTACGTTCCCACTTGTTATCTTAGCAACTGACTTAACAGTTCGTTTGTTAGGTAAAGGTATTGCTAGAGCAACTATTGCCGCAGCATATCCACTTGCTATTATTGGCTCTATTGCCGTTGTACTAGCAGAAGGCGCACCTGAAAGTGTAGCACTACGTATTGGCTTTGCTTCGGCAACAGCATACGCAGTAGGTACATTCCTTGATGTATATGTGTTCCAAACTATTCGTGAGCGTTATACAACTTGGTGGCTTGCTCCGGCATTGTCAACTATTGTTGCTAACATCATTGACTCATATACATTCTTTGCTGTTGCGTTTAATAACTCAGCAGATGAGTATATGGCTGCTAACTGGATGGAGATTGCTACATCACAAGTTGTACTTAAGATTGTAGTAGGTTTAATTATCTTCCTACCAGCATACGGTGTATTACTTAACTACCTAAAAGGTAAGTTGAATGACACAGCCGCAGGGTAATTTAATACCAGGCGCAGCCTTGATATACGAGCGTGCCGATGGTGTCGTGTACGCTCGTTATCGAGACGCTCCACACAATACTATCCCTCGTTGGATAGTAGGTGGAGATCCAGGAGGAGTTGCTAGAGCACAAGGTGACTTCTTGAGCTATATGGAATGGCAGGATCTTTGTGCGTTGGCCCAGGAGAGTCCAACTCTAAAAAAGCTCTTAGACAAAGTAGTCACTACTTACTATATAATGAGGGATAGTAAATGAAAAATATACACCTATTGTTTCCAACACCTATTTTAGTTGACAATATAAATCGTCAGTACACACAAGAAGAAACTGATGCATTTATAAAAGCAGATTATAAGAACGATGTTAACAATGATGTAACTACAACAAACACAGTATTGTTTACTAGAACTCAGAACATACTAAAAGAACAAAACTTAACTGATATAGAACATTTTATTCTTAGCAAAGCAAACGAATACTTGCTTTCTCTAAATGTATCTGATAAACTAAAATTAAAAATTACACGTTCTTGGTTTGTAAAATCTACACCAGGATCATATGGTCGCAAACATAATCATCCAAACAGTTTAATATCAGGTGTGCTTTATCTAAAAACTTTTGATAAATGTGGAAATTTAATTTTACATAAAGACAATACTAGTTTGTTTGGATCAATAGAATTATCTTTTGGAAACATAAACGAATTTAATAGTAGTATTGCTAGTGTTCCTCCACTAGACGGTATGCTAGTTTTATTTCCATCAACTACGCAACACGAAGTTGCACAAAATACAAGTAACGAAGATCGATATAGTTTGTCATTTGATATTTGGGGAGATGGAGTAATTGGAACTAGTAATACAATGACAGAATTAACACTATGACATCAAAAGCGGTTGCATTATTGTTAAACAGAGTGTATACTTTAATGTATAAAATAGAGGCACAAATATGGCATCAAAACAAACACTTCCAGTAAAAGACATACTAGCAGCCATTGACATGGGCGCAAAAGAAGTATGGGACGAGCTATCAGATGAAGAAAAGAAACAAGTAAACTTTTGGTTACTTAATAGATATGCTAGTTCAGTAACAGGCAAACGTGACGCACAAGAACTTGCTGTGTTTAAAACAAACGAGTACTACAACAAGAACTGGAATGAACTAGGTACTAGACATCCTAAACTACAATGGCAGTTGCTATGTCAATCAGGCAACACAGGTAAAATTGAATTTCATAAGTGGATTGGATTTAAACAAAAGAAAGGCAACAACAATGCACAGAAGTTGCTAGAAAAGATTTATCCAAATATGAAACAAGACGAGGTAGACTTACTTGCTAGATTATCTACAAAAAAAGAACTCAAAGAATTGGCTGAGGAATATGGAATTGATGCCAAACTCTGATAAACCATACAAGTGCGAGTATTGTGGCAACGGTTACATGAAAGAGAAAACTCTTGCAGCGCATATGTGTGAAAAGAAGAGACGGGCATTACAAAAAGATGAAAAAAGAGTGAGGTACGGTTTTTATGCCTTTCAGAGATTTTACAAGCTCAGTGCAGGAACTAAAAAAGAAAAAACATATGAAGACTTTTGTGCAAGTCCGTACTATAATGCTTTCGTTAAGTTTGGCAGTTTCCTTAATAATGTTAAGCCACTTTATCCTGAAAAGTATATAGACTATGTAGTAACCAGTGGTGTTAAATTAGATCATTGGGCTCGTGACGAACTGTATGAAAAATATGTATTAGAATTTATTCTTAAAGAAGATGTTACAACTGCATTAGAGCGTAGTGTAAAAACAATGATGGATTGGGCAGAAGAAAACGAACCTGCTGCTTGGAATCATTATTTCAATTACATAACGTTGAATAGAGCAGTGTGGCACATCAAGGACGGAAAGATATCTCCTTGGTTATTGTTAAATTGTAAGAGTGGCAAAGATATGCTAAGTAAGTTTAGTGATGAACAACTTGAAATGGTTTATCACGTTATTAATCCTCAACATTGGGCGATGAGATTTAATCGTTTGCCTAACGATGTGCAACTAGTAAAAGATGTTGCAAAGGAAAGTAATTTATAATGCCTGATATTGATATAGATTTTGCAAATAGAGATACTATCTTATCTAAGATACAACATCGTGTTGCAAGATTAGACACAGGTAAAAAGCACAATACAGGAATATACACAACAGAAATCCCACACAATCCTGTAGATAATTTATCAACAATAGATTATAAAACCGCAGAAGATCGCGGATACTTTAAACTTGATTTCCTAAACGTTAACATTTATAAAGATGTCAAGGACGAAGCACACTTACAAAAACTTATGGAGCAAGAACCGCTATGGGAACTTTTACAACACGAAGAGTTTGTGGATCAACTATTTCATTTAAACGGGCATGGGACGGTGGTGAAGAAACTCTCCCCTACTTCCGTGGAACAATTAGCTGCTGTCCTAGCTATGATACGACCGGCAAAGAGGCACTTGATAGAGAAGACATGGACGGAGATTTTGAAAGAAGTGTGGACGAAGCCAGAGAATGATGAGTATTTCTTTAAGAAGGCACACGCGGTTAGTTACGCAATGGCCGTTGTAGTGCATATGAATTTAATAGTAGAACAACTTAACGCTTCTGCTTCCTAACCAACTGCACGTTCTTACGCTTTACACGTTTAATAGTTAAGTTGCTTAAACTTACACACGGGCCTAATGATATTTTAACATCTTTACTATTCATAGTGATTAGATAAGGACGAAACATTTCCATTTCGCTTCTTAGAAAGATATTAATAGGTATTAGTCTATTAGACTCCCACCACCAAGTTTCTCCTAGTTCGAGAAATAATTCTTTTTGTTCTTCTACTCTTATATCATTGTAAACATACATTGACGTTACGTGTTGATCTTGATTTACAATGATACCCACGTATTCTATGCCGCCGTACTGTACAACGCTGATAAAAGGAAAGTTTTGTTCAATGTCTTTTAATAGCATGTGTTCCCGATAAATACATTATGCAACTTATACCTAGATATTTAGTCAATAACAGAACAGTGCTTGTGTCTAATGACACAGGTTTCATTACGGAGTATAGACCAGTGTACACAAGACAATTAAAAGTATATAAAGGCATCGATAATGTCTTAGATTTTAAACTGCTAAATGCAGATCAAAAACCAATAACAAACTTAACAGATTACACTATTAAGTTTCAAGCATTTGACGAAAACAGCCAATTAGTAATTGAACACGATGCTGATGTTGTTAATGCATCTAAAGGACTGTTTAAAGTTACCGTTACTGACAATGATACACTAAATCTAAAACAACAATATCTATCGTATAATATACACCTAGTTGACTCTAACTCCGATGCAAGCATTACTTACAGCAATTCATTTTTTGAAAATAACGGCACAATATATCTAAGCAGTCAAGCATTTCCTGGACCGCGCGATACTTACAGTGTATCTACGTTTACAGAAGTAACAGAAAGCACCCCATATTGGGAGTCAGAATCTATTACAGCAGAACCAGGTATTAACGGCAACGAAGCATTACATACAGCGGTTGTCTATAGTGACAGTTATGCAGGCGATATAGTAGTACAAGCAACACTAGATAATCAAATAATTGGTGGTACTACTTGGTCTGATATTAAGACTATAACACTTGACGGAACTGAAACAACCCCAACGGCAATAAACTTCAATGGTGTGTTTAACTTCTTACGCTTCAAAGCAACAGCAAATCCAGCAAATACTATTTCAAAAATATTAGTCAGAAACTAGTTGACAAAGCATTGTAAGATGCTATAATACTAGTACATGAAAATAATAATGATAATAGTGGCAACTTTGTTTGCCACTTTCTCTTATGGTAACGAGGAAACTAAACGTTCTTTAACAGATGATATGTCGTTTAGTGTTACCTTAGAGCGTGGAACTGAAAGTGAACTGCAATACGGTTACTTTTATGCAACTAAACCAATAACAGATAAGTTCAGTACAACATATGGTGCTACATGGAACTTAGATAATCCGGGTCAAGAACACTACATTGATCTAAGCACACAAACACTTACTTTAAATTATCAACTTAATGATAAGTGGAGTGTGTATGCACTCAATGATTTTGATCCGCACTTTAAGAGAACAGATACATGGGTAGGTACAACATACGCTTGGTAAGTTGGATTGCAGGATTAACTCTACTATTAGGATTTAGTAGAATTATTCCTCACCCACCTAACTTTACTCCAATACTTGCAGTAGGTATATTTGTACCATTACTTACAGGTAATTGGAAGAGTGCATTGCCCTTAACACTAGGAGCAATGTTTATAGGCGATCTGTATTGGGGACTACACAGTTATATGACTTGGACGTATGCTAGTGTTGCACTAGTAAGTTTAATTGCTTTAAACTTTAGTCTGTTAGCAAACTGTTTTGTTGCTCCAATACTATTCTTCTTAATAACTAACTTTGGTGTATGGGCATCGGGTTATTATGGTTATACAATAGAAGGCTTAATTGCTTGCTATATAGCCGCAATACCTTTCTTCCATATGACACTGTTAGGCACAATCGTTTATACAGGACTATTCTATGGTATCTACAAAAGTACAGAGTCCTTGCATAGGACTGTGTAAACTTGAAAAGGGTGTGTGCGTTGGATGCGGACGCACCCTTACACAAATTGCAAACTGGTTAAAATACACACCAGAACAACGAGAAAAAATCACAAAAGAGCTTGACAACGACAAACATTGATACTATAATAGTAGTATGAGTGTAGTAGCCGATACAGTTCTGACATACCTGCCTGCTAAGAGGAAACAAACTCCTAGCGGGTGGATCTCCTTTAATGCTGTATGTTGCCATCATAATGGTCACAGTGCAGACACACGTCAACGTGGCGGTGTTATAAAAAACGATGACGGCATAAGTTATCATTGCTTTAACTGCGGCTTCAAAGCATCCTGGCAACCAGGGCGTTCGTTCTCGCATAAAATGCGTAAGTTGTTCCAATGGTTGGGCACACCTGATGATGTAATCAACAAGGTCGCACTTGATGTGATGAGAAGTAACGAAGGAGTTGAAGTACAGGAGCGTCTTGCTCAACTCCCTACATTCGATACAGTACCTTTACCAGAAGATGCTGTAAGGATTGCAGAGGTCAATGCACCAGGGCCACACCTTATTAAGGTCTTAGAGTATATGGCCTCTCGCGACCTACAACTAGATGATATTGATTATCACTGGAGCCCATCACTAGGGTACCGTGATAGATTGATCATACCCTTCTATTATGAAGGTAGGGTAGTTGGTTGGACTGGACGTTCAGTACTACCCGATAAGAAGCCCAAGTACCTTACAGAGGTACAACCTGGATACGTATTCAACTTAGACGAACAACGTCCTAACAAAGTGTTCGCTATTGTGTGTGAGGGTCAGCTAGATGCCATACACGTAGAAGGTTGTGCGTTGGGTGGGTCAGAGATTTCAGACCAACAGGCTATGCTACTTAACAGATTACATAAGCAAATCATAGTAGTACCTGATAGAGATAAAGCAGGGTCTAAACTAGTAGAGCGAGCAATCGAGCTAGGGTGGAGTGTATCACTGCCTGAATGGTCTCAAGATATTAACGATATTGGTGACGCTGTTGCAAGATATGGCAGGCTATACACACTACACTCAATAGCAACGTATGCAACAGAGTCACCTCTTAAAATAAGATTAGCAGCAAAGCGTTGGTTTGGTTGACTCATACCTTGACAGCACAAATGAAAGACAGTATAATTAGTATATTATAAGGGGTTTAAATGTCACGACAGAATACAGATTACGGATACGACATACAAAAAGTTTACTTAGAGATGTTTATGACAGACGCAGAGTCGTTTGTTAGATGTCAGGGTGTGTTTGATCCAAAGACATTTGATCGTAGACTACAAGAGCCTGCAAAGTTCTTAAAGGACTATGTAGAAGAACATAACGCACTACCTACATTTGATATGGTTAATGCGGCTACTGGTGCAGGGTTTAAAGACCCAGGACACTTACAGGAGAATCACTATGACTGGCTTCTACAGGAGTTTGAAACGTTTAGTAGACACAAAGCACTTGAAGCGGCAATATTGCAGTCGGCAGACTTACTTGAGAAAGGTGAGTATGGACCGGTCGAGGACCTTGTTAAGAAAGCAGTACAGATTGGCTTGCAGAAGGACTTAGGTACAGACTATTTTGCAGACCCAAAAGCAAGACTAGAAGCAATCAAAGACAAGAACGGCCAGGTTACTACAGGATGGCCAAGTCTAGATAAGAAACTGTTTGGTGGGTTCAACAGAGGTGAACTAAACATCTTTGCAGGTGGCTCTGGTTCAGGTAAGAGTTTGTTTATGGCTAACCTAGGTGTTAACTGGTGTCTAGCAGGAATGAATGTTATGTACTTGACGTTTGAGTTGAGTGAGAACCTAGTAGGTATGCGTCTTGATGCTATGACATCAGAGATTCCAAGTAGAGATATCTTTAAGAGTATTGATGATGTACAGATGAAAGTCAAGATGATTGGCAAGAAGTCAGGTGCATTCCAGATCAAGTATATGCCAACAGGCAAGAACGCAAACGATATTAGAGCGTATTTAAAAGAGTATGAAATTAAAACAGGACGCAAAGTAGACGTACTGCTAATTGACTATTTGGATTTGATGCATCCAATTGGACAAAAGATTAGTGCAGAGAACCTGTTTGTCAAAGATAAGTATGTTTCGGAAGAACTACGTAACTTGGCAATGGAACTAAACTGTATCTTTGTAACAGCATCGCAGTTGAACAGAAGCTCAGTTGAGGAGATTGAATTTGACCACAGCCACATTAGTGGCGGTATTAGTAAAATTAATACTGCTGACAATCTCATAGGTATCTTTACAAGTCGTGCAATGCGTGAGCGTGGACGCTATCAAATACAGTTGATGAAAACACGTAGCTCAAGTGGTGTAGGACAAAAGATTGATCTAGGCTTTGATGTAGACACACTACGCATCTTTGACATTGGTGAAGATGACGAACAAGCAACAGCAACAGCAGGTGGAGTAGGCAGTGCAAGTTCAATTGCGGCTGCACTTAAACGCACTAATAGTGCTCCTGTTGAAAGTCCTGAGGAAGGGGTTGCTGTGAAAAAGATTAAAGCAGAAACTGATTCAACTAAACTACGTTCGTTCCTAAATAATCTAGGTGACGATTAACGTAGTTTTTTAAGTTGAACTGTTTTAGTTTTGATTGGTCCGCGTTCTTTCTTGTTGGCAATATCTAAATTCTCAACATAATTCTTTTTAGCAAAGTTTGGACCTGCATCGATCTTGCCGTCTTTGTTCTTGTCAAAATCTTTTGGGGTATTCTCGTCAGCCATAATCATCTCCTTGTATACTATTTAGTAAGGTTTGACTAGCACTTGCCCAGCTTCAAACCGAGGATGTTTTAGTATGTGTACACGAGCATACTTGTGCCATACTACTGTGATCACGCAACTGCGATACTTCAAGTTCTGTTTAAGACACTGTTTTACACTGTGTACAGCATCTGCTTCTTGATTTAGATCCGTCACCCTAGCCACAAACTCTAGGTGAACAGGATACATCATATTCAAATCTTTAATACGTCTACGTAACCACGGCTCATCATATATGAAACCGGCACCGTCATTTACTATGTGTAGCACACGTTCTCTATCTTCAAGTGCCAACCAGTTTTGTACAGTTTGCCATTGAGCATCACAGGTCTTGCTTGAGTCAAACAGTTTAAAGTCTACATAGTCTATGATGTCCCACGATACACCGTTTATGAGTCTAGGCGCTCCACTGGCCTGATCTGCACAGTTATTCCAAAACCTAGGCGAGTGCAGTGTGCCCATGTCCACCCGATCTCTTTCTCCTGTAGTAGGATAACCCCAACTGGCAGGATCTATAACAATGCTGCGATTGCGAGGTATATCCAATAGTGTGTCGCTCCAAGCGTGTGTATACTGCATACAGTATTTAAGAGCCGCTTGCGGTTTAAGCCAAAAAAACGGCGAAGCCGCTGCGCAAAATCCTAGAGCGCGAAGCGTTTGCAACGCAAAAAACGGTAGCGGTAATACCAACATACACTAGTGCCTATACAAGAACCATTCTAGTTCAACCATAGCGACAGACACCGTGCATAGCCCTTGTTTCTAGTTTAAATAGCGATTAGACAAAAGATGGTGTTTTAATTCACACACACCGGAGTAAACGATGTACTTCCCGACAGTATTAACAGTCCTAGCGTACGATCACGTTCAGTTTCAAACAGTATGCGTGTTGCACTGCTTTGTGCAGTGTATATGCCACGCAGAAATAGTTCTACTGTAGCACAGTATGTGATACTTTCTTTTAGTGTAAGTGTTTGCGGTTCAGGATCGTATACCAGTTTAACTTCATACATAGATCTGTGCAGCGTCTAGTTGCTGTGGAAAACCGTTGGTTACTAGTGTAACACTTAGAGTGCCTTCACTTGGATTTGCAGCATAGTGATCTGCTAAAGGTTTAAAATTCTCTTCCTGCATAACAAACCAATCCCAAAATGCTTGTAGATCTTCGCCTGTATATACACTGCTAAATGAGTTAGTACTAGTATCTACAAACACACAGCTCGTAGTATTTGAGTGTGCATTTTGTATTGACTCTGTATCATCAAGATCATATTCAGGAACTGGATCAACCCATCCTTGATCTTCACAGTATATGCTCTGCGTATTGAACTTGTTCAAGTCTTCTACACTGTACATTCTAAACACATAGTCAAGAGTAGCGTTAGTATAATCAAATGTATGATGACTGTTATTGGCTGTAATCTTAAATATAATCTTATTCATAACTGTTCTCCATGTGTATTTATCTGTACAGCACACTTCGTTACTGTACTCTATAGCGTAGAGGGGTTGTTTTGCTAGTATATAATATGCTTGCGCATATACGCTATCACTTCGTTCAGCGTCTTTTGCTTCGCGTATAAGAGTGTAGCACATACAGTGTAGAGCTAGTTACGCTTTTATTAATATAGCGTATATAAACGCAAGCTCTGACACTGTGTTCGAACTGCCTAGCACTGTATGCACTACTATAAGTATATATCCCGAAATGGGTTCTGCATGAAAAAAAATTGCGCTGCGAAAATTTCTAGGGAAGTACTTACAGATTCGAGGTGGTGATTTTAACTCACCTCATTTTTAAAAAGTGTGTTTTGAGAAAAAGAAGAAATCATTAACGCACTAAAAACACTAACAAAATCAATAACTTATATGCCGAGCCCCCTGATGCCCCGACCCCTCGAGAAATTATTTTTTTATTTTTTTTTGAAATAAAAAAAGGAGTGCCGTTGCCGACACTCCCGAATGTTCCTCTAGTGTTTCCTTGTTGTTAGTCTGCTCTGCTTCCCATGCTAGCCTTAAAGCCGTAACGCTGTAGCACTTCAGCATATGCCCTAGCACCTACTTCCTTACAGTCCATGCTCTGTCCTCTATGCTCTGCTGGATCCCATAACTGCATACACTTAGGACGGTAGCTGCTACGGAAGCCTACACTTTGGAGTGCCTTTGCTTCTTTGCTGTTAGTGCGTGTCACTGCTACATCAACCCAAGCAAAGCCACAGTACATTGGCTCACCGTACTGATTGCCTCCAGTCTTAGCAGTCCAGTCCTCAAGGAATGTTGCTACTGCATTCTTAGCTGCGACAGTTGCTTCATTGTGGATATCATACATGTTCATATTATTGCCCTCTTTGTTAACTTATACTATACATTATAGTGTCAACACATCCTTGTGTCAACCTCTTTCTACTCAATTCTCGTATACGTTTAGCACACCTGGGTTCACCCATTCAGCATATAGTTTGTACTTGTCTAGTACTCGTGTGATGATTGGGTTAATGCCGAACTCCCATGTGCTTGGAGTGAACTCTTCGTAGTAGTCTGCCCAACATACATCATTGTAGTTGTCCTCGCCACTAATGCGGAATGTATCTTCTCCATCCCAGCCACCTTCATACACTGGTGCGCCCAAGCTCTTCAGTGTTTTGTATGCGTTGCGGAAGTTGCGTTTCATATTGTGCCCTCTTTGCTTTAACTTATGCTACTATTATATGGTCTGGGGAAGACAAAGTCAACCCCTTTTTTGCCAAAAGTTTATGAATAATATCCCTCGGCTGTTAGCCAATCAAATGCTTTACGCTTACTGCTGCGAGGCATATCTGGGAAGTGTTTCTTCAACATAGCGAACAGGCTGTAGTGTCGCGACATACTCATTCCAGTTTCAACTTCAAACTTGAACCAATGTAGTGTGTTGAATAATCTAACTTCATCTGTTAACTTGATTGTCATAGCCGCTCCTTTATTGTTTAATATAGTAATATTATAGCACCAAAGTTCTAGAATGTCAACCTCTTTTTAGCCAAAATAATCCACACTAATATTGTGGGTTCATCGGGTGGGGGGCCGGCTGTAAGTCAAAAAAAAGCCCGGGGAGGACGAGGGCATGTCCTGCTTCCCGGGCACATGGAGTAGCAAAGCGTGAGGGCTAAGAGGGGTGCCTGCTACTACCTTGTACACTGTTATGTCGCTGAGGGCATTAGCGATTGTTCATAACAGTATTCTCTGCAACTGCTTCCCAACGATCTGGAAATGCAACTGCTAAGTCGGCAACTTTTAGCACTGTACGCAATGACAGTTCTCTCAGTTGCTTCTTATTGATATCTACAAAGTCAATGATATCTTCTTTGACTTCATCAGATAACTTATATGTATCTAGCATACCATCACGGATCACCTGCTTAATTCTGAGCATCTTATCACGCTCGCTCTTAATAGTTAGATCCATGTAGTGACATCTAGATTCAAGTGCTTCCAAGTGCGAGCGAATCTTCTTGCTCTTAACATCTCGGAAGTCCAAGTTGGTAATGAATATTGCTGAACCTTTGAACTCGAAAGAGTTAGGAACGCCTTCGTTACGTAACTTGAAACTGTCTGTGTTCCAGTGAATGGTACGTGTCTTCTTAGAGTCTAGTGCTGCTTTCAGAATGTTCAGTGCTAGAGGCTCTTCAAAGATCGCATCACAGTCATCGAAAACAATAACGTTGTCTTTTGCTGAGTAGTCATGCAACTTTACATACAAGCCGATTGGGCTCATTGCACCTTTAACTACGCAGTACTTGCTATCCTGGCCTAGCGACTCTAGTGTCTTGTAACGTTCAAGAACTTCTTCGACACCGTGTGACTTACCTACACCTGGAGGACCTGATACGATCATTGCTCGCACATCGCCCTTCTTGACTGCTTTGGTCATATCTCGCAGCATATCAAATCGTTCACGTATACGTTCTACGATCTCTTCGTCGCTTTCTTCTGTTTGCTTGATCTTAGCAGCACCTGCTGCTTCGTATGCTTCGGGGTTATCGCACATGATCTTAATGTTACGATCTGGGAAGCCTGCAACTGCTGCTCCGTCAACTGTTACGTAACCACCCCGTGCGCCTACTTTGAATTCTTCTACTAATGGAAAGACCATGCCTGATAGGTCTACGTCTTTGCCACGGATTTTGTAAGTACCCTCTAAGATTCTAATGTTTGTCATATTGCCCTCATTTGTTAACTTAATTTATACATGTATTATACTATCTATGCATACGCATGTCAAGCACTAATTAATCCAAATTGCATTCCCAGTGACCGGCTGTACCGAACTCTGCTTTCAACGCACCTAGCGGAAAGTCTTTGTGTTCGAACAAGATGTATGGAGTTGAGAACACTGGGCAGATGCCTTGTGTTACAATATTCACATCATCCAATGAGATCCAACGGTCTTCTGAGTTACGGTACGCTGCGTTAAAAATACGAATCATTGCTTTGCCCTTCTTTGCAACTTAACTTATACATACACTATAGCAAATTAGGAGCCGCTTGTCAACCCCTAATTTGCATTTTTTTAAATTATATCTCTAAACTAGCAACACCCCAATCTTGCATACCTTGCTCTGTAAATGTTACATCGTAGCCAAGTGCTTTGCTAATGCTTTCTTCAAAGCCATCGTCTGTGTAAATGCGCCAATCGCCATCTCCATTAGCAG
>Ga0255782_10003155_pt1 | contig 12696 bp, 9 predicted proteins | sample 101ome_26_FD_179980 | JGI IMG/M metagenome (GOLD analysis project Ga0255782, IMG submission 179980) | Coastal salt marsh microbial communities from the Groves Creek Marsh, Skidaway Island, Georgia - 101408AT metaG (version 2) | ecosystem: Environmental > Aquatic > Marine > Intertidal zone > Salt...
GTCAGGATGGCTGGAAAAAGGTTGACGCAGTTCGGCAGCTGGCTGTTCACGACAGTGTGCTCGCTGCGTTGCGCATGCTAATGGACCGTGAGCCTCTGCCTTTTCAGACCTTGAATTTTCCGGTAGGGACTTCGCAATATCCCCACTCAGACAGCATTCACTTTCATACTATCCCAGCCGGTTTCATGGTGGGCGTCTGGGTCGCCCTAGAAAACATTGACGCAGAGAATGGCCCCCTAGTCTACTACCCCGGGAGTCACAAGCTGCCTTATTTCTCGATGCAGGATTTAGGTCTGGGGCCGGGTTATTCGAATTACCACGCCTATGAACTACGCATTCAGAATCTTATTGCAGAACATGGGTTGCAGTCGGAGCTTGGCCTGCTTGAGAAGGGTGAAGCGATTATCTGGCATGCGAATCTGCTGCATGGTGGTGCTGCCCGGAAAGATGTCACGCGCAGCAGGCACTCACAGGTAACGCATTATTTTTTCGAAAATTGCCGATACTACACCCCGATGGAAAGCCGCCCCGGCAAACTTTGCTATCGCAAACCGTTTCGCATTCCCAGTCAGCCTGATTTTTCACTGCCGCCAGATCTCAGCACCCGATCGCTGCCGGTTCGCGCTGTGGACAGGTTATTGCGCAGTCTTGGGCTGCGCAATTGACATGACCTGCCAAGGAAACCACTTCGTATGACGTCCGAGGACTGTTTGCTGCGGGTCGATCATGCCAGCTGCCGAATCAATCGCCAGTCGCAGTTGCGTGTTACCCATTTCTCAGTGCGGCAGGGTGAACATTGGTGTTTGTTCGGTGGTAACGGATCTGGCAAGACCTTGCTGGCGAACCTGATCGCCGGTAAACGACTCGAGTCGGGTAGCTACGTCACGTATCGGGAAGGGCTGGAGCCCGGTCGCGATATTGTGCTGGTCTCCTTTGAAGAGCAGCAACGTCTGTGGCAGCGTGATAACAGGCTTGATATGAGCGAATACAGTGATCGCGCTGAAGACCCGGGGACCACGGTGAGTCAGCTGCTGCGCTCCGGCCTTGCTGCCGGTGACGGTTTGTCTGAAGCGTATGACTCAATCGTAGAGCAGCTGGATCTCGACAAGCTGCTGCTCAAAGGGATCCGGTTTCTGTCATCGGGCCAGATCCGGCGAGCGCTGATTGGCAGAGCATTAATCGCGGCGGTCGGTGACCCGCGAAAAGTGCTGGTGTTTGATGACCCGCTGGAGAGTATCGACGAGGCATCACGGCAACGAATTATTGATTGTATTGAAGCGCGTCGCAAATCAGGCTTCAGCAGCCTATTGCTGTGCCGTCGACACCGCGACATCCTGCCCGGTACCACGCATCTTGCCTTGCTTGAAAACCTGGAATTAACGAGGCAGGGCCCGCTTGCAGAAGTGCTTGCCACTCAGTATTTCCGAGAGTGGATGGCGCGGACTCCTGAATTGCCCGATAGTCTGCCTCTTGCTGAACCTCCAGAGATGCCGGCATCCGCGTCCTCTAAAGTGATCATCGATCTTGAGGATATTCATGCGAACTATGGCGACAAACGGGTGCTTGAATCCGTGACGTGGCGCATGACGAGCTCCCATCACACTTTGATTGAAGGCCCCAACGGATGCGGCAAATCAACTTTGCTCAGTCTGATTTGCGGAGAGAATCACATGGCCTATGGCCAGAAAGTTCGGCTGTTCGGAACAAAGAGGGGAAGTGGCGAGACAGTATGGGAGATCAAATCCCGATTCGGGCTGGTGTCCAACGAACTGCACAATAAGTATGTGAAAGGCTGGAAGGCTCTGGATGTGGTAGTAAGCGGTCTTTATGATTCGGTCGGTCTCTACGACGACAGTGTTGCCAGCGACCGCGCTGTTGCAAAAGCGTGGCTCTCCTGTTTTGGCCTAGCTGACTCTGCGGCCTGCTATTATCATGAGCTGTCATTCGGTCAGCAGCGTCTGGTGCTGCTCGCCCGCGCAATGGTGAAAAATCCTGCCGTCCTGATTCTGGACGAACCTTGTGTGGGTCTGGACGATTACCATCGGCAGCTGATTCTCGGAGTTCTCGACCTGATTGCCAGCCAGACTCGCACGCGGCTGATTTACGTCAGCCATGTCTCCGAAGAGTGGCCTGCCTGCATCAATCAGCGGCTGGAGTTCGTGCCTGCCGGAGAACACACTCACAGCGTGGTGCAACATGACCTCTGACACGCCGGTTGGCTGATAGACAGCGGCAGGACGCAGCAACATGCTCTCAATGTACAGCGAAGGCTATTTCAGATGAATATTACCATTCTTACAAATCGCGACCTGGCCAGTTGTTTCGCGCTGAATCGTTTGATCCCCGGTTTGACTGAGCATCAAGTGACAGTGTTCCTTTCTTCACGGGTCGGCAGCAAGACACTGGCCGTCCCTCTGCAGCATCTGAAATTTGTGGAACAGGATCTTTTAAATGGCCTGATTGCGCCCCTGTTGGATCCTGACACGTCAGGTTCCGTGCGCGAGGGTCAGACGCTTCTGAGCTTCGAGCAGTTGGGGGTGCGGATTACCGGAGGTGTGAGTGCGCTGAATGCAATAAATGAGACTGCCGGGCTCAAGCGCTATGCGGAGTCAGAACCGGATCTGGTCTTATCTGTGCGCTATGGTGTGATTCTTCGTGACCCCGCTATTTCGTTGCCCAAGCACGGGGTGTTGAATCTTCATTCCGGCTTATTGCCTGACTACAAGGGCGTGATGGCGACATTCTGGGCACTGTTGAATAAAGAGTCCGAAATAGGAACGACTCTGCATTTTATTGAGGACAGTTCGATAGATACGGGCAGCATCGTGACGACCACCCGACTTCCGGTTCAGCCCGATCGCTCCTACTTATGGCATGTTCTGTCACTTTATGAGTCAGGCTGTGCGCGGATGCTTGAGGCGGTAGAGGTGCTGGATCGCGGTCTCGCTCTCGAGCGTCATGCACAGCCTGATAGCGGTAATTATTTCAGTTTCCCTGATGATGCTGCATTGACAAAATTTGCAAAACAGGGCGGTCGTCTGTTTGAGCCTGATGAAGTGTTGAACGTGCTGCGGCAGTTTATCGCTGCGGCCGAGTAAATCGGTGCCGATCTGCAGGTCGTGAAGGGCCAGCGACAGAGTTTGCGCTTGCGTGGCTGATCATGTATGAATGGTGGCTGTGGTCCTTCTGACCCGAAAAGACGCAGTGCGTCGGGCTTGCGAAGACGCCATAAAACAAGCCGACGTAAAAACAATAAAACAATAAAACGACAAAGCAAAAAATAGAGAGGTTCCCCCATGATTCCACTCCTATTGCGCGGGGCTTTGCTCCTGAGTTTACTGGTGCCTTGCGCCGCATTATGGGCCCAGCCCAGACTCGGTATCGAGCAGGTAAAAGATGGCCTCTACATGATCACCGGACCGGGAGGCAACATCGGAGTCAGGCTGACAGATGAAGGCGTTATCCTGATTGATGACAAATTTCCGCAGGACTTTGAAGAAATACAGTCACTCGTCGCCAGCGTCAGCGCGCTGCCGGTGCGGTACGTCATCAATACACACCACCATGGTGATCACAGTGGCAGTAACGCAGGTTTTCTCGAAGTGGCCGAAATCGTTGCGCACAAGAATGCCCGGGACAATATGCTTCGTGGCAATCAGGAGGGTTTGCCGCGGCTGGTTTACACCAACAGTACAGCCATTTATCTGGGTGGGGTAGAGGTGCAGGCGTTCCATCTTGGCACCGGACATACCAATGGCGATTCAGTGGTGTATTTTCCGGATCTCAAAACCATCCATGGCGGTGACCTGTTGCACACGACAGCGCCATTTTTGGATTATGCGAATGGCGGTAGCAGTCGCGGATGGGTAAGTACTCTGAACGCCATGCTGGCGCTGGATTTTGATACCGCGATTCCCGGCCACGGTGGGATTATGAACCGTCGCGATATCCTGAATTTCAGGAACCAGATGGAGTCTGTTCGCCAGCGAATGGCTGAACTCATCCGTGCGGGAGTGTCGGCAGACGAGGCTTCTGAACAGATCAAGGATCCGGGGCTGAGCTGGACTCAGGCAGAAGACGGCTTGTTCATGCGCCGCAGCGTTCCGGGTTTCTATGCGGAAATAGCCGCTGAACTTGAATAGCACAGCGGTGAACAGACTGCTTGGGCTGCTTGCCGGCGTTCCGGAACCTGGCGGCAGTGTCAGCTTTCGAAAAAGAGGGAAGGCATACGTTGTCCGGCGAAACTGACCTCGGTAATTTACTGTCTAATCTGAATCCCCTCTTGCTTGATGGGGATTATGTTTTCTGCACGGTGACAAACCCCGTATCGGAGAGTCTGTCCCGCCTGAAACCGCTGGCAAGCTTCAGTGAAGCAGAAGGGCTCAGTCTCCTCATCTCGCGGAAGCGGGCGGATGCAGAGGGTTTGGACTATCAAGGGGTATTCAAAGGCATCACCCTGCGTGTGCATTCCAGCCTGGATGCGGTCGGCCTCACCGCAGTGGTCTCCTCCTGTCTGGCTGAGCGCGGGATACCGGCCAACGTCATTGCTGCCCGCTATCATGATCATGTCTTTGTCCCGCGAGACAAAGCCACTGAAGCGCTGGAGCACCTGCAGGCTCTGGCAGATCCTGATTCCGACTCAACCCTGACACAAAGAGGACATTTAAAATGATAAGCCCCCTGCGCTCGATCGGTTTCCTGACCTTGCTGCTTGGCATCTCACTTTCTGTCGCGGCCCAAACGCGGCAGACACTTGAGGTTGAGGGGTTACAGCAGCCGGTGGAGATCCTCAAAGATCAGTGGGGGATCTCTCATATCTACGCGGAAACGGAGCACGACCTGTTTTTTGCGCAAGGCTACAGTGCAGCTCGTGATCGTCTGTTTCAGTTTGAGATTTGGCGGGCGAGAGCCACTGGTACCATGGCAGAAATTCTCGGACCCAGGGCGTTAGAACGGGATCACGGTGCCCGGCTGTTCAAATTCCGCGGCGCAATGGGGGAAGAGTTGCAGCACTACCATCCCAATGGTGTCGATATCATTGGTGCTTTCGTGCACGGTGTAAACGCGTTCATCGATCAGGTAATGGAGAATCCGGAGGATCTTCCCTTGCCGTTCAAATTGCTGGGTATTGAGCCAAAGCACTGGACAGAAGAAGTCGTGATCTCCCGTCACCAGGGGTTGCTGGGCAATATCGGCCTGGAGATGAATATTGGACGTGCTGTTTGCGCCATTGGCGAGGAGCAAGTTCGCGAACTGCAATATTTCCACCCTCATCAACCCGATCTGAGTCTGGACCCGATGATCGACTGCGAATCACTGCTTCAGAATGACATCCTGCGTTTGTATAACGCCTACAGGCGGAACATCCGATTCGAACCGACAGATATTGTGGTAGCGTCTGCTCGCAATGAGGCTATCGCATACGAACAGTTAGCTGCGACGCTGAATAGGGAATCAGAACTGGTCCGGCGATTTGATCTGGATGACATTGGCAGTAACAACTGGGTCGTCAGCGGGGGTCTGACTCAGGATGGCTGGCCGATGATGATTAATGATCCTCATCGGGCTCAGTCCTCGCCATCGTTGCGCTATTGGGCACATCTGGTGGGACCGGGATGGAACGTGATTGGCGGGGGCGAACCCACAATACCCGGGATCTCTATAGGTCATAACGAATACGGGGCCTGGGGTCTTACGGTGTTCAACACCGACGGTGAAGATTTACTGGTCTATGAAGTCAACCCTGAGAACCCCGACGAGTATCGCTATAACGGTCAGTGGGAACCTATGTCTGTTATCGAGGAAAGTATTCCTGTGCGGGGTCAGGCTCCTGAACTTGTCCAGTTGAAATACACCAGACACGGCCCGGTAGTCTTCGAGGACGCTGACAAACATCTCGCTTATGCGGTACGGCCTGCCTGGATGGAATTCGGCGGAGCGCCCTACCTGGCATCGTTAAGAATGGATCAGGCCGAGAGTTGGGAAGAATTTCGTGAAGCGTCAAACTACAGCAACATTCCCGGTGAGAACATGATCTGGGCGGATCGCAAAGGCAACATCGGATGGCAGGCAGTGGGCATTGCGCCGATTCGAAGAAACTTCAGCGGAATGGTGCCAGTACCCGGCGACGGTCGCTACGAATGGGACGGCTATTTACCGATTAAAGCCAAACCTAATGATCTAAACCCCCAGCGTGGATTCATTGAAACTTCCAACAGTAACTACACGCCGCCGGATTTTGAATTTCTTGATGCGATCGGTTACACCTGGACAGATCCTTATCGCTGGGCCCGTGGCAGCGAGGTCCTGGCGTCCGGCCGTAAATTCAACATGTCCGATATGATCGCCCTCCAGCACGATTACCTGTCTATCCCTGCACGCAGTCTTGTCCCTTTTTTCAAAAATTTGCGCGCAGCCGATCCGCAGGTGGAGCAGGCCCGACAACTGTTGCTTGACTGGGATTTTGTGCTCGATCGTGATTCCGTGACAGCGGGTATTTATGTGGCGTTCGAACGTCAGTTGCTTGACAACATCAACGCGCTGAAAGTCCCCGCCGAAGCACAGGACTTGCTCACTGTGGGGATGAAAACGACAATTGATATGTTGCTGGCACCGGATGGGGATTTTGGTCCCGATCCGCTGGCTGGGCGCGATGCATTTTTATTGCGTACCCTGGCTGAGGGTGTCCTCAGTCTGCGGGAAAAACTGGGTCCGAATACAGACGACTGGGTCTACGGTCAGGCCGATTATAAGCATGCGCTGATCCGTCACCCGCTCAGTGCTGCAGTCAGCGAAGAGGTACGAGCACAGCTCGATGTCGGGCCGGCTCCGAGAGGGGGTAACAGTTTTACCTTGGGCAATACCGGCAGCGGAGACAACCAGACTACCGGCGCCTCCTTCAGGATATTCGTAGACACACGGGATTGGGACAATACCCTCGGGATGAATGCGCCCGGACAGTCAGGGGACCCGAATAGCCCGCTCTATGACAATCTTTTTGAACTGTGGGCTGACGATGAGGTCTTCCCTGCATTCTATTCAAGAGACAAGATAGAATCCGTGCTGTTTGAAACACTGGAGTTGACCCCGGCGAATTGATCCTGCTTCAGGGTGATTTCAGTGACCGCGGGACCAGGCCGGCGCGAAGCGTTCGGGCGCAGACGGAAACGTTATCTGCCACCAGCAGCAGATTATTAGGGACGTTCCGTCTGCTGATCACTGTGCGGAAACAGCCGTCTGCTCTGAGTATGCGTGGACTTCGATCGTCAGATGCGCGAGCGCATGCTGTTTAGCGATCATCTGCCGGTAGAAGTCAGGCGACTGAGGTGCGCTGGATACCACGGTGATGAGTGCAGCCTGAAGGCCGGATCCGATGGACCACAGGTGAAAATCCACGACTCGGTGCTCTCCGGATGCTTCTATCAGATGCCGGATGTCCTCTATGGTCCCGTCGGATTCCTGTGTGTCCAACAGAATGGCACTGGTGCTCTTCAGTAATCCATAGGACCAGCGTGCGACGAGGAGAGCGCCGATCAGGCCCATGACCGGATCCATCCAGAGTGCGCCAAAGTATTTGCCAGTGAGCAAGGCCGCGATCGCCAGCAGCGAGGTCAAGGCATCAGCCAGAACATGCAGATAGGCCGCTTTCAGATTGTGGTCGTGCTCATGGTGATGATGACCGGGTTCATGGGGATGCTCATGCTGATCCCCCAGGATAAAGACTGATGCGCCGTTCACAACCAGACCAACCGTGGCGACAGCGATCGCCTGGTTAAACGCAATGCTTATCGGGTTGAACAGTCGCTGGCAACTTTCCCAGGCCATCAGTAAGGCAAAAAGGGCCAGCAGAATCGCACCGGTATAGCCCCCAAGTGTATTTACCTTGCCGGTGCCAAAGCTGAAGCGGCCACTCAAGGCCTGCCGACGGGCATACACATAAGCAAAAGCATTGACTGACAAAGCGACAGCGTGCGATCCCATATGCAGACCGTCAGCGAGCAGTGCGATCGACCCATAGGCAATGCCTGCCGTAACCTCTACTGCCATCATGCCTGTGGTCAGGGCGATTACGATGAATGTTCTCAGCTCTCCCGGACGCTTCTTTTCCTGACCAAAGCTGTGTGAGTGGGCCCAACGGGCCAGATTCTCTTCTTTCATCCTGTCAGCTTATACCACGCTCTCTGCCCACACTGAAATCAGCCGGGGCTGTTAGACGGAGACCGGCAGGGAAATGCGGTATCTCTTTCGCGTGTTTGTTATGATTGCCGCATCCAAACTGTCTGTTAATCGGAGAAGTCATGAAAACACGTATACTGAGCGCCCTGCTGCTCGCCTTAGCCGGGCAATCCGTGCTGGCCGTTGAAGAGGCACCTTCTGCTCTGCAGGAGATCACCAACTTCCGTCAGTACAGTGAGGTTTTCGCCAGCTCCGGACAACCCACCGAAGCCCAGCTGCAGGCGGTTGCAGACGAGGGGTTTGAGCGGGTTGTCTATATTGCGTTTACCAATAATCAGAATGCGTTGCCTGACGAAGACCAGATCGTGAAACGACTGGGGATGGAGTACATGCAGGTCCCGGTTGATTTTTCGAATCCGCTGCCTGATGATTTTTACGCATTCGCAGATTCGATGCAGCGTAATACTGACAAAAAAACGCTGCTGCACTGTCAGGTCAATGCCCGGGCAACAGCTTTCAGCTTTCTGTACCGCGTCCTGTTTGAAGGTGTTCCTGTTGAGGAGGCCAAAGCCGACATGAATACCGTATGGCAGCCCAATGAAGTCTGGCGCGATTTTATTTTTGAGGTCATGGCAGAAAATGACCGAGACCCGAACTGTGAAACTTGCGACTGGACGCCACCGCCTCCACGGCAGTAGTTCTGTCAACTGCCCCAAACATGATTAAAGGTTTGCATCACAACGCCTATCGTTGCCGGGATTCGGAAGAGACTCGCAAGTTCTATGAAGAGTTTCTTGGCCTGCCTCTTGTGCAGGCTTTTGAAATAGCGGTAACCAAGTCGGGGCGTGACAGCAGGGTGCTGCACAGTTTTTACCGGATGGAGGATGGTTCATTTCTGGCTTTTTTTGAAGAGCCGGAGGCCCCTTTTGAGTTTAAACCTCAGCGGGATTTTGACCTGCACATTGCGCTCGAAGTCAGTTCGGGTTGCTTGCGGGACATGAAGGCAAAGGGAGAGGCGGCAGGTATCGACACACGGGGCGTGTCAGATCATGGGTTCATTGACTCCATCTATTTCCGGGACCCTAATGGTTATGTCATCGAATTAGCGGCTAAGCGTGCTCTGCATGATGAAGCCTTCGATGCCTCCGTTGCCCGTTCGGCTCTGGATGAGTGGCAGCGCGGCAAAGAGGACAAGCGTTCAGCTTCCTAGCGAAAAAGCGTCTGTACACTTGTCCGTTTCAACGCAAGCTCAGAACTGCGGCGCATCTGAGCTAGCCGTTTCCGGCGGCGCCTCGGTGACATTCACGGATTCGTGCTGCTCTCGCAGGCTGAGCTGCAGAGTCTGTCACAATCGAGCCGGCACAAAAAAGGCGAGTCACTGACTCGCCTTTTTTGTATCCGCATGAAGAATTTCGATCAGTCGTCGCCGCCCTGATTGACTTCCTTCCAGGTGTAGAACCCCATGAACATTTCTTCCCAGGACTGTTCCCCCCAGTTCACTTCGATTCCCGGATCTGGATTGAAACTGTTCTGCGCTGAGTTGTCGAACGCTCCCGTCGCGACAATCTTGGTACCGGCAGGCACCCTGAGCGGAGATTCCAGTTCATGCGCCAGCTGCCAGTTGAAAGAGTAGGCAGGCACGGACAGTAACATCTCTTCGGATCCGTCCGGGTAGACCGCTTTGAACTTCATGCGTTTGCCGCGGAAATGCATGTGCGGCATCAGGCTGTGAATGTCGGACTCTTCCCGAATATAGGTGACCAGCTCCATTTCGTGATCTTTTGCACCGGCCGGGATAGAGATAGAGAAGGCGTTGCCTACGCCACCGCCCATACGTTCTTCGGGGACATAACCTTCGGGGTAGAAGTAGATGCCCACTTCAGTTTCGTCCGTCATCTCCTTGCCAGAGGTGGTGTAGTGCATTTGAAAGCTCAGTTTGGTTCCGGCTACCAGTTTGCCGCCAACACCTTCAGGATTCAGCGAGATATTGTTCCCCGGCGCATAACCTGCAACTGAAGCCTGATCCGGGCCGCCGCCGCCGAGCAGGGCGCCTACATCGATTTCAGGATTTTCCTTAAAGATTCTGTCGATCGGCGGCTGCTGGCCAGAGGCAACCGCCGCGAAAATTTCGGCGCGAATCGCTGCAGCGCGCTCTTCGGGCAGGCTGTTGATGGCTTTCAGGAACATTGCCTGAGGGTCATCGCCAGCACCCGGTGGGACGACAGTCGTGATAATGTGGTGAAGCACCTCGGGAGCTCCCGGTGCGACTTCGCTGCCTCGGACCCAGCGGTCTTCTTCAAGCCCGAGGTCTACCACGATGTCCTTGTAATCAACGACGCCGGTAGCCGGAACTGTGGTGGCTGGAATCTTGACGATCATATCCGGCTCACCGAGAGACCATTTCCCTTCCGGCCAGACCAGAGTGCTGAGAGGATCGGTCCCGCCGTTCACGTCAACCGGCGCACCCGCTGACACCCACCGAACCAGCTTTTGCATCTCTGAGTCGGTCAGGTTCATTTCGTTTTTGATCTTGTGACCGACCTTGTTGTCGATCTGGCCGGGTGGCATGCGCTTGGTCATCACCACTTCTCTGATCATCGGAGACCAGCCTTGTACGGCGAGGCTGCTGTCCATGGCAAAGGGCGCAATGCCTCCTTCCCGATGACATTGTGCGCAGTTTTCAGCGATGATGGGCGCGATGTCGTTCACATAGGACAACTCAGAATGCTCGCTTTCGTTACTGGGTATTGCTGATCCTGTACCAGCTATGCTGACCAGCTCGACGTCCGAACCCGCAAGCAGTGCCTCAACCGCGTCTTCGGCCCCTGACTGAGCAGGCCCCCGGTAGGCAATCTCGAATGAGGTCGGGTCGTAGACGACGACTTCGTCCATGCGCCCGATGCCCAGCATCTCGGTAACGAGATGCGTGTCATCCATCAGCACCGGCAGTTCAATGTGGTTCGCTGCCAGTTCCGCAGCGACCGCGTCGCGATCGCTATCCAGGCCTGGGTTCAGCAGAAACAGCGCCACCTGGTCCTGATACCGGGCCTGCAGAGCCGTCATCGCAGACAGGGTGTCGGCGTCTGTGGTGCTCAGGCCAAACGGGGCGATCACCACTGCCTGATGATCGTCATACCAGGCCATGTGGTGTTGCGCTCCTGCGTGGTCGATCAGGGCAAAATCCCCGACGCGCTCACCGGCGAGGGCTCCGGCTGATAAAACCGCAAAGGTGCAAGACAAAATGAAGTGCAGAAGTCTGGTCACAATTTCCTACCTCTAGATTGAAAGCGTGTTAGCTGGGATGTTCCAGAACACACTGACCGACAGTGTGTTCTGCGCGATTTGGCCCCGGTGATTGCCTCGAACGCAATGCACCAGCGCCTGCAAAACTGGGGTTAAGTGTACTCGTATCGGCAGCGATTGCAGCAATTTTCGGGAATTTTTGTTACCGGGCTACTCACCTTCCCTACAGACCGCGAGGCGACTGGCCTGATGGGAAATAATCACTGATTATTGATGCCGGAAAACCCGATCAACGTCAGCAAACCTAGTTACTGAATTTTTAAGAGTGCTCAGAACGGCTGATTGCCCCGCATTTTGCTGTCTGATCGTGTGCCCGGCGGATGTCTTGCTGCCCGGCTTTCAGGCCGGGATGTGGCTTCTGCAGGATACAGCTTTGCCTGTGAGCTGCGCTTGATGCGCGTGCGCGCTGAGTCACAAATCGCGATCTGTAAGCAGCAGTGACGCGTATAATGAGGGGCGGGCAGCGCCGGGCTGAACGCTTGTGTAAAATTGACCGCAGGATGGACAGACTACCATGACCCAAGCCGTGTTACTGATGAATCTGGGCACCCCCTCTGAACCGACTGCGAAGGGGTTACGCGATTTCTATCGCTATTTCTTTTCCGATCCCTACGTTTTTGATTTCAACCCGGTCGGCCGGTGGTTACTGCGCAACCTGATTATTCTCCCGTTCCGGGCGCCCAGAATCGCGAAGGATTACGCCGAGATATGGATGGAAAATGGGTCGCCGCTGAAGGTATACGCCGACGAAATGGAAGCGAGCCTTCAAAAATCGTTCGATCAGCAGGGTAATCGGGTTCTGGTGCGCACCGGCATGGCGTACAGCAAACCCTATGTGTGGGATGCAATGGCAGATCTGGAAGCTGCAGGCGCAACCGAGATTCTGTTGCTGCCGATGTTCCCGCAATACTCAACTGCGACCACAGCTTCAGTATTCAATTCTGTGAAGGTGGCGGCAAAAAAATGGGCAAAGCCACCGAAGCTGCATTTCGTGGATGACCTTTTTCAGGAGCCGGCTTTCCTGCAGGCCTGGGCGTCGCTCATTCAGCAGCATGTTGATATTGAGTCGCTGGACCATATCATCTTCAGCTACCACGGTGTGCCCGAAAAAACGATCAAAAAAGCCGATCCCGCGGGAGTTTGCGAATTCGGGACATGCTGCCATTCAGTGACGGAAGGCAATCGCCTTTGTTACCGAATGCAGTGTGTGCAAACCAC
>Ga0255782_10003157_pt1 | contig 12692 bp, 6 predicted proteins | sample 101ome_26_FD_179980 | JGI IMG/M metagenome (GOLD analysis project Ga0255782, IMG submission 179980) | Coastal salt marsh microbial communities from the Groves Creek Marsh, Skidaway Island, Georgia - 101408AT metaG (version 2) | ecosystem: Environmental > Aquatic > Marine > Intertidal zone > Salt...
GACGACTTTGGCGCGTCGGCGAGCGGACGCGGTGGGAAAATCATGGGAGGACGAGGTTTGGGGTTCACGGGCGCGCCGGCGCACGCGCGCGCGCGGTTCGGCGGCGGACGCGGTCCGCCGCGAAGCGCGCCGAATGAAAACTTTTCGGCGGTGCCGCCTCCGAGCGCGGCGCGCGTCGCGCCTCCGCCTCCGCCCGCGCTCGCGAATGCGATGGTGGCGCAGGCGCGCGCGCGCGCCGAGGCGATCGCGAAACAGTTCGCGCCGCCGCCGTCGTCGTCGGCGGCGTCCGCGTCGGCGCCGACGAACGATCCCGCAGCAGCAGCGGCAGCAGCGGCGCGCGCCATCGCCGCGCGTCTCGCCGCGAACGCGCCGAAATGAACATGTACACTAGAATACACCACACGACTACACTACTAGCTAGCGCTATATCTCTAATTCATTCAATTCATCTTCGCTATCAGCCGAAGAGCGTCTCTCGTCGGGTTTCGCGCGCGGAGATTTCGCTTTTACGCCGTTCGACGTGCGCCTTTACCGAGCGAAACTCCAAGTTTTTATCCCGCGTCACGATGCGCGTTCTCGTCTCCGTGCCCGCGAAGAAGGCGTGTTTCGGATTATTCGACGTCACGTCGCGCGTGTACGCGCCCGTGTGCGAATTCCGACTCGATTCCACGCGCGTATACTTGGCCAAGAGAGATTGTAACAATTGCGCGCGTTTCGCCTCAATGGATGTCGACGCGCCCTTGGTTCGCTCGACGTTCGCCTTGATTCGCTCGGCGATCTCCGTCGTCGTCTCTCCGCGCATGGCGGTGATCTCTCGTATGACGTACTCGTGATCGCGCTCGACGTTTCGAATCTCCGCGCCCTCGACGCGAACCAAACGCGACTCGTCGTCCTCCGACTCGTCGTCTTCGTCTCTCGAGATGGATCCACGCCTCGCGCGCGCCACGAACGACGACGAGGAAAACAATCGACCATCATCGTCGAAATCCTCCTCGTCGTACGCCTCGTCGTACGCCTCGTCGTACGCCTCGTCCACGCTCGACGCCGACGCCGAATCCTCGCCGCCGCCCTCGCGCGCCGCGAATAACCACGCGTCCAACGCCTCGTTCTTCGGCGTCTCCTCCCTCGCCACCACCCTCGACCGATCCACACCGAACCTCCGTCGCACCGCGCGCACCACTTTCGGCATCGCTTCCTCCACGACGACGCCCCAATGTTCTCTAAAGAACCCACCCGTCGCCACCGCGACGTCGAACGCGTCCTCGCACGCCACGGCGCCGCTCGCCACCGTGCGTCCCTCCGCGTGTATTTTCGCCAATGTCCCTCGCATCCCTCGCGTCAACGCCCGCTCTCGCGCGACGACGTCGACGCCTTCGTCGTGATTTTCACCGAGCGCGACGAATCGCGCGAGATGTCGAAGCGTGGTGATGTCCGAAGACGCGCCTCGCGGTCGCGTCGCCGCCACCAAGCACCGGCCCGCGCGAATCTTTGTCTCTCGCCGTTCGCGCGCCCCGAGTCCGCTCTCGCGCGTCGCGCGCGCGTCCACGAATGTGCGAGCGTACAAGTCGCACGTCTCGCGCGCGATGGCGACGAGCGCGTCGTCCGGGACGTCGACGGCGTCGGATGATGCGTCCGTCGCCTCGATGAGAATTTCGCGAACAATGTGCGCGACGAGACGCGCCTTGACGAGCGCGGGAAGGTGAACGTCGAGCGCATCGCGCGCGTCGTCGACGCGCGAGTCGTCGCGCGCGTCCGAATCCTCGTCGTCCGAGGACGAGGCGGAGGACGCCGCGCGCATGACGTGATTTCGCGCGGACGACTGCCGACACCATTCCTCGACGCTCGCACCCTCGACGCGTCGACGCGACGTCCATCGTCGCGCGACGGACGCGAGCGCGACGTGCGCGACGTCGTCGACCGACGCGACGCTCGACGTGCGCGCGCGCGACGACGCAGCGCGACGATGACGGTCGATGTGCTCCGACGTGACGTCACGCCGGCGAGCGTCGACGACGTGCGACGACGACGGTGGGGCGTCGCCGCGCCCGTCGCGCGCGAGACGACCGAGGACGCGTCGTCGACGACGCGCGCGCGCGGGTTCGCGAACGCGGCGGCGGCGGTGGAGGATCCGGGAGAGGTGGACGTCGCGGCGGGCGCGAGTCTCTGGGCGACGTCGTCGTGGTTCGGCGCCGCGGGCGCGCGCGTGGACGCCGTCGTGGCGAACGCGTCGAGCGTGGCGTACGGAGCCGACGGGAACGACGCGCGTCGGGCGCCGGGAGGCGCGACGTGTCAGAATAGATTTATCGAGGGACGCGGCGCGCGGGACCCGTTTTCGCCGGCGAGCGAGCGCGCGACGTTAGCGGTCGGTGCGGCGCAAACGCGCGACGATGCGCGCGAACGCGCGGGGGAGACGTCGTCGGAGAGATGGGAGATCACGCGGTGGGGCGAGACGGGCGGCGCGGCGTGCGGCGACGCGCGAGGCGCGACGGCGAGGACGTTTCGAGCGTTCGCCGGCGGCGCGGCGAGACGGTTGGCGGCGAACGCGCCGGTCGGTGGGACGTTTGAATTCGACGAGGCACGAAAGCGTTGGGTCATCGTGCGCGAGGGCGAGGCGCGCGAGGTGGTGGCGCCGTCGACGGTGGACGAGAGAGAATCTGAGGACGCGATGGACGTCGAGTCAGAGGTTCGCGCGGACGCCTTGTCGACACGCGACGCCGGCGTCGCGGACGTCGACGATGAGGGACGAGAGATGCGCGAAAAGGCGCGCGAAGAACGCGTTCGTCTTTACCAACCCTCGTACGACGCGTCGTCTGCACGGTATGAGAGCGCGATGCGTCGGCGAAGAGACGCCGACGCCGGCGAGACGATTCGACGCGCGGCGTCCTTGCCCGCGAACGTCGCGTTCGACGCCGTCGCGCGTCGCGAAGGCGAGGCCCTCGCACCGACGTCGCGAGAACACTCTCGGTGGTCGTCGCTCGCGTGCCGAGACGGGACGAAAGTCTGGATCGAAATCGATCCCGAGGTGGACCACGACGCGCAACTCGCGTCGTGGATGCGCGGCGACGTTCCTTGGCCCGTCATCCGCACGCTCGATCTCGGCCGCGACCGAGTCTCGAGAGGCATTCCCGTCGACGCTCCCGGACCGGTGTGCGAAGACGCCGACGTGTTGGCTCGCGTTCGAGCCGAGCTCGAGAGACGACACGAGGCGAACGCGGCGAGCGCGCCGTCGACGTCGGGTCCTCGCGCGCGCGCCGTCGATCCCTCGGACCCCGACGCGGCGAAACACGCCAACATCATCGACACGCTCGTGCGTGCCACCACCACCACCAGCAACGAATCTGCGACGGACGGCGACACCGAGACGCTCCTATCCGCGCGCGAACAACGCGCGTTGAAGGACGCGCTCAAGGCGGCGATTCGCGAAAAGTACGAGGCGTTCGCCGAGTGCGATCGACTTCGAGCCAAACTCTTAGAATTGGGTCACGCCGTGGACGCGTGAGGACCGACGTATGTTCATTTTTAATTCACAGCATCGCTCGCACGACGCGCGCGTCGTCTCATCGTCCGCTCGAGCGTCGTCCCGCGTCCCGAAAAAAAAGCAAGGTAGTTGGAGCTCAACTGTAATCGTCCCGAGCTCATTCTTTCGCGTGCGTCGACACCGACCGCGCGAACGCCGACACGCGCGCCCGACCGCGTCACGACGACGTCTTCACTCATACTTCGCCGCCGATTCCTCACCGCACTCTTCCCCGCGACGATGGCGTGGCGTTCCCACGGTGTCGACAACGCCGACTTGGTTCGTCAGCTCGAACGAAACGGCATCGTCAAGAGCGCGCGCGTGGCGAACGCCATGCGCGCGGTCGATCGAGGGAATTACGTGCCGAGAAACTCGCTTCAAGAGGCGTACGAGGATCATCCGTTGCCGATCGGATGGCACGCCACGATTAGCGCGCCGCACATGCACGCGGCGTGTTTGGAGCTCTTCGAGCACGCGGGCGTCGTCGAGCGCGGGAACAGAGTCTTGGACGTGGGCTCGGGCACCGGGTACCTCTCGGCGTGTTTCGCCGAGCTCGTCGGGTGCGACGAGGGCGAGGGCGTGGTGGTCGGGATCGAGCACATCGACGAGTTGACGCTGTCGAGCTTGGAAAACGTGAAACGAGACGGGAAGGGCGCGTTGTTGAAACCAGACGCCGACGCGCCGTTTCGATTGGTGACGGGAGACGGACGACTAGGTTACGAAAAGATGGCACCGTACGATGCGATTCACGTCGGGGCGAGCGCGGCGGAGATTCCGGAGGCGTTGCTGAATCAGTTGGCCGTCGGCGGACGAATGGTCATTCCCGTCGGGGGATCGACCGGCCAAGCGTTGAAGGTGATCGATCGACTGCACGATGGAAGTCTTCGAAAAAGGGACGAAATGGGAGTGATCTACGTCCCTCTGACGAGCCGCGACGAGCAGCTCTCGCCGGCGCGGTTTTGAGCGGTCGCCTCCGATGACAGAAAGAAACGCAAGCAAGCTTTGATCGAACTCGCTCGAAACGCGCGACACTCTAGCTTTAGACCGAAACACGTGTCAATACGACTCGACCGTACCATTCGCCGACGCGAATCCTCGAATCGAATCACTGAAGTCATCGTATCCTAAGGCGCACGACGAGAGACGCGTCGCACCGCGACGAAGACGCGTGGACGACTACTTTTAAAATTGCATTAAATTCTTCTACGCCTTGGCGACTTTGAATAAATCAGCCAAGGAAATCCACATGTACGAACATTTGTTCATGATTTCGTCGAGGGAGTCCTCAGCCGTCTTCAACGACGTTTCCAACTCCGTGCCTCTGACCTTGTTGAGGAAGTTTTCGCGATCCTCCTTCTTGAGCGTGCTCCGCGCCGCGTTGGCGACGGAGAGCAAACGCTTGTAATGCAAAAGTTGGTTGTACAATTTTTCTTCCGGCATCGTCTTTTCCATCGTGCCCTTGGACATGGGATCGGAGCTCAGCGTGCCCGTGAGCGAGCTATCGGTGTGATGCGTTCGAAGGGTGATGTTGCGCGTCTCCGCTCTGTCGACGTCGTCGTTGGATCGCAACGGCGCGGCGTAAAACTCTTTGATGCGTTCGCGCGCGGCGAGAATCACCTGGTTCGACAGCGTCGCCTCGTCGAGAGAGTTGGTGGAGGTCACCGTAGCCTTTCCTTGACTCACCGGTGTGTTTTCTTTGCCCACATCCGGCGTCGACGGCGCCAGGGCGTCTTCCACACGCACCTTGCCGTCGAGAATGGCTCGAACGCCGCAGAAATCAAACTCTTCGCCGTTGCGAGTCTTCAGCGTGAGCGGCTTGCAATCGGCGAATCGCTCCTCGTCGTCCATCGCGAACGCGCCGCCGCCAAAGGTGTCGTCAAAGTCATCGTCCGCCCCGCGAGCTTGCGACTTGAACTTGTTCGAGTCCAAACCGAGGCACTCCGCCATCATCGCGCCGTCGGTTTGCTCAATCGGCGCGCACAAACGACTGATGACGGGGTGAATCTGCTGAGACAAGTAGTAGTGCAAGTCAACCTTCAATCCCATCTCCACGATTTCCTCTGGGTGATACGCGCGCTCGGCTAAACCTTTACCACCGGAACCGCCACCCTTGCCGGCGGCGATTTCTTCCAACGTCGCGTCGCTCTGCAGCGCGATGATGTACGGCACGGTTTCTCCCGCCTTGGTACCGTCTCTCTTACCAGCCTCGGCGCGACGCTTCGCCACCATGACGTGCGGTTGATGCTTGGCGTCCGGGTACTCTTCGATCGCCTTGGTGAGCTGCTTGGTGATGATGTATTTGCTCATCGGCACGCGGTTTTCAATCATATTCGTTCGAATCTCTCGCAAGCTGTCGTGAATCACACCGACGCGCTCCTCGAGGTCCCCGTCGACGTCCAAAAGTTGATTGAGCGTCTGCTTACCCAAATCCTTGACGATCGGCGCCCAATCGCGACGAACGATGTCGATGCCCTTCATCTCGAGCTTGTAAATGTGCGTCTTATTCGGACCGCTGACAACCTTCATCGCCGCGTACTTCTTCTTCTTCAACAAGAGCATCGATCTGAAGACGTAATCCTCCTCCAAGACTAATTTGCGATACTCCTTGTTGACGAAACGAATGAGTTTCCCTCCGAGCGACTTTGATTCGAGGAGATTGTGCGATCTCGTGTTCACCATGATGGAATCGGTGTCGCCGTAGATGACGTCCAAGTCACACTTGCCCGAGGCAATGTCCACCGTGTGCTGAAGAATTTTACGACCCTGCGACGTGATCAAAGCGGCGATCGGTTCTGCGAAGAAACGAGACTGCGCGAAACCCAAGCAACCGTACATGGAGTTAGCGGTGAGCTTGAGCGCCAACTGACGAAGATCGTATTGTTTCTTGCGCCCGGGGTCGTTTTCTTTCCCCATCAATCCCTTAACGTCTCGACGTCTCTTCACGATATCCGCGATGACAGTCGGTAAGACGGCGAAATCTCTATCGTTCGAGATTGGCGGGGGTAACTCGATGCTCGAACTTTCGTCGTCTTCGGTGAAGTGTCGCTTGACGGTCGTGTAGCAAATGTTGTACTCTTGAATGATGGACGGGTACAGAGACTGGAAATCGAGCACCAAGACGTGGGTGTCGTACAAGCCCTTTTTCGGTTCGAGCACCAAACCACCGGCGTAGGACGGTCCCTTCTTCTCGTTACTACCCTCTTCGTCACCGTTCACCGCGGCGACGCGACGACGCTCCTTGGCGCTCAAACGGTCCGGTACGATGTACTTGCGCGCGTGGAATTCGTGAAGCAAGAGGTACTCGACGCGCTGCGCGCGCGTGTGTCCGAGCGTCTTGCTCCACAAGTTACCGGCGATGTTGGACAACTGTTTCGTCAGAGGGACGACTTCCATCTTGAACATGAGCTTCAAGCTGAGCTTGGCGTCGTTTTCCGTACACTTGACCAAGCGCATGAGAGACTCGGCGTTGTGGTAATGATTCGGAATTTCCTCAGTCGGCACCTCTTCGCGACGAAATCCGAGCTGCGTCTCAGAGAGCGACGTGAGCGTGTACGACACCTCCTTGCCCAACAAATCTTTCGCGCTCAGGTACGTGTCCGCCAATAATCGACCGGCCAAGCACTGAAGCGCACCCATGGACGCGCCGCCTCCGTACGCGCCGCCCGTGCCGTTGATGTTCGGCATGCGCGTTCGCTTCATGCGTCCGATGCGACTCCAGTGACCAATCTTGTTCGCTTGCAATCTTTTGAGGAGGACGTCGAGATTGAAACCACCGATGTTGTGACCGACGATGACGTCGGGATCGAGCTGATGCAGTTTCGCGAGAAGAAAGTTGAGCAAACCGAGTTCGTTCATCTGCGTCGCGAGCACGACGGAACCGGTGCGCTTGGCGATGACATTCGTGTTGTTCTCTTGAGCGGCGACGTTTTGCCATCCTTGCGGGAATTCCAGACCGTCGAGCTTGCGGACGACGGTAAAGTGTCGCAAACCGCTCTTTTGTTCGCGATCCGTCGTCATGCCTTCGCAATTGACGCCTCGAATGTACTGCACAGACGCGACGGCAATTTCGTTGACATTCAACTGTTGGTTGACGACAGTTTGAAGATTTAACGACGCCACGGTGAGACGCGGCGCGGGCAACGACGTGACGTCGTTCGGCGCCGGACGCACGCTCTTGTGCGCGCTCGGAAGCGCGAGCTCGAGCTTACACCACGACTTTTGTCTCTCCGTCGGAACGATGGCGGCGCCTTGAAGCCCGATCCAACTCGGACCCTTCATCTTTGACTTGAGCGTGAGAAGTTCAAGCATCGACGCTTGGGTGCCCATGGCGGCGATGAAATGCTTCCCTTTGAGATCGCTTGGAAAGGCGGGGTGCGTCGCGGGCGTTTTCACCTTGAGCACGAACAAGGGTCCTTGGGGAATGTCCTTGCGTTCGAAACAATAGTGGCGACGCACGATTGTGATTTTCGAATTCTCAATGCCTCGCTTCTTGAGCACCTCCTTGACCTCGGCGCGTAGTTCTGCCGATTTCGGGATGAGCGCCTTCATCAGCGCCTTTTTCGCTTCCTTGGCTGCGAGCTGTTTCTCTTCCTTTTTGGCGTCGTTGGCGGGGCACGTTTTGAAGTCTTTACGGGTCGCCTCCATCTGTCGTCCCAGTTCCTCGAGCGAGCCGTCGGGATCATCGAACGTGGACGGCGTTGGAATGATGTACATGCATCGTTCCATGTTTTGCACCGCCGCACACGCGCTGATCGTGTCGGCGCCCGGTTGGTTGGACACCGGAATTCGACCGAAGAGGAAAACCGTGCCCGGGGATTCCTTCTCCTCGTGCGCATCCATGAAAAAGAACGGAATCGATCCATCCGACGCTTTCGGAAGCTCGGTACCGTTGAACGTCACCGGCGCGGCATCTTGCGTCACCGGTCCGAGATCTTCGGTCGCTTCGTCCTCTTCTTCGTCCAACGTTTTCAACACCGACTCAGGTTCCGGCGGTCGATCCTCTTGCGCGCGAATCGTCGACGGTTTCTTCTCTTCCGCTCGTACCGGCTCCGGTTCCGGCATCGCAACGTCGACGTCGACGTCTTCCTCCATGTCGTCGTCGAATCCACCGACATCACCCGTCGGTAAATCTTCGTCTTCTTCGACGTCAAACGTCACGGATTTCTTCGCGCTGCTCGTGGGCGGAGACTTGACCGGTGATCGCGCCGCCGACGCGGGAGCGACCGGCGTCGACAACTTCCGCGGCGATCGACGAAGCACCGGTGCGGGCGCGGGCGCCGGTCTCGCCGCGGGCTTCGGTCTCGCCGGCGCGGGCGCGGGCGCCTGCGCGCCGATGTCCATATCCACCCCCGCGAGAATATCCTCCAACAACGCATCCGTGTCCGCCTCCGCCGCGACATCGTCCAGCTTTTTCTTCTTCGTCGCTCCACCGACCATCAACGACGCCTTACTCTTCGCCTTTTCGTTGGCTCGCTTCGCCTTTTCCTGCGCGCTCAGCTTCTTCTTCGGCTCTGGCGCCGCCTTGGGCAACTTTTTCCCTTCCGCGTCGTACTCCTCATCGCTCGAATAATTCTCGTTCCGCGTCGTCCAATCCTCCTCCTCGCCCAAATCCTCGTATCCCTCGCCGTGATCGTTGACGACAAAGTCCCCACCCTGCGCGCGTCGTTTCGCCACCAACTCGCGATACTCGTCCTCGTCGAGCTCGTCGTACACATTCTCGATCGCGTCCGCCTCCTCCTCCATCTCGTCGATGCGCGACCGTTTCCCGCCCTCGCGAAGTTCACGGAGCTTGGCCGTCGCCGCGAGCGCCTTGGCCGCCTTGGAGGACGCCTGTCGACGCGAACTCATGACGGATCGCGCGCGCGGGCGATTTCAAACGAAAGACGTCCCGAACCGCGCGTTCGTCTCGCGCGCGCGCGACGCGTCGCCGCCGACGCGCGCGTCTCGAGGCGCGTTCGCGCGCGTTCGTTCGATCGACTCGATCGACCGCGTTCGCACGTTCGCGTCGCGCGAGTCGACCGCGATGGAATGACGTCTCGTGAGCTGTCCCAGCGCTGAAAATTTAAATTTTTGACTCGCCGAGACGCGAAGACGACGACGAACGGGCGCGACGACGCGTGGGAGCGACGACGCGGCGCGATAAAAACGACGCAAAGGCGTCAAGACTACATAAATGAGGGTAACTATTGCGTCTTCGGGGTCACGAACGATCGAGCGCGCGATCGAGTTTTTGGGCGACGACTTCGAACCATCGCTGGTCGTTCGGCGTGAGCCCGCGTTGGACGCGAGACCCGATGACCAAGGCGGCGCCGTCGCCGATCGGACGCACGCACACCGCCTGCGTGTTCACCGGAAAGAATTGTTCAAACTCGACGCGACCTGGGAAGAGGATGAGATTGGCGAGATTGTTGGGCGCGCCCCTGGACGCGGCGGCGGAGACGATGGGTCCGAGCTCGACGCGTCTCGAGAGCGCCGATGGATCGGCGAGCTCGTTCGCCGCGACGCCCGCCTGCATGATGCGTTCGCCATCCTTGGTGAAGACGGCCATGACGTCGCAATTCGTCGCCGCGCGCGCGGCGTCCCACGCCCATAATAACTCTTCCCTGGCGTCGGCGGACGCGGCGGGCGATACGTACGGCTCGTCGAGACGCGCGCCGACTAAATCCACCACGTTGGGCGGTTTCGTCTTCAGAGCGACCCAAGTGAATCCGGTGAGGATCAAACACGCCGCCATGGCGAGACATATGACGTCGGCGCGACTCTGCGCGCTCGACGCGTCCGCCACCGGCGCGACGCCGCTGAGCGCCCTATTCGCCAAGAGCGCGACGCCGCACGCGCCGCCGAACGCCGCGGGTGACGCGCGGAACACGTCCTCGTAGCGCTCGATGAACGTCTCGTCGCCACCACCGTCGACGCGCGTCGCGCGCGCGCGCGACACGCGAGGCTGATGGGACGCGCGAAACGCTCGAGACGGGGACGCCTCGCGCGCGCTCGTGGACGCGCGCGACGACGACGCGAGTCGCGAGCACGACGACGCGAGGACGTGTGGTCGCATATCGCGCCTCGCGTGTTCGGTACCGAACGCCGCGCGCGACGCTCTTTGACGAGGTTTCTTTCGGCGAGCGCGACTACAAAGCGAGCGACTACGTCTACGTCGGTAAAAGCCTATCGCGAGACTCGTCGACGTCGTACGAGACGCCAACGCCACCGTGTCTCTCCTCGTCGTCGTCAACGCGCTCGTCGTCGACGTGCGCCGTGGCGACGCGCCTGTGATCGGGCGCGTCGACGGCGCGTCGCGACGCGTACTCGAAGACGGCGGCGGCGACGACAAATAACAGCGTAAACGACGCGCACGCGCGACGCCATCGCGCGGGCGTCGGTGGGCCGTCGCGCTCGAGCACGTGTCCGAATAACGGTGGCGTCGGGACGTCGCCGAGAAGGTGAATGGTGACGGTGGTCATCGAACACGCGAGCGGTCGGAGACGCGGCGGGACGCTCCAGAGCACCACCGCGTTGACGGGCGCCTGTAAGACGAAGGCGAACATCTGACCGAAGAGCAAGAAGGCGACAAACGCGTGGAAACTTGCGCATCGAAACGCGAGCTCGAGGAACACAAACCCGACAAACGCGGCGGCGGCGCACGTGCGAAGCGCGTTGGTCATGGAACTGCCGAAGACGTCGACGGCGCCTCCGCCGACGAGCGTGCCCGCGATGCCACTCACGACGGTGACGCCGCCCAGAACCATGTCCGCGCGCGTGGACGTGCGCAAGTACTCTTTGAAGATTGCGAATCCGGCTTTTGGACCCCAGACGGCGTAGACGCCGATGACGGCGGTGTACACGGCGTATCCGAGAATGGACACGACGTACACCTCGTACTTTAAGAGTTCTTTGCAATCCCGCGCGAACGCGTGAAGCATGGACCCTTCGTCGCGCGCGCGCGAACTTCCCATCGTCTCACTCGAGCGCTCGCTCACGCCGCGCATGCGCACGGGCGGACTAATGAAACAAAACAACGCGACGGGAATCGTCACCGCCGCGTTCAACGCGAACGGCGCTCTCCAACCCATCGTCGGCGCCACGGCGCCACCGAAAAAAATCCCGAACGCCACCCCGAACGGTACGCACACGTAAAACGTCGCCAACCACAGCGTCTTTCTCGCCGGTGGCGCGTAATCATCTATAAACGGCGCCGCCAGCGACACGAACGACGCCTCGCCGACGCCCACTAAACATCGACACGCAAACATAAACCAATACGACGGCGCCAGCGCGCACCCGCACTCCCCGATCGCGTACATCCCTAACCCGTACGAGATTAACCGAAACGGATTCACTCGCGTCGCGAGCGCGCTGAACGTCGGACACCCGAGCAATAAACCGATCATAAACGCCGCCGTCAGCGCTCCGTACGCGCCGTAACTCGCCCCCAACGCGCCCTGCATCCCCATCCCGTTCGGCTCGCTCGCCGTTCTCGGACTTCCCGACACCGCCACGCTGCTCATGATGCCCCTGTCCGTGTACACCAACACCGACACCGCGCACAGTAATCGCAATAATCGTCGCGGCGTGAACCACCAGTGTTTCGTCGTCCCGACGCCTCGCGCGCGTCCTCTTCCATCCTCCTCTCCATCCTCCGCGTCGCCGTCGTCGCTTATCCCGCCGTCCATGGACGATACGGACGACATCGACGCCGTCACGCGCTCCATCGCAACAGAGACGTCCGCGGCGTCGCGCGTTCGCTCGAAAACGACTTTGAGCTCAAATCAACCGTCACGCACTTCACGACCGCGTCGACGACGTCGACGACCCCGCCCTCGCGTCGTCGTCCGCGACGACGGGAATCGTGAGATCCGGCTTGAATATCGCGTGCACCACGCTCGCGCCGGCGAGGAGCGACGCGAGACTCACGACGTACGCGCGGGCCGGGAGCATAAAAAATGCGCCGCGCAATGTCGTCATCGCTCGACGCGCCGCGTCGTCATGTCCGTCGAGTACTCGCGCCTGGACGCGCGAGCATGCGCGAGCGATGCCATCGGCGCGCGCGACCACGCGCACTGGTCGCCCGCGACGTCGACATCGACGTCGGAACGCGAGACGCCCTTTCCAGACGGTTTGGTGTACAGCGCCGACGGGTCGACGCTTTTGTGTTACGACGCCGCGTCGAGGACGTTTC
>Ga0255782_10003160_pt1 | contig 12680 bp, 10 predicted proteins | sample 101ome_26_FD_179980 | JGI IMG/M metagenome (GOLD analysis project Ga0255782, IMG submission 179980) | Coastal salt marsh microbial communities from the Groves Creek Marsh, Skidaway Island, Georgia - 101408AT metaG (version 2) | ecosystem: Environmental > Aquatic > Marine > Intertidal zone >...
ATTTGGCACCCACGGAAGATATGCAGTTCTTGATCGACGACGTGTTGGACGTAGGCGGTGTGCTGGGCGCACTCCCGAAGTACGCCGAACTGGGATTAGGACCTGACCTGACCACCGCGCTGCTGGATGAAGCTGCCAAGTTCGCGGCCGACGTGGTCTCGCCCCTGCGACGGGTGGGGGATGCCCAACCGGCCAGTTGTCAGGATAGCGCTGTGACGATTCCGCCCGGGTATGGAGAGGCGATCCGACAGCTGGGTGCCGGCGGTTGGGTAGGCATTTCCGCACCCCTCGAGCAGGGCGGTCAGGGCTTGCCTGAGCTGTTTGGAACTGCCGCCTGTGAGATGTGGAACAGTGCAGATATGGCGTTTGCATTGGAGCCTTTTCTGAGCGCGGGTGCGGCGCTGGCGATATCGGCCCACGCCAGTGATGCCTTAAAGGCAACTTATCTGGAAAAGATCCATTCCGGTGAGTGGTCTGGCACGATGAACCTGACCGAGTCTGGCGCTGGCTCGGACCTCGGGCCGATGAAGACCCGCGCCGAACGTGAGGGTGACCACTACCGCATCTTCGGCCAGAAAATTTATATCACCTGGGGCGATCACGACGCGACCGAGAACATCATTCATTTGGTTTTGGCGCGCCTACCCGATGCACCCGCGGGGAGCCGCGGAATTTCGCTGTTTTTGGTACCTAAATTTTTAGTCAATGCCGATGGCTCCCTTGGGGAGCGCAACGACGCCTATCCCGTCTCGGTGGAGCATAAGCTGGGGATTCACGGTAGCCCAACCTGTGTCATGGCTTATGGCGATAATGGCGGCGCCATTGGCTATCTCGTGGGAGAGGAAAATCAGGGCCTCGCCTGCATGTTCACCATGATGAACGAGGCGCGGCTGAAAGTAGGGTTACAGGGATTGGGTGCGTCTGAGGGCGCCTACCAAAAGGCGGTGGCCTATGCTCGCGAGCGTGTGCAGGGTGGTGTGGCGATCATTGAGCACGCCGACGTAAAGCGGATGCTGCTGACCATGCGCGCGCTGAATGAGGCGATGCGCGCGCTGTCCTATGCCGAGGCGGTGACCATGGATCTGGCGCATGCCGGACCGGCCGAGGCACGCGATGCTCATCAGCGTCGTATCGACCTCATGATCCCAGTGATAAAGGGATGGTTGACCGAACTCGGTATCGAGGTCACCTCATTGGGTGTACAGGTGCACGGTGGCATGGGCTATGTCGAAGAAACGGGTGCCGCTCAGTATTTGCGCGATGTACGTATCACGCCAATTTACGAGGGCACGAATGGTATTCAGGCTGCGGATCTCCTCAACCGCAAGCTGGGGCGTGACGGCGGCGCCACCATGGAGGCCATGCAGGCTGAAATCGCCCAGTTAATCGATGCGCTGGAGGCCGAGGCTAACCCAGATCTCGCTGTCATTGGGGCTTGTCTTCGCACGGCGCTCGCTGAGCATGTTGGTAGCACGCAGCACTTACTCTCGCTGTTGCCCGAGGATCGATTCGCCGCATTGGGCGGCTCCTTTGATTACATGATGCAAACTGGCTATCTGTTTGGCGGATGGCAGTTGGCGCGCGGTGCACGGGTCGCTGCGTCTATAGCAGCGCGCGGAGAGAGGGTGGATTTCTGCCAGCGTAAAGTAGCGACGGCGCGATTTTATATGGAGCGGCTGTTACCCAGAGCACGCGCCCATGCCGGTGTTATCACCGCCCCTTGTGAGGGGCTTTCGCGCTATGCGCAGGACTGGTTTTAATCTGTGATCACTTTTACCACCCCGGACCTGTCAGACGATTTTCCTGACGCCTGTCACCTACCTTTTCAGCTGCGCCAGTTTGGTCAGCGTTCCCATTTTTTCGGCAGGGTGTCGACGGTTTTCTGTGATGCTGACAACTCGCGGGTGGCTGAGGCGGTGTCTGAGGCCGGCGAAGGGCGCGTGTTGCTGGTCGACGGCCAGGGACGCCTGCATCGATCGCTGTTGGGGGATCGTTTGGCACAGTTGGCGGCAGACAACGGTTGGGCCGGTGTTATTGTCATTGGCGCTATCCGCGACGTCGAGGTCATTGAACAGATTGATCTCGGGGTGCAGGCCTTGGGGGTTTGCCCCGTCAAGACCGAGAAGCAGGGCCGTGGTGAGCGCGATATCCCACTCGCTTTCTCCACCGCAACGGTGACCCCTGGGGATTGGCTTTACGCCGATCGTAACGGGGTTCTGGTGAGCGCGGTCGCGCTGCTCGGGCATGCTTAACCTCTAGCAACTTGCCGTGTAGCGGGTTCGATGGTGCTCAAAGGCTTGGAGCCAGCCCCGTTTGTTTACTCAGATGATTGCTTCGCGCTAGGTCGGCACAGTCGCCGGTTAGGGTAGGATGTCGCAGTGACCACAACATCTGACAATTGGACTTTTTCAGCGGGATGGCTGGGCGCTGCCAGACGGGTCGCATCCCCTAATTTCAATCCCAGACCCGCGGGGAGCTGCCCCGAGTTAATCGTGGTGCATGGCATTTCACTGCCTCCGGGTTGCTATGGTGGTGGCGAGGTCGAAGCATTTTTCTGCAATAGTTTGCGGGCAGACGATCATCCCTACTTCGCCAAAATCATTAATCTCAGGGTATCGGCCCATTTTTTGATCACTCGCTGCGGAGAGCTCGTGCAGTTTGTGGACACTGACAGTCGTGCCTGGCACGCGGGGGTGTCTGAGTGGCGGGGCCGCGAGAACTGTAATGACTTCAGTATCGGTATTGAGCTGGAGGGTTGTGACGAAGAGCCCTATGCCGACCCTCAATATGCGACGCTGAATAGGCTGATTACCATCTTGCGAAACCAATATCCGCGAATCGAACGCGATGCTATCGTTGGCCACAGCGAAGTTGCGCCGGGGCGTAAGACTGACCCCGGTCCGGCCTTCGATTGGTCTCGGCTAGAGGGTTCATCTGCGAATCGAGTAAGGAACGCTGAGTAGTGTCGTATCTGGTTTTTATCGTTTCTGTCGGGTTGCTCGCGCTTTTGGGTGCGGGCGGACCCCTGCATCGGGATACCTGGCTCGAGGCATTGGATCGTCGTGTAGATGCTCTGGAGCTGGGAATGTGGCCCTCATTGATGCTACGGCTGGCCGCGCCTCTCCTCATGGCAGCGATCGCGCTGGGATTTCTTCAGGTGTTTCTCGGTGGTTTCGCCGAAGCCCTAGTGGGCGTCGTGTTGCTGTATTTTTCCTGGGGGCGGGGCGACTATCCTACTGAATTGCAGCGTTTCCTTGCCCGCGCCCGGGTCGGCGATACGGTGGGGGCGGGGGCTTTGCTCGACCTCAGCGAGGCGACTCGGGGAGACAGTGAAGCATGGGAGCGCGAAGTGCTTGGGCATTTTGCCCACCGCGGTTACGCTCGGTGGTTTCCCTCTGTGCTCTACTTCTGTTTGCTGGGACCCTTTGGCGCGGCAGCTTATCGGCTCGTTGTGCTCGCCAATGATCGATCCGGGGGGCGCTTCGACGAGGCCCAGGGTCTCCTCGACTGGCTCCCATCCCGGGCACTGCTTTTAACTTTCGCGGTGTTGGGAGACTTTGATAGAACCCGGAGGCTAGTGACCGCGAATACGGATGATGAAGAGGCTTCAGTCAAAGCTTTTTTGGCGGAGGGTGTTGAGCGGGCGTGGCATTTGGATGAAAGTGCCTTGCAGGGTGCCGCTAAAACAGTGTCCTCCGTAGAAGCTGCAGCCAAAGCGATCGATCGAAGCTGCGCGGTATGGATCATCCTGATCTCTCTGGTCGCTTTACTCTAAATTCAAAGGCCCAGCGCTAGGGGCGTGTTTCCAGCCTGTTATCCGCTTCTACGATGGACGCATAGAGCGCGCTGAGCACGGGCGTCTCTGGTGGATCGACGGTCATGTGATGCAGCAACCAGCCCACGATGGACTCGATTTCTGTCCGCTGCCCCCGATCCATGTCGACCCGCATGGAAGAGTGATTTTGCGCTGTCGCGTGGCAGACCGCGCGCACTTGCTCTGGTAGCGCCTCCGCAAGGTCGAAGGCGCCTGCAGCCATAAGCAGACGCTGAACTTCCTGGGTCACCTGCTCGGTGAGGTCAAGAAATTCCGCGTTCAGCAGATCGCCATTGGTGATGCGGTGCATGCCGGTGAGGGGGTTGATGACGGCATTGAGCGCGACTTTTGCCAGCAGCACTGAGTGAATGTCCTTGCTCCAGTGAAATGCCGGCACCCCCTTTTGCCAGGGTGATAGCCAGTCGTCGGCAACATGGAGCGGGCGTATCGCACCCAACACACTCGCACCGTTACCCGATACCCGCCTTGCGCCTGCGTCCATGAGGCGACATCCTGCCGTGGTAGATCCCAGCACTAACGACGCGCCATTGAGATGGGGCGCGACGGCGTCTGCATGACCCATGCCGTTGCACAGTATGACGACGATGCTCTCGGCCGAGAGTCGATGGGCTACCGAAGCGACTGCAGATTTCACCGCCCACGATTTGGTGCACACCAATAGGTGCGTTATCGGCTGGGTTGCAGAGACTGATTGCCGGCTGAAGGTGCGATTCCCGGTGACGTCGCCGGTGAAGGTCAGCGTTATTTCGCCGGACGCGTCTTTGTGGCTGTGATGATGGTCGAGCAGGGTGACTGCGGCACCGCCTTCGTGCAAGCGGAAGGCAAAGAGCCCGCCAATGGCGCCGACGCCCAAAACATGCCAAGGCGCGGTCATATCGCGCGCTCTTTCGGCGGCGAGCGCAAAGGTTCGACCAACGCATCCGCAGCAAAGCACTGTTGCCACAACTGGGTGCACAATTGCGCGATGTGTTGACCGGCAGCCAGCAGCTCGGCGTCGACCCGTTCGCCAAAAACCGCGTTCAGTAACGCGTGGTGCGACGTCTTTGGCTGGGATGCCATGGCGATTGCAACATCAAAATAGCGACTTCCCATGGCGGCGTATTCCCAGTCAATCGCAACCCATCGATCAGACCGATACAGGAGATTACCGGGAGTCAGATCATTGTGGCAGAGCCGAGGTTCGTCCTGCTCTAGGTTAAGCAGAGCTCGTGTCGTACGGGGGGCAGCAACAACTGATCGCCATTGCTCTCTCTTGTCATCGTGCATGCGTTGCAGGTAATCGTTGATTATCTGAGGCAAGTCGAGCCGATGGGAGATCGCGGGCAGCTGATGGATGTCGCGGGCGAGGGTCCCCAAAGCCTCACCACTGGGCGTTTTGTCGGCGCTATTGATTCGCTCACATACCACGGCGTTTGCTGTGCTTGCGACGTAGGCTACCGAGGGGGCAAGTCCGTGACTTGCCGCGCGGGACCAGGCCGCGGTCTCTCTCGCAAACCCCCCGGTCACGGTACTGGTGGCGCGGTGGCGCAATCGAACACACAGACTGGGGGCGTTTTCCAATGCATAGAGCCGATGCCCGCTGCCCTCCGCGAAAGTAGCGCCGAGGATTGGAGGCGTCACCAGCGGAGGCGTGACGCACCACTCACGCCAGGTCGATACAACGGCAGTCAGGTGGTCTGTTGTTGTAGCCATTGCGTGCGCCAAGTGCGGTACCCAAAGGCCGCCAAAACGACGTAACCGGCAAATAATGCCGCGGTCAGCGAGAGGTCTCGCGACAGATAAAGCCACACGGACGCGACATCAATCACGATCCAGTACAGCCAGTTCTCCAGAATTTTTTGTGCGACCAGCCACGTAGCGAGCAATGCCGAAACCGTTGTCGCCGCGTCGATAAAGGGAGCCGCTGCATCTGTCCAGCGCATCATCATCGATCCCAGTAGTAACGACAGTGTGAGTACTGCGGCACAGGACCTGAGATGAAAGTGCCATGGCCAGGTCGTAATCGGCCTGTCAGGGTTCGCCTGACTTTTGCCCCAAGCGAACCAGCCGTATGCGGCCATCCCAATATAAAAACACTGCAGGATTGCCTCGAGATAGAGCTGCACTCGCCAGAAAATCACGATGTAAAGCAGCGCGCTGAGAATCGCCGCGATCCAACACCATCGATGTTGGTAAACAGCGAGCAAAACATATGCCAGGGCCAGCGCGACGGCGCAGCTCTCGGTCCAACTCATGTCAGTCGGTGGGCCCGATATCGGCAAAATGCTCGGGTATGAATTTGGCTACCAGCACCTGACGGCCAAACGCGGTATGGCTCTCCCTGAGTGCGTGCTGGATCGCGGCGAACACTGCCTCGTCCTCGCCGCTGATTTGCGTACTCATTGAGTTGGTTACCGCGACGACGTTTTCGCTCTCCAGCAATTTTTCTATAAAGGCGCGGACCGCGATTTTGAATTCTTCCCGCAGGGGGTAGATGCTGAGTTCTGCCGTGAGTTTCATCAAATTCCCTCCAAAAAGTCGTAGCGGATTGTGACGCCGACCACGCGCGGCTCACCGAATTGCCGGTACGGTTCCACAGTGTACTGCTTGCGGGGGTCGTTGCCGAAGGTGCCGAAGCCCCGCGTGTAGGTGTCGCGGTCAGTCAAATTGCGACCCCACAGTGTCCAATGCCAGCGTCCTATGCCGCCCGTAATGCTGGCGTTTATTCGATGCACCGCTTCGCTCCCCACGTCATGACGATCGGAGAAAAAGTAGCGGTCGCTTCCCGTTATCTCAACTTGCACTGTGGCCGCTGGGTGGATAGCCCAGAGCGCGCCCAGCGCATATTGCCAGGAGGGTGACTGGGGTTGCTCACGATTCGATAAATCTTCGCCTGTCGCGCTCAGATACTCGTCAAAATGGGCGTCGAGAACCCCTAGATTGAGGTGCCACTGCCACTGGTCATTGGGCTGCCAGCGCGCCTCCCACTCGAGTCCGCGATGATGTCCCGATGCCGCGTTATCGGTGTAATCGATAAATGCGGTACTGCCATCATTGCGAGGAACGACCACTGATCCTCTGACCTGCTGATCACGTCGTTCCATCACAAACGCGGCCAGCCTGGACTGCAGATTGAGCGTTGGCCAAAAGCCCTGCCAGCCCCACTCGAGGCTGACCAGTGTTTCCTCATCAAAAATACTCAACCCTGAAACTTTGTTTTGCTCGAGAGCAGGCAGTGCATCGATTGAGGCGAGCAGACTGGCGTTGGCACCTCCGGCGCGAGCGCCGCGTGACAACGTGAGGTAGGTTTGATGCCCGCTTCTATAAGCCCACGTCAGACCCACGCGTCCGGTCCAATAATCGTGTTTAAAGGGAGTGTCCACAGCGGCGCTGTCGCGATAGTCACTGTCGCGTCTCTCGATACGTGCACCGATAAAGCCGGCAACGCGGCCGGTAAAGGCGTGATTCACTTCACCAAAAATCGCACCGGTATCCGTTTCGATGGTGCTGGAGAAGGGTCCGGGTAGGTAGCTGTATTCCCGGATGAGTGATTCCCTAAGGCGTCGCAGAAACGTACCCAGTATCCATTGGGTGCTGCTGGTTTCCTCGGGTTGAACGCGCCATTCGAGGCTGGTCATGGACCGGTCTCGACGATATTCATCATAAGACTGGTACTCCCATCCGGGTGCAATACCGACATAGCTCCAGTCCTCGTCATAGCTGTAGGTGGTTTCCGAGTCTGCGTGGCTCAGCTGCAGCAGGCTCTGATAGGAGCCCATGGGGGCCTGCCAGTTAATCCGGGCGGCTTTGAAGGTGAGATCATCCTCCCCCGGCTCATCAGAGAGCGTGTCCCGGGTATTGTCGAGAGAAAACGCGTCGTAACCGTTGTCGATTCGGGTGTAGTACAGCCCGCCTTCCAGAATGTGTTCATTCGACTGCCACCGGATCACACCCCGCGCGGTCAACTCATCTCGCGCGTTGGTGTCACTGCGGCGTAACCAGCGGTTATCGACAAAGCCGTCACTTTCATACCGCTGCAGTGCAAAACGCGCGCTGGTCACCTCTGATAAGGGCCCCCCAACCTGAATCCCCAGCCGGTATCCGCCGTCTGTTTCTGCTCCGGCACTGAGAGCGGCACTGCGATTCTCCGGTGACGCGCTCTTCAGCGCGATCACGCCAGCCAAAGCGTTGGCCCCCATCAGAGTCCCTTGGGGGCCCCTGAGTACTTCTACCTGCTGCAGATCAAATAGGGTCAGCGCTCCGCCAAGGCCGCTGATGTCAATGCCATCCAGCAATATGCCGACCGACGGATTGACCGGTTCGACAAATTGACTGCGCTCCCCGATCCCGCGGATCTGAATAAATCGGCTGCGCGATGCTCCAGATGAGCTGGTCACGTTGGCCAATAATGTGGCGAGATCTTCGAGATGCACGCCGCCGCGCTGGGCGCGATCGCGCTCATCAAGCACAGTAGCGCTGACAGGGGGCATGGTCTCTTTGATGAGCGCGGCAGTGATTACCACCTCTTCGAGAGCGGGGTCCTGAGCGACTGCACTGTGCGCTAAAACACAAGAGACCCAAAGCTGGGCCCAAGGCTTAGCGCCCTTTTTTTTGCGGGCGTGTCTGCCAGATCGCTCTGTCTGGGTTTCGCTAAGGGCTCTCATAGTCAGGTCGGTTCCCCTATTGTTGCGGGGAACCGGGCGAGGGTCAGCAGAAGCGGCCGCCCGGCACCTGGTCCCTCCGCCGGTATCATCCGGATCAGGTTCGACGGGTCCGCCACTTAGGCATCTCAGGTGTACACCACCCCGCAGGTGCCGGAGACGATAACACAGCGTCTGGTATGGCGGTACGGTAAACGACGAAAGAGGCGACTCGATATGCCCATAACCAGTGAGGGGCGCAGCGACGCCCGGTTGGCGTCGTAGTCCGCTACCCGTGCTTTTGCTACTCTTCGCCCTCACATCATGATCGGTCGGAATCTCGCGAACAGCGTATGATGTCCACCGGCGATTCAAGGGACAGCTTTGGACGGTGAGCCGTTTTAGTCAGCAGGAAATAAGGACCCGTTTGCAGGACGAGATCGTCTTGATGGAGGCGCGTTTTATCCGCGTCTGGCAGAGCTTCGCCCGCGATGCGCAAAAACTCGCGCGCTTGCAAACCGCCATACTCGCGGTATTGGTTTTGTGGGCGCTGTCTAGCCTCAGCCAATTATTTTGGGCCCCATGGCGCGCGCTGTCTCTGGATTCGATGCCCGCAGAAATGATGAATGTGCCGCGCCCCACCTCCGGTGCGGGGCAGCTTGCGATCGATGTCACGCCGGTATTGGGCTCTGGGATATTTGGCGATAACCCAGATGCTCCGGCGGAAGCCGAGGCAGCCGAGGGTGCAGCGGGCGGGCGTGAGGGCATTGAGCAAGATGCGAAAGAAACGCGACTCGCGTTGGTCCTGACCGGTATTGTTGCCTCGACCGATGATGGTCTGGGGAGCGCCGTGATCAAAGGGGGCAATCGTGAGCAGGTATATGCAGTTGGGGATCAACTTCCTGTATCGGGCAAGGTAACGTTGGCTAAAGTGATGCCCAGGCAAGTTGTCATCGACAATGCGGGGACTTATGAGCTGATCAAGCTCTACGAGGGACCGGGTTTGGTTGTCCCCACGCGGTCCGCAACAGCGTCGCGCCCGGAGACTGCGACGCGCGCACAACCGCAATCGGCCGAGGACACCAGGGCCGCTGATGCTGATGCTCGGGCACGGGCGGCAGGACGGTACCGCCAGCAGCTCTATGATGCGCCAGAAACTCTGGCTCAGGTCGTCTCGATAGCGCCTGTGCGCGATGGCGGGAGTGTTACCGGTTACCGCGTCATGCCCGGGGCCGATCGTGCCGCGTTTGATGCAACCGGTTTTAAGTCGGGTGACGTTGTGACCGCGGTGAATGGGCTCGCGCTCAGCGACGCGAGTAATACACTTAAACTCTACCAAATGATGAAAGATGCCGATCAGGCGACTTTCGAATTAGACCGAAATGGCGAATCAGTCACGCTGAGCGTGGATCTTGCAAGCCCGTAACAGGATGCCCCCACATAATATGAACACACGCTCGTCTTTCTCATCACGTCTTCGCATTGCTTGTGTCGCGGTGATCCTCAGTTGGGTGTCTCTGGCAACAGCGCAGGAATACACGGTAAATCTGAAAGACACCGATATTCAGGAATTTATTAAGTTCGTCGCAGACGTGACGGGCACGACAATGGTCGTGGACCCCAATGTAAAAGGTAAGGTGAGGGTCATTTCCTCCAAGCCGGTGACACAGGCGGAGTTGTACGATCTCTTTCTGTCTATCCTGGACGTTCAGGGTTACACGGCAGTGCGCAGCGGCCAAGTGATTCGCATTATCCCCAGTAAAGACGCTCGGTCTTCACCCGTCCCACTTATGGAGGATCAGGACGCGGGGGACAATGATGAATATGTCACGCAAGTCATTAGGCTCGACAATATCTCGGCGGCCAAGCTGATTCCTGTATTACGCCCCCTGGTGCCGCAACAGGCGCACATGGCCGCCTACGCACCGAGTAACGCAATCATTCTCTCTGACATTCGTTCCAACATTGGGCGCATTGTCGACATCATCGAGCGTATGGATCGCTCGGCAGTGCAGACCACAGAGATCCTTCGCCTCAAATATGGTGTCGCCGAGGATGTCGTCAGTATGCTGAATACGCTGGAAAAGTCGCGTCAGGGTGAGGGTGCTGAGGCTGACAAAGAGGCGATACTCGTCGCGGACAAGCGGACCAACAGCGTGGTGGTAACGGCCGACGAGTTAACGGTCGAGCGCATCCGCAAACTGGTGTCTTATCTCGATACCCCACTCGAGCAGTCGGGCAATGTTCGGGTGATATATCTCGAGTACGCCGACGCGTTAGAAGTGGCGGAGGTGCTGACGCGGGTCATGCAAAATATCGCGAGACTCGAGGAGGGCGGGGCGACCAAACGCTCGGGTAACAACGAATCTACTATCGAAGCGGATGCCGGCACTAACAGCCTGATCATTACGGCTGATACCGACGAAATGGCGGCACTGGAGTCGGTGATTGCACGCCTCGATATTCGTCGGGCGCAGGTGCTGATTGAGGCGATCATCGTCGAGATGGAAATGACTGAGGGTCAGGAACTTGGCCTGCAATGGTTGTTCTCCAATGATGGCGGCATTTACGGCAGCAACATCAGCACCAGCTCAGCACAACAGGCGCGTAACCGCGCGCTGGCCGACGCCATCCTTCCAGACGACGGATCCGAGACTATTCCTACACGAGGCGTGGCGGGCGCGCTTTCCCAGATCCCGGGGACGACGCTGGGCTGGGGTGTGGTCGATGAGGATCTCACCATGACCGTTATTCTCAACGCGCTGGAGACGCAGGGGAACGCCAATATCCTCTCAACCCCGAGCCTGTTGACGCTAGATAACGAAGAGGCGTTTATCACGGTAGGCCAACAGGTGCCCTTTGTGACCGGCTCTTACACCAATACCGGTGTGGGTAATGGTGCGCAGAATCCGTTCCAGACCATCGAGCGTCAGAGTGTCGGCGTCACGCTTAAGGTCACGCCACAGATCAATGAGGGGGATTCGGTGGTGCTCGATATCGTGCAGGAGGTCTCGAGTATTTCGGCGCAGATACTGGCGGCGTCTGACGTGATTACCAACGAGCGAAAGATTGAGACCAAAGTCTTGGTTAATGACAGCGATATCGTTGTGCTCGGGGGATTGGTGAAAGATGACGTGCAGAACTCGACCCAAGGTGTTCCCATTTTGTCTGGGATCCCACTGTTGGGACGGTTGTTCCGCAACGACGTCGTCACGGTAACCAAATCGAACCTGCTGGTTTTTATCCGCCCCACGATCATTCGCGATGATGAAGATCTGAAGGGCGCGACTGCGGAGAAGTATCGCTTTATCAGAGAGCAACAGATTGAGCGTCGTGAGCGGGGTTTAATATTCCTCGATGACGGTAATTTGCCTGTGTTGCCCACGTGGGAAGAGCAAATACAGCAGTTACCCGAGGTGCCCGCGGATGACCGCAGTGATGGCTAGGCACTGGTGACCGAACTTCAAACGGAACAGGCGGTGGCAACGGAATCCGCTTCCGCCGTTATGGCATCGGGTATCCCTTTTACTTTTGCCCAGAGCCGCAACGTTTTGCTCGAGCGGACCGGCGCCGTGCCCGTTTTGTATTACGTGGCGCCCATGGACCCCGATGTATTACTTGAGGTGCGTCGCTTTGTCGGTGAAGCCTTCACGCTGAAGTGTCTCGAAGCGGAACAGTTCCGGCAGCGGCTGACGGTGGCCTATCAGCGCACTCAGAACGAAGCAGCGCAAATGGCAGAAGATTTATCTGCTGATGTCGATCTCGCGCGATTGGTTGATGAGTTGCCCGACGTGGGTGACCTGATGGATGCCGAAGACGATGCGCCTATCATTCGGCTGATCAACGCCATTCTTTCGCAGGCGGTGAAGGAGCAGGCTTCCGATATTCATATTGAAACTTTTGAAGAGCGTCTCAGTGTCCGCTATCGCGTGGACGGCGTGTTGACCGAGGTCCTGTCGCCAAAACGTATGCTTGCACCGCTATTGGTGTCGCGGCTCAAGGTCATGGCGAAATTGGATATAGCAGAGAAGCGAGTGCCGCAGGACGGACGGATCTCGGTGCGAATTGCCGGCCACGGGATCGATATCAGAATGTCCACAATCCCCTCGGCCTACGGTGAGCGGGTGGTGTTGCGCTTGCTCGACAAGCAAGCGGGACAGCTTAATCTGAATGAATTGCGGATGAATGATCAGGTGAGCTCCGCCTATCGCAAAGCCTTGGCGAGT
>Ga0255782_10003181_pt1 | contig 12635 bp, 19 predicted proteins | sample 101ome_26_FD_179980 | JGI IMG/M metagenome (GOLD analysis project Ga0255782, IMG submission 179980) | Coastal salt marsh microbial communities from the Groves Creek Marsh, Skidaway Island, Georgia - 101408AT metaG (version 2) | ecosystem: Environmental > Aquatic > Marine > Intertidal zone >...
ATGACCCCGTTTTTCTGAAGCCGTTTTTGGCCGAGTCCGATACGTTGTACAAAGCGCTAATTTTTAAGAATGATTTTGAATATTGAATTCATTCTTCTAAATTGTTGAAAATATATTTTTATGAGCGCAAGTAAATCAAGGAGAGATTTTATCAAAAAATCGTCTGCTTTTGGCATGGGAGTTTTTATTGTTCCAAGAAACGTACTTGGTGGAAAAGGATTTATCCCGCCGAGTGATCAGTTAAATTTGGCGGCAATCGGCGCCGGAGGTAAAGGGATTAGTGATATCGCCAATGCCTCGGTCAATGGAAGAGAACGCGTTTCTGCCTTATGTGATGTGGACTTTGCTGGCAGCGCTGCACAATCTGTCAAGCGATTTCCAAAAGCCAAACTTTTTGCAGACTACCGTGAAATGCTTGACAAGCATAAAGACATCGATGCCGTAACCATTTCTACCCCAGACCATGTCCATGGCCCGGCTGCAGTATATGCGATGGAAAGAAACAAACACGTGTATGTTCAAAAACCCATTACCCACAACATCAGAGAAGCAAGAATGCTCACCAACCTGGCACGAAAACAACAGGTGGTTACTCAAATGGGGAACCAAGGAGGGTCTAACCCCTTGTTGAAAATGGTACAAGGTTGGATAGACTCCGGCAAAATTGGAAAAATCTCCGAAGTAAAAGTATGGACCAATCGACCCGTATGGCCGCAAGGAAATAAAATGCCAGAGGCCAATGCAAGCCTTAAACCAACATCGCTCGACTGGAACCTATGGCTTGGCCCGGCGAGTTTTAAAGAATATACCCCTAATATCCACCCTTTTAACTGGAGAGGATGGTGGGAATACGGAACAGGTGCCCTAGGTGATGTGGGATGCCATTTAATTGATATTCCTTTTAGAACCCTAGGTCTAAAATATCCCAAGAGTGCAGAATGTAGTGTAGGTAGTGTTTTTAGCCAAATGTGGAACCCCGATTACCATCCCGAAGGCTGTCCTCCCTCCTCTTTGATTACCCTTAATTTTGATGCCACAGAAAAAAGTAAAAGTCCGATTACATTAACCTGGACCGACGGAGGAATACGACCCCCTCATCCCGATATTATCCCTGCAGACAGTGACATTGGGGGTGAAGACAGCCTAAATGGCGTACTGATGATTGGTGATAAGGGAATCATTTCGACTAACATAAATGACAGCTCTCCGCTAATGCCTAAGCTCTATTTATACGATGGAGAAACCGAGTTTGGTCCCGAAGTTGAAGTGATGGATGAACCCGAATATGGCCACCAAAGAAAATGGGTAGACGCTTGTAAGGCCGGATTTAATAGTCAGGAGCATTTAGATTTAACTTCGTCCTTTGACTATGCAGGACCGATGACCGAAACCGTTCTGATGGGAAATTTGGCCATACGAAGTTATATGCTTAGAAAAGAAAAGGCCACAGGAGGATTCGATTATTATGCCCGGAAAAAACTTTTGTGGGACGGCGAAAAAATGGAAATCACCAACATCGAAGCGGCCAACCAATTTGTGACCCGAACCTATAGAGAAGGGTGGCAAATTTGATGCCGTGCCATGGGTATTAATCGCTTGAGATTCCCTAGCTGGGAAATACAGGGATCCCGATAGTTCGGAACAGGGAATTAGTCAATATTGAGGTCTTTTTGGATTTTTGAAAAGGCAATAGATATTTGGGTTTCTACGATTTAATCAAGATGTTTAAAATTGTGGCAATCTCGCCATTGGTCAATCCCTCTCGTTCACTCATCACAAATATTTCTTTACACTTTTCGGGCAATTTGTCAATACTTGTTTTTACACGCGAAAGCTTATGGTTAAAATCCTGTGTGTCCGCAATTTCAAGCATGATTTGATTGAGGGTAAGGATATACTTTTCTTTGAGCTTATGGATTGATTTGCTTTTGTGGTAGTTGTTGATAAACTTGTTGTAGGCCCCGCCGAAGTGACCAAACACTCCCTAGGAATTAATTTGGGCGATTGCGCTAGGAAGTTTATTTTTAAGAAAAATTAGAATCATGAAACTCCTTCGCCTCAGCCTGGTATTGTTATTTTTTCAATCCTGTATCACCATCAAAGTTTATCCTACGGTAGAAGAAAACACCTCCTCCCAACCCCTGAAACAAAACCTAAGCCTATTGGATTCGGGAAAAACCGTCATCTTAAACGGCGAAGCACAACCCCTATTTTTTCACGGTCCAGGTGAAACACCGATGGCTGTTTTTCACGGAGTGACCGACAGTGTGCCTCAGGGTTCCCGGGTCATCATCCGTCTCGACAGCTTGGGTGATACCACGGCTTTTTCGAGCGGCAAGTCCTTTTCGTGGGTAAGCGTTTCCAAAGACCGCCCCTTGGTAGTGGTCGATGGCCAAGTGCAAGACAAAGATTTTGAAGAAGGTGATCTCTCTACCGACGATATCGCTACGGTAAATGTGCTAAAGGGACAGGCCGCCCTCGACAAATACGGTCCGGCAGGAACCCATGGGGTCATCGAGATTGTGACTAAAAAGTAGGGTTTTCCCAAAAGTAAAAATGATGCTCGGTGTCTTTTTCAAATCCCAACTTGGGGTAGAGGCCGTTACCGATGGCATTGGTTTTTTCGGTTTCTAAACTAATTCCTTTGACTCCCTTTTGTTGGGCATAATTTTGTGCGTGTTTTAACAGGGCCTTACCAATGCTTTTATCCCGGTATTCGGGGGCTACATACAGGTCGTTAAGCAAGAGCAAAGGGGCCATATTGGTCGATGAAAACAAGGGATAAAGCTGGGTAAAACCACATACTTTACCCGTATAGGAAGCTAAAAATATAAGGGATTCCTCCCCTAGGATTCGATCTTTTAAAAACTGTTCGGCCCCAATGGGGTTGGAGGGTTTTCGGTAAAAAACGCGGTAGGCATCAAACAGAGGAACCAACTGGTCGAGGTCGGTTAGTGAAGCAGTGCTGATGGCAATCATAGTAGGGGTTTTTTAAGCGGATTTTTTAAATAATAGTGCAGACCCAAAGACAACCCATGAAAACGGTTGGACTGGGTCAAGGTGGGGTCGTTGGATTTTTGGTAACGCCGGTAAGCAAGCGAAAGATGAATGCCTTTCCAGGTATTGTAATGCACCGCCACCATAAGACCTAAAGCGTTTTGAAAAATCCCTTTGGGATAGCGGGTGCTGTTATTTTCAAGATCGACAATTTCCGAATTTTTGGCTTTTAGCATTAGTAGATAAAGGACCCCCATTTCAAAAAAAAGCCTACGTCCGGGAGACAGCCGCCCGGTCAAGGGCAGTTCGAGTGCATTTAACCGGTCAGTTGAGTCGTTGTCTTCACGTGCGTATTGGTATTTTAGTTGGAGGTAGTGTAGCCCGGTATTAAGCCCAAAGGTTTTGGAAAAATTGTGTTGGACATCCAAGCCAACACCCCCGCTTAAACGCGGAATGGTATAGTCGCGGTCGGTGTTAAGACGATGTAGATCCAGTCGAAGAGCCGCATTCCACCGGTGATAAAAACCATCTAAATCCGGACCCCGATTATACTGCATCAGGAGGTTGTCATCGCCTTGAGCCCACAACCATGCACTGCCGAGCACCACGAAAAAAATCGTTTTCCAAACGGGTGTTTGTGGCGCAATTTGTTTGTTTTCCATGAACATAGCTCGGTCTAAGATACAAGATATCCGTCAGCCTGGGTAGTTACTTAGTCTTACCAAAAGAAAATACCCTACCCATCCAATCTTTTTATTTATGGTTATAATCAAACAACGAGTAGGGATTTATGTATGAAATTTGCTTATCAAATCTCCACCAAAAAAATAGAGAGATGTTAATTCTGTATAAGGATATTGTTATAAAAAAACTTTCTCAAAAAAATACCCCAAGTTGTAACAATGGAAGCAAAAACGAGTCTTAGTAATAGGTACTAATTCAACCAATCATGAAAAAAGCTTTATTATTCCTTTGTATGCTTCCTTTTTGCTCCTGTGTCATCGTTAAATTTCCCGATACCGTACAGGTGGATATCGATGCCAAAGACCTTGAATTTTTGCAAGGCAGACCGCAATTTATTGAGTTTGGCCGGCACCGTGTCCCCATGCAACTGCATATCGAGAAAGAAATAGAAAACGATACCCTACCCAACGCCCCATTCTAAGACTCTTGGTTAGGGAAGTGTTATCCGATTTTTGGAAACACTTGCCCATCGAGCAACTCCCAGGGAAACACTGCTTAGGACAATGGCCAGTCCCAAAAATCCAGCCGGGTCGTCGTCAGGATGATGAAAAAACCGGATATAAAACCCGGCGCTCAAAATCATCACGGTCAAAACCACAGCCGCCCTTTGGAGCTGTCTTAGCGTTTGAAGGGTGCGTAAGCTTGCCCACACTTGGCGTTTGCGTTGGTCCAACAGTAAAAAAATCCGGTAGAGCCCTCCATAAAAAACCAGGGCCGCCCCATACAGGTATAGGATAAAGGGGTTCATATAAATCTTCACCAACGAAAGGCCCACGGCTCGCCCTTCGGTCAAAGGGAATGCCACCAAAAAAACAAAAGCCACAAAACCAACCAAAAGGGTCAGGGCCTGAAGAAAAACATAAACTTTAGGGCTGAGCTGCATTGTTAAAGGATGGGTTCATGTAGATCTTCCACTTCATCATCTCCCAGCCTTTCAAGAATCAAATCGATTTCGTGTATGGCCTCTTTTCGTTTGGCCTTGGCCAGGGCAAGCAATTCTTCATTGGGATGGGGTTGGTTGATCTGATCGGTAAAATAGTTGACCAAGGTGTTGAGACCGTTAAGTCGGGTGACCAACTTCATCTGTTTGGCTTGTTCTTTAAGGGCCCGTTCTGACCGTTCTTGGATTTTCCGTGATTTGATCAATTCCTTACGGTTAACTTCAATTTCATCGCGTTGGCTCAAAAGTTCTGTCCGGCTTTTATAGGTCGTAAAAATCAAACCCGCCAAGGCCAAGCCTGAAAACAAGGAATTGATGACCCCAAACAAATCACCCAGAGTCCCGCGATCACTCCAGTTGTCTACCAGATAATAAATCACCAACCCCGAACCGGCCCAGAGTACCAAAATCAACAAAACAACAAACACTAATACCTTATCTGCTTTCATAAAACTTCAATTTTACCGTCTCTAATGTAAACATTATGAGTGAAGATGTTGCTTCCTAATTTTTTCCTGGGTTGTTATTGGATTTCCTTTTCAATAAGTGTTTTCAAAATACTATCTGAGACGACCCTGCTTTGGATGCGGTCGATGTAAAATCCATGAAAGTTCTTTTTTTCCTTAAGTAATTCGATGATTTTAGAAGGGATCTTAAAAGAGGTACCGGTATAGGTGCGATCATAAAAATAGCCTTGCGGAGTGGTTTTATTGCTATTATATCGCAGATTTTCTAGACCATAATCACTGAGGCGTGTGCTGTACTTAATGATTATTTTTTCAATCTCCTTATAAAAGCTGTGGGCGGAGTATTTATTTTGTAGGCGCACCACAACTTCCTCATTTTCGATAAGTTCAATCAATCCCGAGTTTTGTAAGCCCCGATATTCTTCTTGATTGTCAACAAAAAGAGTAGCAATAGTCATAGCCAAGCCTAAATGATACCCTATACTATCTCTGGAATAGGCCAAAAGACGATCTTTACGGTCCAAGACCCAATCGCTGGCTTCAATGGCCTCACGATGTGCCTCAAGGTTGAAATTGGCATCTTTTGTATCTACCTCGATATTTTTTAAAATCCTAGACAAGGATTGATTTTTGAGTTCATCTTTATAAGCTATCGCATTTTGTTTTTCTACATAAAACGACAAACTGATACCGACAACGATCACCACAAATTCAAGGAAATACTTTATTAGGTAGTTTTTCAAGAGAAGTTTTTACTAAATATATTAAAAAATTAATTGGAAAATGTTCCACAATAAATACCTACTAATCCCTCTCCTTTTTGAAAATCAAGCCGTACGAAATTACTGGATCAAAAAATGGTGAATCGTTTAAAATTATGTAGCTTTGCTCCATCCAAAAGGGGATGTAGCTCAGTTGGCTAGAGCGCTTGACTGGCAGTCAAATTATCATACTCAATTCAACTTCACTTAAGACTAGTTATAATAAGGCTTCTGGAAATTTTACGATTTAAACAAATTGTAAAATGCCAAATACGTGCCAAAAATGGAACTATCTTATCCAAAAGTAAAGAGAAGACCAGATGGATTCTTCTTTATCGAATTTGTTATGGGGTCTAAAAGATTAAGACTCGTAAACGGACAAAAAATTAAGCTAAACCTTAAGCCCAATAGTTATCCTCCAAAACAACGAAAAGAAAAAGCTGAACTTTTGGCTAGGGAGATATATAATTATCTTGTCAATAACAACTATTCTTTTGACGATAGCCTCCCAAAAAACGAAATTGAACTTTATGATCAACTTGTAAAGCAAAAGTTAAATGAGCCCTTATCTCCAATGTATAAGAAGGCTATTGAATCTATTTCTAGGGAATTTAGAGGGCAAATTATAACCCATAAAACAATCCCTATTGAATTCACAAACTGTTTGATTAAAAGGTATCAAAACCCAACTAGTTTTAACACTACTAGACGCCATATAAACGCGTTTCTAAACTATTTGAAGGAGAATGGCCTCCCAGTTGAAATAAGTACTTTAAAGCCTCGAAAACAAGCCGAACAGCTCCATAAGCCTATTGAGGATGTTGCTTTACTGTTGGAGGAGATTAAGGGGTTTAATTTCAATCTTTTTCTTTGTTGTAGTCTTACTTATGGGTGCTTGCTTAGACCTCATCGAGAAATAAGATTGTTAAAATGGGGAGACTTTTCAGAAGACTTAAAATATGTGTCTGTTGAGGGTGCTAGGGTCAAATCTAAGAGGAATAGGATAGTGCCTATTCCAGAATTTATAAGAGGACAATTAAAGCCAACAAGTAAGGACTATAACATCTTTACAGGGTCCCCTATTGAATTTAATGAGGACTATTTTAAGACACTTTGGAGTCGTTTTAAGAGGGCTTCTAAACTCATTGAAAAAGACCAAAATCTTTACTTTTTTCGCCACTCAGGGGCTATAGAAATCTTCAAAAGAACAGGTAGTATAACCAAGCTTCAGAAAGCTATGGGCCATTCATCTATAAATGTTAGTCTGACTTATTTAAGAGGATTAGAGATACCTGAACTTAATGAGGAGGATATGCCGATGATTTAGATGTCTGGAATGATTTCTAATTGTTCTTCTATTGGGAGCTCAAGAAAAGCATCAAAATCTTCATAAAATTCTTCAGTAGAATATCCAAATGTTAGATTAAATGAGCTTTCGAAGCCAAGTTCTTTTAAGTTTGGATAGAAGGTTTCAAGAAGAATATTTGGGTTATTTACTTTATCTATCAGATATGCAACTCCCCAAGAGCCCAATTCATACCCTGCTTGACTACAAGCCTGATAGGAAAATTGATTCAATATACTTTCTGGGCAATTTTCTTCAATAAAAAATTTCCCATACTCCATTTTATTTCTCATTTTTTCCCTTAATGTACCATAAGACGTTTCAAAGGTTAGAGTTCCAGAATCAATAAGATGAAATAATGTATAGTTGGCCATATATTCAGCTCCACCTTCCATCATCCATATAGCTTCATTTGGTTTTGTTCTATTATCCCTTTCCTCATCATCTAAATTAAATACACTAGCGAGTTGAAAGACGTGAAAATATTCGTGAAAAACTGTTTTAAAATCGTCTTGAGGGGGTATTCCTTCAAACAAAGAATCAAAAGTAAATGGATATGAACTTGATAATTTGTGAATCCCCCAATGAAAACCACCGTTATGGCCAGCTCCCATTTGAGGTTGATTAGAAGAAAGTACATTCTCTCCAATTTTCTGATAGGCAATCATAGAGTGATCTATTGTTTCATCTGTTTCTCTTTCTAAGCAATCATCAAGATTCCATTGGCTCAAAGCTTCACGGCGTTCACAAAAGTCACTAATTAAATCTAATGCAGCTTGTTTATCGACTCCAAAAACCCAGTATTCAACGGGACCATACTTACCAAACGCATCTGCTGCTGTTTTTAAAGCAAGGTTTATTCCATTAATTACATTTTCAGACAAGTCTGAAGCATAAAAAGCATTAGGATAAAAATCTACGATTTGTTCAGCATAATCATAGTTAATATCATAATTAAAAATAGATGGGTCATTATTAATATCAGTAGTATTGATTTGAGAAAAGTTTGCAACAATATTAAGATTTGAATTCAGTGTAACAGTAATAGAGCTGCCAGATAAATTTATCCCCTCCCAACCATTAAAAATAAATCCTTGATTTGGTGTTGCTGTAATTGATATTTCAGACCCTTGTTCAAAAGTTCCACCTGAAGTTGATACAGTTCCTCCCTCTCCAGCGGATACAGTTAAAGTAAATTCTACTGGATCTGGTTGAGGTGTTTGACCAATTGTGTCTGTGGTTTCATCTTCCTTAGAAGAGCAACTACTAATTAAGACGAATGAAAATAAAATAACGGTAAAAAATGATATTGAAAGCCTCATTTAATTAGTTTATGGTTGACTAAAAATACAAATTAATTCCTGAACTTAATTATGAGGTTATGCCGTTGATTTAGTCTGAGCACGCTCCTTTTGTAAAAGCGCTTACTCCTCCATAATTATTAGCAGTACAAGGATTTGAATATGTTAAACCATCACACCCGCAAACAGGGTCATATTCTTTTGTACAAGCAGAGTTTGCTTTTATATTAGCAGGATTAACACAATTTTCATTAGCATCCCCCTTTTTGAAATAGTAGGTGATTTCGTCATCTGCAATTAAAGGGTCATCGATAAACGTAAGAGTAATTTCATCATTATTTTCGCTTACCAAATACTCCCTATTGCTTTGAGTTAAGGTCAGGACGTTATCAATTAAATTATATTCTGTGGGTTGATTCGGGATTGATATAGACACACCCATATATTCACTCCCTTTACTAACAATAAGACTTTTATTTGGGAAAAACCACAATTGGTTAGTATTAAAATTATAATCCTCAAAAAAGCATTCACAAACCACATTTTGAAGGATGTATTGGCCTTCTAACTCACCTAAGCTATTTGTATTATTGTCTTTTTGACACATTTGTATAACGAACAAAAACGATAACAGAAAATATTTCATACTCCTAATTTAATAATTCATCATAATTGCCCCAATTCTTTTCCATGACTAATACTATTTGTGGAGTCAGTTGGAAAAAATGCCAAAATCAGACACTAGTCTAATTAATTTGATCAAATCAATACTTGTCAGAGTCCAATAGAATATGGCTATGAGATACTGTGTCTCGAGTGAAATTTGACTAAAAAAGCATGCCAAAAAGTGATGTTCTTTTTATATTTAATTGTAAATCGTTCTGCTAAAAAACAGTGCTTTTTTTAAGATACATCGAGCTTTAAAACCCTTCATCTATAAACGTTAGTTTGACTTATCACTGAGTGTTGGAAATACCTAAACTTACTAGAGAGGGTATACCGATGATTTAATTACCAATAATCTTGTAAATTGGAGTATGAAAAAATATTTAATAAAATACTCACTAGAATTCTTAGTAATTGTATTGGGTATATCAATTTCATTCTGGCTAAATCAAATTACTGTTGAAGGGGAGATAAATCAACAAAGATCTAGATTATTGGAGAATTTACTTTTAGAAGTTGAAGAAATTGAAAAATATTGTGCAGATAGATTAAAAATTTGGAATCAAGATGTTGAAATTTATTCAAAGCTTTTTGAAGAAAAACTTGATATAGAGGCTGTCGAAGAATTGGCAATTAGTAAAAGTAGAGTTGAATATAATTTGATTTACTATCGTGACTTTTCCCCTCCAATAAATAGATATATTTCGGCTGTTAATACGGGTGATTTAAAATACATCAAATCACAGGAAATAGTAGATGCACTAACAAGATTGCATAATCAAAACTTTAACATGGTGCAATCAACAGTTGAGTATGAAAAATCACTAAAGACTAAATTAATTTCTTTATTAACTTCAAATTATCCAAATGTAATATTAAACGGGGAAAACAATAATGTTTCAATGGAAAGCTACTTGGATTCTCTACATAAAATTATCATCGAAAATGAAAACATAAGATCGGAACTTTTAATTCAAATGAGATATTTTAAAACCCGTGTTTCTTTTCTTAAGTTTTACTTGATAACTTTAGACGAGCTAAAATTTGCAATAAATCAAGAATTAAAAATCAATTAATTGGTTGGTATTCATCTACTGTAACCTCTCCTTTGCTGTTTTGTAATTGGTCTAATAATGATTTCATATTGAAAAAGTCTTGCTCTTTTGCAATTCTTCCATCTCTCATAGTAACAATAGTGGTGCCTGAAAGATTTAGATAATTACCAGTAGCTGGGATTCCCATAAAAGTGCCTGTATGCCTTCCTTTAAAATTGTAATGTTTTATTAATTTGTTGCCTCTTCCAAATGCATCTATAATTTTAAAGTCAATCTCGGAAAATCCATTCAGATAGTTTATATAAAATTCTTTAACTGCATCTATCCCAACGATATCTCCAAGCTCAGTAACAACTACTATGTCCTCAGTAAACGTAGTATTATTAATAACATCAGTGTCACCAGATAAAAACTTATCCCATAATTCTGAGTACATTTTAACGTCTATCTCAATTTGTTCAGAATTTTGAGATTGTGCTTTTTTAGAATCTTGATTACATCCAATTATCAGTGATGCAAGGATTAAAAAATAAATATTTCTCATTCTAATTTAGAATTGGTTTGCAGTTCTAATATACAAATTACTCCCTGAACTTAATGAAGAGGATATGCAGATGATTTAACTAAACTTTTAACTCTCCTTTTTGAGATACATAATAAAGTCCAATTACGGGAATTAAAGTTAATATCATAATTATAATTGGAGGGTGTGCTGAACCACCACTTAAAAGAGTTACAAAATCTGGTAAAGTCCAAAATAAGTGTACTATAAATAATATGAAAGTTGCTGATTTTAACCCCTCAAGAGTTTTTAATTTAAGAGAGTAAAGGACTGAAATTAAAGTGCCAAACCAAATAAACCCAAATATATACAACATCATATCCAGCACCTCTATAGCAGGGGCGCTGCTAGATAACCCTTCAATATTAAAGTCACTTATCATTTGATTTTTCATTTCACCGCCTATTTTTGCTAATACTAAAGGAATAAATTGAATAACATCAAGGATTAATGTTACTATCAAGATAGTTTTGAAGTTCCTCATTTTGAATAAATTTATGGTTATTATTACTAATGATATACCACTAACTTACTGAAATACTTGTGTATAAAAAAACTAATGCAGCTAATGTTAAGGAATATATCAATAATACTCCTTTGCCCCAGAGGCATAGACTCAGTCAGATATATAATTTAATACAAATAGCGTTGCCTGTCAGGGAGGAAAAAATAAGTTATGATATGCCAGCTATATTATACAAAGGGAAAGTGTTGCTTTACTTTGCAGCACAAAACCACCATATTGGTTTTTATGCCCTTCCTGAGACAAATGTTCACTTTAGAAATAGTTTAAAGAACTATAAAACTGGTAAAGGAAGCATTCAATTTCCTAATAATAAAGAGCTACCTCTGGCTTTAATTTCTGAGATCATTCAGTTTAGAATAGGAGTTATCGACAGTATTTAAAGTTCAAAATCGGATAAATTAATGAAGAGGATATGCCAATACTCTAAATATCTGGAATGATTTCTAATTGTTCTTCTATTGGGAGTTCTAGGAATTCTAAAAAATCTTGATTGAACTGTTCCATTGATATTCCAAATGTGAATTCAAATGCGCCATCCCACCCCATTTCATCTATATTTGGCCATAACGTTTTCCAAAAAGCATCTTGATCATTTACCATATTTAATAAATACGCAACACCCCAAGCGCCAATTCTATATGGTGAACAAGTTTGTCTTGTAGAATAATTTATATCCCAAATATTAAAATTGGGACAAGAATCAAGGTGGGGGACAATGTGATTTTTCATTATATCTCTCATTAAACTTCTCAAATCATCTCCTTGCATATCTACATTAGGAGAATTCTCTACAGAAACCCCATCTAACCTTAATTTACGCATTATATATTCTGCATAATATACAGCACTTCCTTCGCTAAAAAATATTGGTCCCCAACCAACTCTTCTTCTGTCACCATCTGGTCTATCTTCTTCTTCTTTTGTAAATTCGTTATTGCAAGAAAAGTATTCGGATCAAACGTGGTATATAAAAAATAACGATTTGCTGTTAGAGATGTATTTAAGGGATGAATCATTAACAAATTTTTTGAATCAAAAAATAGAAGAAAACATAAGAATATTATTGGTTATTGGACTTCGTATAGGAATGATATGAGGTATCTAAATGATGTAGAAATTAATAAAATATCCCAGTCAGGATTGGCACACTCTCTTTATGCTAATTTGATGAATAGAGCGATAGAACAAGATTCTCTGATCATTAAGGAAATTGAAAAAGAACTTATTAAAAATGATTAAACGAAAAGTTTTTATAAAGCTTGGATTTGAGA
>Ga0255782_10003197_pt1 | contig 12583 bp, 10 predicted proteins | sample 101ome_26_FD_179980 | JGI IMG/M metagenome (GOLD analysis project Ga0255782, IMG submission 179980) | Coastal salt marsh microbial communities from the Groves Creek Marsh, Skidaway Island, Georgia - 101408AT metaG (version 2) | ecosystem: Environmental > Aquatic > Marine > Intertidal zone >...
TCTTCAAAATATTCCTGAGAGTAAAATCATCAAGAAGTGGAGGCTTCAGCCAGGAAAAATGCTTTTGGTTGACTTAAAGCAAAAAAGAATAGTCTCAGATGAAGAGTTAAAAGATGAATTGGTAAATGCCAACCCATATCAAGATTGGATCAAGACTTCTAAGGTTTCTCTTTCCTCTTTCAATTTGAAGACTAACAACGAAATGCCTGATGATGCATCACTCTTAGATCTTCAACAGGCTCATGGTTATAATAAAGAGGACTTAAAGTTTTTCTTAGAACCAATGATAATTGACGGACAAGATCCCATAGGTTCAATGGGAAGGGACATACCTTTGGCCGCACTTTCTGATAAAAACAGACTATTATATGACTACTTTTTTCAAACTTTTGCGCAAGTTACTAATCCTCCTATAGACCCCATTCGTGAAGAATTAGTAATGTCTTTATTAAGTTTTATTGGCCCAAGACCAAATCTGTTAGACCAAAAATCTGGTCAAAGCCAAAAATTGTTAGAAGTTGACCATCCTATTTTGACTAATCTTGATATTGAAAAAATTAAAACCATAGATAAATTTACTTCTAATCAGTTGAAATCACGTACCCTGAATATTTGCTACTCCAAAAAAGATAACCCCAATTTAAAAATTGGAAGTTTCCTCAACGACATTTGTAATCAAGCCGAGCAGTTAATAGTAAATAATGATTGTAATATAATAATTTTATCAGATAGAAAACTTGATAAAGATAATATTGCTGTTCCCGCTTTGTTAGCAACAAGCTCACTTCATCACTTTTTAATTAAAAAAGGTCTCAGGACTAAGGTTGGATTAGTAGTTGAAACGGGTGAAGCCAGAAGAGTTCATGATTTATGTCTTCTTGCTGGTTATGGGGCTGAGGCTATAAATCCATATCTATCATTTTATACATTATCAAATATTATAAAAAATAGTGATCATGACATCAGTGAAGATGAGGCTTATAATAAATATATAAAAGCTGTAACCAAAGGTATGCTGAAAGTGATGTCTAAAATGGGCATTTCTACTTATCAATCATATTCTGGAGCTCAAATCTTTGATGCAGTTGGTTTGTCATCAGATCTTGTAGATACTTATTTCTGTGGAACTTCATCTAAGGTTGAAGGTTTAGGTCTTGCAGAGATACAAAAAGAGACAGAGAATAGGCATGAACTGGCTTTTGGAAATTCTCCATTACTTCAAAATGATCTTGATGTTGGTGGTGATTTATCTTTTAGGATTAGAGGTGAAGAACATGTTTGGACACCAGAGACTATTGGGGTATTACAGCATGCTGTGAGAAGTGCTAATTATAACACTTTCAAAAAGTATTCTAAAAAAATTAACGACCATTCTATAAAGTTAAAGAATTTAAGAGGTCTTTTTAAATTTGTATCAAACAACAAATCGATAAACATTGATGAGGTTGAGCCTGCATCTGAGATAGTAAAAAGGTTTGCAACAGGAGCTATGTCTTTGGGTTCTATTTCAACTGAGGCTCATACCACTCTTGCAATTGCTATGAATAGACTTGGTGGTAGATCCAATACTGGTGAAGGGGGAGAGGAGCCTTCAAGATTCTCTCCTATGAAAAATGGAGATTCAATGAACTCCAGAATTAAGCAGGTTGCTTCTGGAAGATTTGGAGTAACAACAGAATATCTCTCAAATGCAACTGATATTCAAATTAAAATGGCTCAAGGTGCAAAGCCTGGAGAGGGTGGACAGCTTCCAGGTGGTAAGGTAGATGATTTTATTGCTAAAATTAGGCACTCCACTCCAGGTGTAGGACTGATATCGCCTCCACCACATCATGATATATATTCAATCGAAGATCTTGCACAATTAATTCATGATTTAAAAAACGTAAACCCAAGTGCGAGGGTGTCAGTTAAATTAGTTTCTGAAATTGGTGTAGGCACCGTAGCTGCTGGCGTAAGTAAAGCTTATGCAGATCATGTAACTATATCAGGTAATGATGGAGGTACAGGAGCCAGTCCAATCACATCACTTTTAAATGCAGGCGGTCCATGGGAAACAGGCCTTGCCGAAACTCACCAAACTTTAGTTATGAATGGACTAAGAGATAGAATAGCTGTTCAGGTAGATGGAGGTCTAAGAACAGGAAGAGACGTTGTTATTGGAGCTATTCTTGGCGCAGATGAATTTGGCTTTGCAACAGCAGCACTTATTTCAGAGGGTTGTATTATGATGAGAAAGTGTCATCTGAATACATGTCCTGTAGGCGTTGCTACACAAGACCCTGAGTTGAGAAAAAATTTCACAGGACAACCTGACCATGTTGTTAATTTCTTTGTTTTCATTGCTAATGAAGTTAGAGAAATTATGGCTGAACTTGGTATACGTAAATTTAATGATTTGATAGGCAGAAGAGATCTCTTAGATTTTGAAGGTGCAGAAACACATTGGAAAGCTCATGGACTTGATTTAGCTAAACTTATTGTTCCTTTAGATAAACAAGATGAACAAGATTTTTTTAATTCAAAAAATCAAGATCATCAATTAGAGAAAGCGCTTGATAACGTATTAATTAAAAAATGCAAGTTAGCAATCTCAGACAAAGAAACAGTAAGTTTAAAATCTAAAATTGTTAACACCAACCGAACAGTTGGAGCAATGTTATCTGGAGTAATAGCAAAAAAATATGGCCATAATGGGTTACCCAATAATACCATTAATATAGATTTTGAGGGTAGTGCAGGACAGAGTTTTGGTGCTTGGTTAGCAAAAGGCATTTCCTTCAATTTAGAGGGTGATGCTAATGATTATGTTGGCAAAGGTCTATCAGGAGGTAAAATTTCTGTATTTCCACATAGTAAAAGTAAAATTATAGCTGACGATAATATAATCGCCGGAAATACACTTTTATATGGTGCCATTTCAGGTGAGTGTTATCTTAGTGGCGTTGTTGGAGAACGTTTTGCTGTTAGAAATTCTGGTGCTACTGCTGTTGTTGAGGGTTGCGGTGATCACGGATGTGAGTATATGACTGGCGGCGTTGTCATTGTTTTAGGAAAAACTGGTAGAAATTTTGCAGCTGGTATGTCAGGGGGTATAGCGTATATACTTGACGAAGATAATAGTTTTGAAGCTAATTGTAACAAGTCAATGGTAGATTTAGAAAAATTATCTCATAATGAAATGAATTCAAAACATACTGAAAAAGAAATTAATAGTGACCTTTTGGATTTTGATATTTCTCGTTTAAAATTATTGATCAATAGGCATTATAAAAATACGAAAAGTGAAAAAGCAAAAAAAATAATAAATAATTGGGAAAAATTTCTCCCACAATTTATCAAAATCACGCCTTTTGAATTTAGAAGAGCTCTAATTGAAAGAAAACAAAAACTAATAGATGAAAATATACCAAGTAGAATTGCTGGAGAATAATTATGGGTAAAGCAACTGGTTTTATGGAACTGGATCGTGTTGAAAGAAGTTACGAACCTGTAGAAGATAGAATTAAACATTTTAGAGAATTTTTAGTTCCTCTAAACGATGAAGAATTATCAAAACAAGGTGCTAGATGTATGGACTGCGGTATCCCGTATTGTCACCAAGGTTGTCCTGTTAACAACATAATCCCTGATTGGAATGACTTGGTTTATAATAATAGGTGGAAAGATGCTCTTGATCTATTACATTCTACTAATAACTTTCCTGAATTTACGGGTAGAATTTGCCCAGCACCATGTGAAGCGTCCTGTACTTTAAATATAACTGACAATCCTGTCGCGATTAAAACAATTGAATGCTCTATTGTTGATAGAGGATGGGAAGAGGGCTGGATTAAGCCTCAAATTTCGATTAAGAAAACAAATAAAAAAATAGCAGTTATTGGTTCTGGACCTTCAGGTTTAGCATGCGCACAACAATTAGCTAGGGTAGGTCACTCTGTAGTTGTATTTGAAAAAAATGCTCGAATAGGAGGACTACTTAGAATAGGAATACCCGATTTTAAAATGGAAAAACACCTTATTGACAGAAGAATGTCTCAAATGGAGCTAGAAGGTGTAGAGTTTAAGGTAAATGCCCACATAGGTGTTGATATTAGCTTCGATGAATTAAATCAAGAATTCGACGCTATTGCATTTTGTGGTGGTTCTGAAAAGCCAAGAGATTTACCGGTTGAAGGAAGAGAACTTGAAGGCGTTCACTTTGCGATGGAATTTCTTTCTCAGCAGAATGATAGGGTCTCGGGTAAGAATATAGACAATTCTATTGAAATTTTAGCTAAAAACAAAAATGTTTTGGTTATAGGTGGAGGTGATACTGGTTCTGATTGTGTAGGAACATCTAATCGTCAGGGTGCTAAGTCTGTTACACAATTGGAACTGTTAGATCAGCCACCAGTTATGGAAGATAAGGCTTTAACATGGCCTAACTGGCCTATGAAACTAAGAACTTCTACTTCACACGAAGAAGGTTGTGAAAGAAATTGGTCTGTTTTAACAAAATCATTTAAAGGTCAAAATGGAAAAGTATCAAAAGCAAATTGTGTAAAAGTTGAATGGGTAAAAGATAATAATGGTAAAATGAAAATGTCTGAAATTAAAGGTTCAGAATTTTCTTTTGATGTTGATCTAGTATTATTAGCAATGGGTTTTGTTCACCCAATTCACGAAAATTTAATCAAAAAAATTGGCGTGGAGTTAACAAACACTGGTACTGTAAAAGCTGACGATGCAGAATATAAAACCTCCATTGATAAATTCTTCGCAGCAGGTGACTCAAGAAGGGGGCAATCTCTTGTAGTTTGGGCTATAAAAGAGGGTAGACAATGTGCCAGATCCATTGATGAATTCTTAATGGGAAAGTCTGATCTACCAAGATAAAAAACGCTTGGGCTTAATTAACAATAGATGTATATCAGATAAAATCTGTTATCTAAGCTGAGATTTTTTATGACTGAACACATTGAAATCCGAGAAAAAAATGAGTCTGATGATGTTCAGATTAAGGAAATTTTAGATGAATGTTTTGGCCAAAATAGGCATAATAGAACAGTCTATTTATATAGGAAAATACCTCCTTTAAAATACCTTTCGTTAGTCTCTTGTAAAAAAAATGATCCTTCTATTGTTATTGGAACAATCAGTTTTTACCCAGTTCTTGTTAACGAAATTAGATGTCTATTATTAGGACCATTAGCTGTAAAATTAAATTATCAAGGTCAAGGGTTTGGTAAATTACTTGTGGAAAAAGGAATTGATTTGGCCATCTCTAAAGGAGAAAAAATTTGCTTTGTCTCAGGTGATTATAAGTATTATAAAGATTTTGGGTTCTACAAATTAGATGATAAAAATCTCAATATAAAAACTTTAGGCCCTTTGTCTTTCGATCACTTACTGATATGTGAACTAAAAAAAGGTGCTTTAAATTTATTGCAAAATAACTCTGAAATTTTACCAATGGATTAATTTAAAGACTTATGCTTACGTTATATCATTATCAATTATGTCCATCTTCAAGATTTATAAGACTCTTACTAGATGAATATAAGATCGAGCATATTACGCAGTTAGAAAATTATTGGAAACCTCAAGATGAATTTTTACTCATTAACCCAGCTGGCCACTTACCCGTTTTAATAGATAATAGTAATTTTCCAATCATTGGTTTTAATGCATGCGTTGAATACATAAGAGATATGGATCTTAATCCTAATATTTTTCCAGATGACTATAGAAAAAAAGCAGAGATTTATAGATTATATCATTGGTTTGATACTTTATTTAAAAAAGAAGTCTTAGACCCAATTATTTATGAAAAAGTATTTTCAAGAGTTATAGAAAATTTAACTCCAAATAGCTTGAACTTAAGAAATGGAATGCAAAATTTAGGCTTCCATATAAAATATTTAGAATATTTACTAAGAGATAAAGATTTTTTAGTTGCAGATACAATTACTTCATGTGATTTCTTTGCAGCTGCAAATTTATCTGTGTTAGACTATTTAGGTTTATTGAATTTGAGGGATTATCCTAAATTAAAAGTTTGGTATTTTAAATTAAAATCCAGACCTTCTTTTAAAAATATCTTGAAAGATTATATTGTCGGTTTAACACCGCATGAGAATTATAAACTTTTAGATATTTAATTATAATAATCTTATGTTTTGTTTAATTAGACTTATAATTGTACTTAATTGGTTATCTTCAGATAATCTGTGTCCAGCATTTTTTTCCAACAAAATCCTTATCTCATTAGTTCCAACAATTTTTTTAGAAATTTCGATACTTAACTCATAGGGTACATCCAAATCTTTCATGCCATGATATAAAAATACAGGACCTTTAAAATTTATTTCATTTGTCATGGTTAAATTTTTTAGGCTATCTTTAATAAAATTATAAGAAAAAAAACTAGTTGTTCCATCATCATTTTGCTCTGTTAATCCCTTGTTTTTTATAAACTCTCTTTTTTGATAAGAGTTTAATTTATCCCAAATTAAAATTTTAGGGAAATCTGGGGCAGGTGCTAAACCAATCATAGATGAAACCTTGTCAGGCATGTGTTTTGCTAGCATTAACATTATCCACCCACCCATTGATGACCCTACCAATATTTGTTTGCCTTCCGTCAGATGTGTAATTAAGTAACGTGCATCGTTATACCAGTCAGAAAAGGAAGTTTTTTGAAATTCTCCAGATGACTGTCCATGACCAGAATAATCAAACCGTAAAAAGCTATGATCATTTTCTTTGGCCCAATTTTCAATATAGATAGCTTTTTTACCTTGCATATCAGATTTAAAACCACTTAGAAAAACAATACCAGGTTTTTTACCTTTGATTTTATTGTAAGCTATTGTAGTACCATGAGTAGTATTTATAAACTTTGTCATTTTACATCATCCTTTAAGGTCAATTTAAATGAATAAAAAAAAGTATACTATAGCTCAAATATTACCAGCGTTAAATACTGGGGGTGTTGAAAGAGGTGTGATTGAAATATCTAAGGCCTTAAGTGATAATGGTTTTAATTCAATAGTTATTTCATCAGGTGGTCATATGGTTCCTCAACTTAGGAGAAGTGGAACTAAGCACTATGAAATAAATGTACACTCAAAAAATCCGCTGAAATGGCCTCAAATTAGAAAGCAAGTTAAATTAATTTTAGAAAAAGAGGATGTTGACTTAATACATATATGTTCCCGTGCTCCTGCATGGATTGTGTTTCCTCTAGGAAAAGTATTAGGTGTTCCTGTTGTAACATCAGTTCATATGAGATTTAGGAAAACAAATTTATTTAAAAAATATTATAATAGTATTTTAACTAAGGGTGATAAGGTTATAGCAATTTCAAAACACATTGAAAAAACTATAATAGAATCTTTCCCGCAACCTAGTATAAAAAATAAAATAACCGTAATACATAGAGGTGTTGATTTAGAACTTTTTAATTCTAATAATATAAACCCAGCAAGAATAATAGCTCAATCTAAACATTTAAATTTAAAAGATAATAGCCCTGTAATTATGATGGCTGCTCGTCCAGCTATGTGGAAGGGTTACTTAGAATTAATTAAGGCATTATCATTAGTAAAAGAGAATTTCCAATGTATATTAATTGGTGCAGAAAATGGCAGCCAAAATTTTCAAAAATTTCTTATTGATAAAATTATTAAATCAAAATTAGAAACGAAAATAAAATTAAGCAAGTCTACTAATGATATTCAAGCGGTTTTGATGTTGAGCGATATAGTTGTCATGCCTTCAATTACTCCAGAGCCGTTTGGAAGGATAGTTCTCGAGGCTCAAGCGTTAGGAAAAATCGCAATTGCTTTTGATCATGGTGGAGCCTCAGAAACTATTATAGATGGGAAAAGTGGTTTTTTAGCTGAGCCAGTCAAAGTAGAAAGTCTTGCTGAAAAAATTTCAATGGCTCTTTCTTTGAAAAAAATTAATAGAGAAAAAATATCCGAATTTTCAAAAAAAGCCGTTTCTAAAAGTTTTAGCCATGATAGAATGTGTAAAGATACTTTATCTATATATAAACAGTGTATATTAGAATATAAGGCAAATAATTCAAATTTTATAACTAATTCAAGTACTAAATAATATGCCAATCATTACATTACCTAATAAAGATCAAAAAAATTATAAAAATCCAGTTACTTCCCTACAGATAGCCTCTGAGATATCACCGAGGTTAGCATCTGATGCATTTGTTGCTGAAGTTAATGGGGAGTTATGGGATTTAAATAGAATAATCGAAAAAGATAGCACGGTATCTATTTTGACTTCTAAAAATAAAGAAACCCTAGATTTAATTAGGCATGACGCTGCACACATTATGGCTGAAGCAGTTTTAGAATTATTCCCAGAAACACAAGTTACTATTGGTCCATCTATTGAAAATGGATTTTATTATGACTTTTACAGGGAAAAAAAATTCAATCTATCAGATCTTGAAATTATTGAGAAAAGAATGCACGAAATAGTCGATAGAGATGAAGAAATAATCAGAGAGGTTTGGTCAAGAAAACAGGCCTTAGATTTTTTCAAAAAAAATAATGAAAAATTTAAAGTCGAGTTAGTTGATGCTATTCCAGATAAAGAAATTGTTACCTTTTATAGACAAGGAAATTTTATTGATTTGTGTAGAGGTCCGCATGCCCCCTCAACAAAAAAATTAGGACATTCATTTAAATTAACAAAACTGGCTGGTTCTTATTGGAGAGGAGATAGTAAAAACGCTGTTTTACAAAGAATATACGGAACTGCTTTTCTAAATGAAAAAGATTTAAAAAATCACCTTTTAATGATTGAGGAAGCTGAAAAAAGAGACCATAGAAAAATTGGCAAAGAATTAGATTTGTTTCATCTTCAAGAAGAAGCAGTAGGGTCTGTTTTTTGGCATAAAAAAGGTTGGTCGATTTTTTTAGAAATTGAAGCTTATATGAGAAGAAAGCTTAAGGTAACATATGAAGAAGTTAAAACACCACAAGTCATAGATAGATCATTGTGGGAAAAATCAGGCCATTGGGATAAATTTCAAGAACATATGTTTATGGCTAAAGGGGATGATGAAAAAACTCTTGCCCTGAAACCGATGAACTGCCCTGGACATGTTCAAATATATAAACAAGGGCTCAAATCTTATAAGGATTTACCCATTCGGATGTCTGAATTTGGTTCTTGCCATAGGAACGAGCCTTCTGGGGCGTTACATGGAATAATGAGAGTAAGACAATTTACTCAAGATGATGCTCATATTTTTTGTATGAATTCTCAAATAACTGACGAGTGTGTTAAATTTTGTGAACTACTTCAACAGATATATAAAGATTTTGGGTTTGCTGGGTTAAAGGTTAAGTTTTCTGACAGACCTGAGGTAAGGGCGGGTGACGATACAACTTGGGACAAAGCAGAAGAAGCTCTACTAACGGCTGTTAAAGCCGCAAATATAAGTTTTACACTAAACCCTGGAGAAGGAGCCTTTTATGGACCTAAATTAGAGTTTGTTCTTACGGACGCCATAGGAAGAGATTGGCAATGTGGAACCCTACAAGTTGATTTTGTCTTGCCAGAAAGGTTAGGAGCTTTTTATGTAGATGCTGATGGACAGAAAAAACATCCTGTAATGCTGCATAGAGCAATACTAGGATCTTTAGAGCGTTGGATCGGAATTTTAATAGAACAATACTCCGGTAGAATGCCACTTTGGCTTGCCCCAACTCAAGTTGTAATTTGCTCTATAGTAGATTCAGTCAATGACTATGTTGGAGAAATCAAAAAATCTTTAGACCAATCGAGTATTAGAAATGAGATTGATACGAGGAATGAAAAAATAGGTTATAAAATTAGAGAACATTCAAATAATGCAGTTCCAATTATCCTAGTTGTTGGAAATCAAGAAAAAGAAAATAAATCTGTTGCTGTTAGATATTTGGGTTCAAAAAATCAGGAAATTCTAAAATTACAAGACTTTGTTGAAAATACTTGTAAGAAGTGTCTGCCCCCAGATATATCATAATGTTTATAATAAGCTCATCTAGTTGACTTGTTAATTAATATTTCAAAAATTATTAACAATTACTCATAAAATATTGTAATAGTAATTTAAATTTAAATTTTTAAAGGAGATTTTCATATAGTAGGTTTTAACAATACGCCTCCAAATCAGGATGGTCCAAGGATTAATGAATTAATCAGAGCAGATAACGTAAGATGTATAGGTGCAGATGGAGAACAACTTGGAGTGATCCCAATATTGGAAGCATTAAAGGTGGCAGAAAAATTAAATTTAGATTTAGTAGAAATTCAACCTAACGTAGAGCCTCCAGTTTGTAAAATACTCGATTATGGCAAATATAAATATGAAGCTCAAAAGAGAAAAAATGAAGCTAGAAAAAAACAAAAAATTATTGAAGTTAAAGAAATTAAATTAAGACCAAATATTGATAATAATGATTTTATTATTAAGATGAAACAAGTTAAAAAATTCATAGATCACGGAGATAAAGTTAAGATTACACTTCGCTTTAGAGGAAGGGAAATGGCAAATCAGGCTTTAGGTACATCAGTTCTAGACAGAGTGAAAGATGAAACAGAAGATTTATGTAAAATTGAAATGGTGCCAAAGTTAGAAGGAAGACAAATGGTTATGGTCTTGGCTCCTAAATAATTATTTAAATTATAAATAATTTGAAACTTTGTGTTGCTTACTTAAGCTTGCTTATGTATAAGCATGTTTTAAAATACAAATATAAGTATGAGAAAATTATGCCTAAATTAAAAACAAAAAGTGGTGCTAAGAAAAGGTTTAGCTTAACGGCTTCGGGTAAAGTTAAAGGTAGTCCAGCTTTTCTAAGCCATAATTTGCGTAAAAGATCACAAAAAATGAAAAGACAGGCACGTGGCACGATGATTTTGAATGAATCAGATGCTAAAATTGTTAAACAATTCTTACCGTATGCCTAAGGAGATAATTAATGGCTAGAGTAAAAAGAGGTGTGACGACACACGCTAGACATCAAAAAGTTATTAAAGCAGCTAAAGGTTACTATGGTGCAAGAAAAAATTTATTTACAGTGGCAACTCAAGCTGTAGAAAAAGCCAGTCAATATTCGTATAGAGATCGTAGAAACAAAAAAAGAAATTTCAGAGGCCTTTGGATTCAAAGAATAAATGCCGGATCACGTATGTACGGTCTTAACTATTCTAAGTTTATGAATGGATTAAAGTTAGCCGGGATAGATATAGATAGAAAAATTTTAGCTGATATTGCTGTATATGAGCCACTAGCTTTTGAAGAATTGGTATCAAAAGCTAAGTCTTCAATAGCATAAATAAGAAAGCTTCTTCTACCTATTCATTTTCTATAATTGGGTTTCAATTTAAAATGATTTCTGACTTAAGAAATAAGATTATAAATTTATCAAATGAAATTATATCTTCCATTTCTGAAGCTTCTAATATTAATGATGTTGAGGATATTAGGATTAACAGTCTTGGAAAAAAGGGTACCATAACATCATATCTTAAAAATTTAAGAGAATATGATGAAGCTTCAAAAAAGGAGATAGGTGCTCTTATAAACGAAACTAAAAATAAGATTAACCAATTGATAATTGACAAGAAATCATTTTTTAAAACCAAAACCCTTAATGAAAAATTAGTTACTGAAAAAATCGACGTTACTTTAACACCTCATGAAAATGAAATTGGTACTTTACACCCATTATCAAGAACAATAGAAGAATTATGTGCAATCTTCTCTGATATGGATTTTTCAATTGTAGAAGGGCCAGATATTGAGACAGACTATTACAATTTTACAGCATTAAATATTCCCCTTGAACATCCTGCCAGACAAGAACACGACACTTTTTATCTTCAACCTGACATTGAAGGTAATAGAAAAGTCTTGAGAACACATACTAGTCCCGTACAAATAAGGACAATGGAAAATATAGATTTAGAAAATTTTGATGAAATTAGATATATAATTCCTGGTAGAACTTATAGGTCAGACCATGATGCCACGCATTCTCCAATGTTTCATCAATGTGAAGGATTAGTTCTTGGAAAAAATATAAATATGGGACATTTAAAAGGATGTTTAATTGATTTCTGCAGAACATATTTTAATGTAGAAGATCTTCCAGTTCGTTTCAGACCAAGCTATTTTCCTTTTACTGAACCTTCTGCAGAGGTTGATATTGGATGTAAAAAAGAAAAAGATGGAAGTTTGTCAATAGGAAGTGGTGAAGACTGGCTTGAAATTTTAGGATCAGGAATGGTGCATCCACGTGTTCTTGAGGGTGTTGGTATAGACCCATCAAAATATCAAGGCTTCGCTTTTGGGATGGGGTTAGAAAGATTAACTATGCTAAAATATGGTATTCCTGATTTGAGACCATTTTATGATAGTGATTTAAGGTGGTTAAAACATTACGGTTTTATGCCAGTTGATAATCCGAGTTTACATTCTGGCCTAAATGGTGTTTGGTCATGAAATTCACATGGCATTGGTTGCTTGATCACCTAACAACAGATAAAACCGTTAATGATATAGTTGAAACATTACCGA
>Ga0255782_10003216_pt1 | contig 12546 bp, 8 predicted proteins | sample 101ome_26_FD_179980 | JGI IMG/M metagenome (GOLD analysis project Ga0255782, IMG submission 179980) | Coastal salt marsh microbial communities from the Groves Creek Marsh, Skidaway Island, Georgia - 101408AT metaG (version 2) | ecosystem: Environmental > Aquatic > Marine > Intertidal zone > Salt...
TGTCCATTCTTCAATATATCCTGAAGCTGAAGCAACAAGCATCGCTGCCATTGTATAAAAAAACCAATCATTTTTAAAATCCCATTTTTTCATACCTACTATTTAGAAAAATTCAAGCTATTTCTTTTTTTTCTTATTAAATAGATTAATCCAATCATTTATGCTTACTGTAAAACCTAATGCTATATAAACAGACCCCATTAAGTAATCTCCATCAATCATATCCCAAATACCCAATCCTAAAAACATCAAAGACAATACAATTGAAATTTTTGATAATAGCTTTACATATTTCATACCTACAATTTAGAAAAATTCAAGCTAATCTTTATTGATTATTTTTTCAGCTTTAACTTTTGCTTTTTCTAACTCACTTACAACTTTACTATCTACACAAATTTTTCCAACTGGACTAAAGTATGTTGATAATGATTTAGATAAAACAATTGCTGCTGGAATTCCTAAAATTGAAATAAATAAAAAGCATATTTGAATTACTGTCACAAGTGCTAATACTATTCCAAAAGGAATATAAAATATGAAAATAATTACTCGAAAAATATTCCAAGCAACAGGTTTTGATTTTCCAACCAGACTTTCATCTACCATTTGATTTGAAAATGGAGTTAGTTGAAATTTTGCAAGCTGTAGTTAATAAAACCAAACCGAGATAAAAAGCTCCAAACCCGGAAATTTGGAGCTAGATTTAATATGTCAGATTACATTTAAAAAGTAAAATGCCTTATGAAAAGGCAAGTGTCATATTCTTAATTAATATGAAAAGCATTCAAAATTAATTATATGTTTGCATGTATTTATTATATAAACTTTATGGCTTTGTTAAAAAATTTTTATCAATGAATTCCAAAAACCCAGTAGATATTGACGGAGCGGAGATCTCTTGGTTTGCGCCTCTTTGTGATGGTGATGATGACTTTTTAGGAAACAGAAATCCTGACTATAAAAGTACTTGGGAAAACACGTCTAATATTGTAAAAACTGCTGATGAACTTGGGTTTAGAAACGTTTTATGTCCATCTTCATACCAAGTTGGTCAAGACACATTGTCTTTTGTTGCAGGAATGGCTCCAATTACAAAACAGATTAATTTTTTAGCAGCTATTCGCTGTGGAGAGGTTCATCCACCAATGCTTGCAAGAAGTATAGCAACACTAGACCACATGCTCAAGGGTAGATTAACTATTAATATAATATCATCGAATCTTCCAGGCAACGAGTTGGATTCTTCTGAAAGATATGCTCGCTCTCGAGAAGTCATTGAAATTTTAAAACAAGCATGGAATCAAGATAGAATTGAGTTCAATGGAAAATATTATAAATTAAACCTTCCCACAGATCCTGTTAAGCCCTATCAACAAAATGGTGGTCCTCTTCTGTATTTTGGTGGATATTCACCTGAAGGTGTTGACTTATGCGCAGAACATTGCGATGTTTATTTGATGTGGCCAGAAACAGAAGATAAATTACAAGGGCTTATGAATACAATGACACTTAAAGCTTCAGATTATGGACGCACCGTTCAGTTTGGATTAAGAGTTCATGTAATTGTTAGAGAGACTGAGAAAGAAGCAAGAGACTATGCCAATAACCTTTTGTCAAAATTAGACTTAGATCACGGGCTAAATATTAAAAACCGAGCACAGGATTCGAATTCATTAGGAGTAGCACGTCAATCACAGATGCGAAATGAAGCAGACAATGAATATTATGTTGAGCCACACCTGTGGACGGGAATAGGACTAGCTAGGTCCGGTTGTGGAGCAGCTCTTGTTGGAACCCCGGATCAAATTTTAAACAAACTGAAACGCTATATGCAAATGGGCTTAAGGTCCTTCATATTATCAGGATATCCACACCAACAAGAATGTGAGCTTTTTGCTCAACATGTTTTGCCTCATTTAAAAACAATTTCACTACCTGAAGTTTTTAACAGACGAATTAATGAAACCCCAAACACTCCACTGGGAAAGGGAGAAAGAAAGTAGATTATGGTCGATTTTATAATTGTCTTGTTTTATTTTTCTTTAATTATGATCGTAGCCCTTAGAGGTAAAGTTAAAGCAGATAGCTCAGCAGACGAATATTTTTTAAGCTCAAGAAACCTCCCTTGGTATTCAATTGCTTTATCAACTATTGCAACAAACATTCAGGGATATCAGTTTCTTGGAATGATGGGTTCAGCATATTTATTTGGCCTCGCTCAAGCAAATCTTGAAATTAACGCAGTTCAAGGTATTTTAATCGGTGCCTTTGTTTTTGTACCACTTTTTCTAAGAGAAAAAATTACAACAATTACACAGTTTATATCCAAGAGACTAGGTGAACGAGTTGCCCTTTTTTATTCACTAGCAAATATTGCACTTTTTGCAACTGTAACAATTGGAGCTGCGCTTTTTTGGGGAGCTTATGCTGCAGACTTAGTTTTCGGAGAGCAACTATCATTTTTACATTCAAATAGAATTATTAGAATAACAATACTCATTATAATACTTGGAGTGTTCTCTGCCATTTATACTTATCTGGGTGGTTTAAGTGCTGTTGTTAAAACAGATATAATTCAATTTACCGTATTAATTGTTGGAGGAGCTGTTGTTTGTTTTACAGCTGTAAATCAGCTGGGTGGTTGGGATCAACTGTATGCCCAAACCCCTGAAAAAATGCACCTGCACTTACCTGCAGATCATCCAACTCTCCCATGGACCCATCTTTTTGGATTGTTTTTGCTTAACATAAATTACTGGTGTGCAAATCAAACTGTAATGCAAAGAGCTTTAGCTGCAAAGAGTGTTAGACATGCACAAACTGGCTTAATAGCAGGTGGTTTAATTAAATACATAATGGCGGTGATAATTATTATTCCAGGTATAGCTCTTTATGGAATTCTTGGTGACACCCTAAGCGAGCCTGACATGGCGTTCCCATATATTGTCAACACCTATCTACCGGTTGGTATAAAAGGCATAATATTATGTGGATTGTTTGCGTCACTTATGAGTACAGTAGACTCTACTTTTAACTCGCTGGCTACTTTGTGGTCAACTGATATCTATTCAAAATATATCAACAAACAAGCAGGGGATAAAGAAAAAATAAAAGCAGGCCAAAAAGCCATTCTATTTAGCTTAGGCACTGCTCTTATAATGGGGTTTGTTTTATTATATCTAAAGTTTGACGATCCTAATTCAGCCTTTACCCATACCTTAAATAATTTACGTTATTATATAAACTGTGGAATAGTAGTTTTGATATGTAGTGCTGTGGTTTTATTAAAACCAAACCGAAACATAGTTCTTTTTGCATTCATCGCAACACTTCCACTAAACATCGCTTTGCAACTTTTTATGCCAGAGATGAATTATTTTGTAAGAGCCTTTTGGGTAATTATAATAGGGTTATTTATCACAATAATTGGTAGTATGGGCAAACTAAACTCATTACTATCATTATTTCAACCTGCAGATAAATATAGCAGAAACTGGGGGTGGGCACTAGCAATTACACTAGTCTTATTACACATAGTTTTTCATTAAAAACCTGAAACCTTATTTAGCTTATAGTTTTTTTATCAGTTTTAATTGTAACTGAAGAGGGGTGAAGCATAACTTCTGCAAGACCAGTTGTTTTTGGAAGCTCATATGCATAAAAATATTCTAAAGTATCTAGTTTACTGTCAAAAAAACTTGTGTCAAAAGATTTGTCACCTAATATTAAAGCGCGTTTACTTACCACACCAACTTCTAACCAAGACCATCCAACTAACACAAGGCTAAAAAACTCCATAAAAATTGAAGCATCAGCTAAAAACTTTTCATAGTCTCCTTTGGAAGCAAAAGGAATAAGATGAAATAATATTTTTTGAGTTTCTTCTAGTTTTTTATCTAAACTAGCAGCCCACTCCTTTAGGTCATTATCCTGTGAAGCTTCATCAATGGTCTTTTTTATTTCTTCCATTAAAAGCTTCGCACCCTCACCATTGTTTAGCATCATCTTTCTTCCAAGAAGGTCTTGTGACTGAATACCTGTTGTGCCCTCATAGATTGTACAAATTCTTATATCTCTATAATATTGCTGAAGAATAAAGTCCGAACAAAACCCATAACCCCCTAGTACTTGAAGACCATTGTTTATTGAATAAATACCCGCCTCTGAAGGATAGGTTTTAACCACTGGAATAATCATCTCTAGTAGTGTGTGGTATTTATTCTTTTCCTCTTCATCTTCACTGTTATGTTGCAGGTCAAAATATTTTGAAGCTTTAAATATTAAATTCATAGACCCCTCAACCATTGCTTTTTGAAGCATCAGCATTCTTCTTACATCAGGGTGTTCAATTATTAAACTTTGCTTTTCTTTTAAATCTTTTTTTCCATCTGAAGAAAGTTTTCTTCCTTGTGGACGTTCATTTGCATACTCTAAAGAGGCGTAATAAGCGCCTGAAGCTATTGCAGAACCAGCTCTTCCAACCGCTATCCTTGCACCATTCATCATTAAAAACATATAATGAAGACCTTTGTTTTCTTTTCCAACAAGATATCCGTGACAGTTATCTTCATCTCCAAAACCAAGATGAGTAGTACAATATCCCTTCTGTCCCATTTTCTCAAAATCAGCAACAGTAGTTACATCATTTGGTTCAAGATTTCCATGTTCATCTAGTCTCATTTTTGGTACAACAAATAATGAAATTCCTTTTGTTCCGGGAGGTGCCCCTTCAATTCGGGCCAACAATAAGTGGACTATATTTTCTGCATATTGATGATCTCCACCTGAGATAAAAATCTTTTGACCACTAATTTTATAATGTCCACCATCAGATGGAGAGGCCTTTGTAACAATATCTGATAATGAGCTACCAGCTTGCGGCTCAGTTAAACACATCGTTCCGCCCCACTCTCCTGTAAGCATTTTAGGAGTATATTTTTCTTTTAACTCTTTACTGGCAAACTCAATAATTAATTCTGCAGCACCTGTTGTAAGTCCTGAATAACCAGGCAAATGATTGTTTGCAGCATCTAAAATATAATTTGCAGCAGTGTGAACAAGTAGTGGCAATTGAAGCCCTCCGTCTTCATAATCAAAAGGCGCAGCAATCAAACCCATTTCTCCGCCTTCCTTCATCATTTTTCCAACTTGTTTATGTACATGGATTGAGCCATCTTTATAATGAGCTGGATTTTCGTCCATCTCTTTAAAATATGGAAAGAGTTCTCTGTCTGCAAACTGTTTTACAGAATCAATAAACATATCAACTGACTCAAGATTATGATCAGCAAATCTTTTTTTGCTCAAGATAGATTCAAGTTCCTGAACATTGTTCATGAAAAATTTTACAGTATTAAGATCTACATACTTGTTTGCCATAGCTGCTCAAATAAAACGCAAATATATTCTTTTGATTAAATCTCTCCTTTTTTCCATGCATATCCTAAAGCTAGTGCAGCAACAGAGCTTAATAATAACACAGCTAGTGGAGGCCCACCCTTACCTACTAGAAAGTTTATCCAGTCCATGAGAATCCATCCCACATGAAAAATAAACAATATAAGTGCAGCCATTTTAGCAGTTGATTTTTCTTTGATTGTTGTTGCTACCGCTACAGCAATTATCATCGACGCAGAGATTACACCAAATACATCGAATATTGTCATCAAAGCCTCTTTCCCTGGATCGTTTATGCCAGGAAATTGACTAAACACCATTTCATTAGCCATATCAGGCATTAATTTAATTAACACAATAGGCAAAGAGGCTATGAGGTCTATTATTAGTGCAATAATAAAAAGCGTTTTGAATTTTTTCATAAGTGTATTTTTCTCTAAAATAAGCCTTTTGACTATAAGATATTACTATATATGTTAAGAATTTATTATTGTAGAAGAAATGGAAGCAGAATAAGTAATAAAAATTAATAAATTAGAGACAAAATTTAATGACTATGGAAAATTTAGGTAATAATGGACAACCAAATGGTAAATGTCCATTCATGCATGGAGCATCAACCACACCAGATACATCACCATTAAAATGGTGGCCAAAAAGATTAAATCTAGATATTCTTCATCAACATGATGAAAAGTCAAACCCTTATAACAGTGATTTTAATTACAGAGAAGAAGTAAAATCATTAGACTTTAAAGCTCTTGAAAAAGATATGCACGATCTTATGACCACACCACAGTCTTGGTGGCCAGCAGACTGGGGACATTATGGAGGATTAATGATCAGAATGGCGTGGCATGCTGCTGGGACATATAGAGTTGCTGATGGTCGAGGTGGGGCAGGAACAGGAAATCTAAGATTTGCTCCTTTAAATTCATGGCCTGATAATGGAAACCTCGACAAAGCAAGAAGGTTAATGTGGCCTTTAAAAAAGAAATACGGTAATAAAATAAGCTGGGCAGATTTATTTATTCTCGCAGGAAATATTGCCTATGAAAGCATGGGGCTAAAAACATTTGGGTTTTCTTATGGAAGACCGGACATCTGGCAGCCTGAAATTGATATTTATTGGGGCCCTGAAGATGAAATTATGGCGCCTAGCGAGAATAGATATGCAGACCTTGAAGACACATCTACTTTGGAAACTCCACTAGGGGCTACTCACATGGGTCTAATTTATGTAAATCCAGAAGGAGTAAATGGAAAACCTGACCCAATGAAGACAGCACTCCATGTAAGAGAAACTTTTGCAAGAATGGCTATGAATGATGAGGAGACTGCTGCATTAACAGCAGGAGGACACACTGTTGGAAAAGCTCATGGTAATGGAGATGCTTCAAAGTTAGGAAGAGAGCCAGAAGGAGCAAATATTGAGGATCAAGGGTTTGGATGGATTAATCCAACTCTTGATGAAAAAGGCCCAGTAACAAGTGGTCTTGAAGGAGCTTGGACCACAAACCCTACAAAATGGGACAATGGTTACTTTGAAATGCTTTTTAATCATGAATGGGAATTACAAAAAAGTCCGGCTGGTGCATGGCAATGGGAGCCTGTAGACATCCTGGAAGAGAATAAGCCAATCGATGCTGCTAATCCATCTGTAAGAAAAAACCCGATAATGACTGATGCAGATATGGCAATGAAAATGGACCCTATTTACAGGGAGATTTGTCTAAAGTTTAAAGATGATCAAGAATATTTTTCAGATACATTTGCAAGGGCATGGTTTAAACTTACTCACAGAGATATGGGACCAAAAACAAGATATATTGGACCTAATTTTCCAGGAGAAGATTTAATTTGGCAAGATCCAGTTCCATCTGGAAATAAAGACTATGATGAGAATGATGTTAGGGCAAAAATTTCCAGCTCAGGATTATCAATTTCAGACAGAGTAGTAACAGCATGGGATAGTGCTAAAACTTTTAGAACCTCTGATTTAAGAGGGGGAGCAAATGGTGCAAGAATATCCCTTTCTCCACAAAAAGATTGGGATGCAAATGAACCTAAAAGACTTGTTAAAACTCTATCAATTTTAAAAACAATTGCATCGGATACAGGTGCAAGTTTAGCTGATACTATTGTTATAGCTGGTAATCTAGCAGTTGAAGAAGCTGCAAAGGCAGCAGGATATAGTATAAAAATACCACTAGTAAAAGGAAGAGGAGATGCATCACAAGAAATGACAGATGTTGATTCATTTTCAAATCTTGAGCCAGCAGCTGATGCATTTAGAAACTGGTCGAGTGGAAAATCTAAATCAAGCCCGGAGGAGCTTATGGTGGATCAAGCACAACTTTTAGGCCTAACAGCTCCTGAGATGACTGTTTTGCTGGGAGGTATGAGAGTTCTTGGTGCCAATCATACTAATAGCAAAGCAGGAGTTTTCACAGACAAAGAGGGCGCTTTGACTAATGATTTTTTTGTAAACCTTACCGACATGAATAACACATGGAATATTATTGGTGAGCACAAGTATGAGTTGAAGGACAGACAATCTGGAGATCTTAAATGGACAGCTTCATCTGTTGATTTAGTGTTTGGATCAAACTCAATATTAAGGTCTTATGCTGAACTTTACGCTCAGGATGATAATGAAGAAAAATTTGTAAATGACTTTTCAAAAGTATGGGCAAAAGTCATTAATGCAGATATTTTTTAAACTTTTAGATAAAAAACAGGTCTAAACGGTACTATGAAACAGTTTTCATAAGTTAATTGATTGTTTTGTGTACCGGCCTAGGCTTTTTAAGCTCTAGGCCTTTTTTAAATTTAATAATTCTTTATATTTAACGTTCTTAAAAAAATATTATTATGAAAAACAAATTATCATACTTTTTGTTAGCGACTCTTTTTTTAATTTCAGTCGATACTGTTAAATCACAAGAGTATTATGTAAAGTCAAATCTTGAAAACCTTGAAATTGAAGTAGGAGAGGTTTTTGAGCCATCTACATATGCAGTTGACGAAAACGGGAAAATTACCGCATGTCCAAATCTTGTATATTATAATAAGAACGGTGCTTTAAACAGAGATGATGGAATAAGCGTTAGTAGAAGAAGCGGTACAATTAGAGGTGAAGAGCCTGGCAATCATAAAGTTGTTGCTCTATGTTTGGGTCTTACTGATGGCTGGTTAGGTAGAGATTTTGATGTTAAAGTAAGTTATGCACAAGCCAAAGACCTAATTGTAAAATTAAATTCAGACCAAGTTTTTGTCGGAAGCTATGTTCAGCCTTCCTATGAGATTACGGATAACTATGGATTTACAAGATATGATGCAAACATAAAGGTTGAACCAAGTAATGATAATATTCAGATTGACGCCCTTAATAATATTAAAGCTATTAAGCCAGGAAAAGTTACATTGACGTTTAGTCTTGACAATGTTGAAGCAACTATCAATTTAAATGTAGTCAAAAACCCCATCAATAACCTTGTGCTTTCTTCGGACTTGAACACAGCAAGAACAGGAGACGTTGTTACATTTAGCACTATGGCTTATGATGATAAAAATAGAATTATTTCGGATTTACCCATAGTTTACTCATATTCAGGAGAGTCATTTGATAAGAGTAATACTGCTGCAGCTATGATTAGAGATGACGGAAAGTTTGTTGCTGAAACTGCAGGAAAATATCTAATTACAGCAACTGCTGGACAAAGATCTACATCAATTCCTCTTGTGGTATATGATAGGGGAATTCAAAGAGAGGTTATTAATGTAGGAACAGGGATTGTTCAAGAGAGACATACATCTGATTTTTGGGTGTTTGAGGGTGTTGACAATAGAGACTATGCTGTTTCTGGAACATGGGGTGCAGATGGTACAACTTATTTTTGGGACGTAACTGATCCTGGACAAATTCGTAAAATTGACAGTATTAAGGTTGATGCCAGAACAGTAAATGATGTTAAGGTTTCTGAGGATGGAAAAATTTCAGTTATTAGTAGAGAAGGAGCATCCAATAGAAAGAATGGTATTGTCATTATTGACACAACAAACCCTTATGATGTCAATATAATTTCTGAGTATACAACAAACCTAACAGGTGGAGTACACAATGTATTTATCTACGAAAATCATGTATATGCGCTTAGTAACGGTGAAAGGTTTTATGTAATTAATATTGAAGATCCAAGCAATCCATATGAAGTAGGGATGTTTGAAATAGGAGAAAAAGGCCAGGCTATTCATGATGTTTGGGTTGAAGACGGAATTGCATATACCTCAAATTGGAAGCATGGCGTTTACATTATCGATGTTGGAAATGGTGTTGCAGGAGGATCACCAAGCAATCCTGTTGTTATGTCAAATTACAGTTATGAGTCGGGAGCACATCATGCAACATTTCCATTTAAGAGTAAATCTACAGGGAAATTCTATACAATATTAGGTGATGAAATTTTCCCTCAAGGAATTGATTTATATAGTACAAATGAAACCGCAGGATTCCTTCATTTTGTAGATTTTACAGATATTGATAATCCTGTTGAAGTTGCAAGATATGAGCTCCCAGGTCATGGTTCTCATAACTATTGGATAGAGGATGATATCCTATATGTTGCAATGTATACAGGTGGTGTTAGAATTGTTGATATTAGCGGAGAACTTATGGGAGATCTGTTTAGACAAGGCAGAGAAATTGGCCATATAAACACAGGTAATGCAAATGGCTTTATACCAAATGCAACAATGACATGGGGAGCTCAGCTATACAAAGGACACGTTTTTTACTCAGATCATAATGGAGGAATAGGCTCCTCAAAAGTTTTACCTATTAAGCCTGATAATTCCAGAATAAATGAGTATTTAGATAGACCTAGATTAATAGATTAAATATGTTTAGAATTTTTATTGCACTTCTTTTTATTAATTTTTGCTACTCTCAGAGTTACTACGTTTATGTTGCAGCAGAGTCTGATGACACTGTTTCAGTATTAAAATTTGATGGTGATAATTTTGAAGAAACAGATAGGGTTACTGTGGGTATTATGCCAACTGAAAATGAAGGTCCTCATGGAATTACTATAGACCCATCAGGTAAATATTGGTACCTAACTCTAGCTCATGGAAGTCCAAACGGCTCATTAGTTAAATATTCAACCGAAAACAATGAACCTTTATCAAAAGTAGAGCTGGGACTTTTTCCAGCAACAATGCAGATATCGCCAAAAACAGGACTGTTATATGCTGCCAATTTCAATCTTCATGGCTTGATGAGAACCAGCACCGTGTCTGTAGTAGACCCTGAAAACATGGTAGAAATAACAAAAATAAAAACAGGGATAATGCCTCATGGATCTAGAATCTCTATTGACGGAACAACTCATTATTCTGTAGCTATGATGTCTGGTGAACTCTTTGAAATCGACGCTTTAGACTTATCTGTTAAAAGAATATTAAGCCTAGATAATAATAGCAATTATAGAAATGCTATGCACCACTCTAGGGTAAAACCAACATGGGTCACGCCACATCCAAATGGAAAGAAATTATATATAGCTGGAAATGGTTCGGATGAAATATTCGTTGTTGATTTAGAGTCATTTTCAGTTGAAGATAAATTAAGTACGGGAAAGGGTCCATACAACCTGGCTATTTCACCAGATGGAAAGACTTTATTAGCTACTCTTAAATCAGAAGGAGCTGTTTCAATATGGTCTTTAAAAAACAATAAACTTCTGAAAAAAATTAAAAATACAACTAGTATTCCTCATGGTGTTGTTATTTCACCCGATAATAAATACGCTTTTGTATCTGTCGAGGGAGTTGGTGGAGACCCTGGAAAAGTAGATGTAATAAACCTTGAAACTTTATCTCTTCAAGGATCGATTAATGTCGGAAAACAGGCTGGAGGAATAGCTTTCTGGAAAATAGAACAATAGTAACTTTACTATATGATCAATTCTTCAGAAATAAGAGACTTTTTCCCTTCTATTGGAAGAATTGATCATAATAACAATCAAATAATTTACTTAGACGGTCCGGGTGGAACACAAGTTCCAATTCAAGTAATTGAAGCCATTTCACAATATTACATTAGATCAAATGCTAATACTCATGGTGAGTTTATAACTAGTCAAGAGACTGATAAAGTAATGGATGATTTAAGGCTAAAAATGTCAGAATTTCTTGGCTCAAATAGTCCTGAGACAATTTCGATTGGTCAAAACATGACATCTTTAAATTATAGTCTTGCAAGAGCTTTATCTAAAAAGTTTAATTCAGGAGATCAGGTTATTATAACCGAATTAGATCACGAGGCTAATAGGGGGCCATGGAGAGTTCTTGAGGAGGTTGGTGTTAAGTTAATTGAGGTAAGGCTGCTTCAAAATGGAGAGCTTGATTATGAAGATTTTAGAAATAAGATTAACGATAAAACAGTAATGGTTTGTATGGGTATGTCGTCAAATGCCCTAGGAACATTGAATGATTTTAAGTTAGTCAAATCTTTTCTTCCAGAAAACTGCCTGTTCTTGCTTGATGCTGTTCACTTTGCTCCTCATTTCTCAATTAATGTAAAAGAGCTTGGATGTGATTTTCTGCTATGCTCTGCATATAAGTTTTATGGCCCACATGTTGGCTTTTTATATTCCAAAAAGGGTTTATTAGAACAACTAAAAACTGATCGTTTGGTAGTTCAGGATCAGAAGGCGCCCTATATAATTGAGACAGGCACTCTCAATCATGCCGCTTGCGCAGGAGTCTCATCTGCAATCGACTTCATAGCTAATATAGGAGATGGTAATTCATCTAGAGATAAATTAATAAATGCATTTTCTAAAATAAGTAGCCATGAATTTGCACTTGCCAAACAGCTGTATGAATCTATAAATAATTTAGATAAGGTAAATGTTGTAGGTAAAGATTTTTCAGACGCAAAAAGAACACCAACCGTATCATTTGTTCACTCTGATTATACGCCTCAAGAAATATGTAAGGCTCTTGCCTCTGAAAACATATGTGCTTGGGACGGACACTTCTATGCTTTAAAAGCTATTCAGCAACTTGGGCTTGAAGAAAGTGGCGGGGTAACCAGGCTTGGAATTTCTATATATAACACAAAGGAAGAAGTTGAAAGAG
>Ga0255782_10003218_pt1 | contig 12538 bp, 9 predicted proteins | sample 101ome_26_FD_179980 | JGI IMG/M metagenome (GOLD analysis project Ga0255782, IMG submission 179980) | Coastal salt marsh microbial communities from the Groves Creek Marsh, Skidaway Island, Georgia - 101408AT metaG (version 2) | ecosystem: Environmental > Aquatic > Marine > Intertidal zone > Salt...
GACACATCGCGACGCGACGGGCGAACGGGCGAACGCGCGAACGCGCGTCTGACACGCTCGACGCGGGGTTGGTTTTTTTTGGTTTCGCACACGGCGGTGAGGTGTCGAGCGCGACGTATAATACGACATGCTCGCGACGTCATCCGATGACAAGGGGAACGACCGATGGGCATCCGCGATGCGCGATGACGACGGGTGCGTCGCCCGGGACGCGTACGCGACGCCGGTGCACCAACGAAGAAACGCGACGTGGAAGACGACGGGATCGGTGACGCGCGATGGGTATCGTCCGACGGGGGCGTCGTGTGATTCGGCGTTCGGGGATGGACGAGGGAGAAGGTTGACGACGCCGACGTACGACGAAAGCGGGTCTCCGAGTAAGAGGAAAGGGTCGGCGGTCGGCGCGGTGGAAGACACGCTCTCGGCGGTGGACGAAGCGATCGAGAGTATGATGATGACGACGATCGGGGCGACGACGGCGGCGGTTCGGGCGCTCGGAAGGACTGCGAGCTATTTTACTACGGCGGCGGTGGAAGCTGACGAAGCGCAGCGGAAAAAGCGAGACGACGACGACGACGACGACGGGTACACGCGACGACGGAACGGCGGACGCGTCGGACATGGGAAAGAAAATATCGAGCCATTAGCGCCGAGGGCGATGTATTTCGGGAACACGCCGATGCGGGCGCAGCAAAAACAAACCCAGGGGGTGGCGTCGGATCAACAAGCCGTCGTGGCCGATTTACGCAGGGCGCTCGCCGAGTCGACGAAGAAGTGCGAAGAGCTTAAAAAGCAAAACCTGGCGCTTCAGCGAAGAGAAATCGCGAGGGATAACAAGAGCGCTGAATCCGCGCTCGTGGAACAGCTGCGAACGCAGGTTGAGGCGCTCATGAGCGAAAAGGCGAGCATGGCGAGAGAAAATGCGACGTTGCGGCGCGAAAACAAGACGCTGTCGGATTACATGGTGTACAGCGGCGTGATTGAAGAGGACAACGGTGATGACGACGACGATGTCTCGGGCGCGTCTTCTGGTGACATTGAAGAGCTTTCGCCGCAAGAGATTGCCGCGCTCGAGCGCGAAATCGCAGATTTAGAAGCGTCGTTGAACAACTCTGACTCGACGCTCGAGTACTCGCCCGACAAGTCGAGCGATTCGGGAGAGAGCTACGGCGGTACGGACTGATATTTAACTCTCAGGTTGTAAAGTAGTAATTGTACACACAACATTATACCTATGGTTTATGATCATAACTAATCTAACGATCCGTGCGAAGCTCTTCCTCGTCCATGCTCGCGAGATCAATCGAACTGTTACCGAGCGTGCGCAAGTCGAGCGCTTCCATATTCTTCTCCACGCCCGCGGCAACGTCGATGGCGTCCTCATCCTCGCTTTGCAATGTCGACATGAAGTCGTCTCCGGCAATTTTTAGCGCGAGATCTACGGAAAGGGGTGTGAGCGCCATGGATAGGATGACGACGACGACGAGCAACTCATCCAAGCCCATTGGAAAGAGCGAACCCGTCGAACCCGAAGTCGCTTGGCCGAAAATGACAAAGGCGAACTCGCCCCCTTGGCTCAAAAACGAACCCGCGACAAGAGCTTCGCGCCATGAGAGACCGACCGCCGGTCCGAGGGCGGTGACAACCGCCGTCTTGCTCGCCATGAGCGTCAGCGTCATGGTCAACACCACCGGCCAGAGCTTGATGGCGAGCGGCAAGTCAATCGTCGTACCAATGGTGACAAAGAACAGGGAGAGGAAGAGACCCTTGAAGGCTTGGAGCTCTCGGATGATTGTGTGCGCGTACGGAGTATCGGCGAGGACGATGCCCGCGAGAAAAGCACCGAGGGAATCTGAAAACCCAATGGCGCTCGTGGCGAAACTGAAGCCAAAGAGCACCAAGAGCGACATGGCGACAAACACGTCGTTACCGCAGTTGTTCGAGCAAATGGAGCGGTAACCCATCACCGCGAGTTGTCTACCACCGTACGCCAACACACCCAGATCCAAGAATGAAGTCGCACCTCCCGCCGCCAAGATCGGGACGTCAACGCCGTCACCTCCACCACGCACAGCTTGCAACACGGGCAACAAAATAATAAAGGGCACGACGGCCAAATCTTGAAAGAGCAACACCCCGAGGCTCGCCGTACCAAACTTTGTCGTCAACATGTTTCTATCCGCCAACAGCTGCAAACCAAACGCAGAGGAGGAAAGAGAGAGCGCGAAACCAATCACGACTGCTTCCAAAATGGACGACACTTGCAGCATGTCGTCATTGCCTGGCTGAATGAACTCCAAAACCTTGGTACCGAACGCTTCGCCCGCCGGAAGCAACGCGGCGGCAAAGACGAGGTTCACAAAGAGCACTTGTGTCAAACCGAGTCCGAACGCGTACTTGGCCAAAGATTGCAAGCGCTTCGCCGAGAGCTCGAGACCCATCTCGAATAATAAAAACTGAATGCCGAGCTCGCAAAATTGATCTACCTCCTGGTTCTCTATGAAGAGCCCGGCGCGGTTGAGGAGGAGACCAGTGCCGAGGAAGCCCAGCACTGGACTGAGCTTGAGCTTGGTGAACAACGGCACGATGACGACGACAGAGGCGAGAAGCAATCCAATGTCCACGTCTACGGATTTCAACACCTTGGTCCACTCTTGATCGTCGATGACAGCGCCCGCCTCCGCTTCCCTTGAAATCGTGGACGCTATCCTCTCCACAAACAATCCCGGGTCTTCCACAGCCTCGACAACCATCCCCGTCGGCAGCGCTGCCTCCTGTCGCTCTCCATTCAACAACCCCATTGCGTCCTGCGCGAGCTCCACGCCCCTCTTTACAAACGACAGCGGCGTCACCCCGCTATCCGCGTCGATCCTCGGCGCCAACGCCTCGAACGACCGCGCCGTCTGATCCGCTATAAACGTCGGCATCTTCACGTGCGACATCCACTCCATCGCGTGCGCGCTCGCCGAGTGACTCGCGTGTTTCGCCGCTTCGCTCAACGCGTCCAACGTCGACCCGTCCAACGCTGAGAACGATTCCAACCCCGCCCGCGTCTTCGTCTTCATCGTCCTCCGCCTCAGTCCCCCGCGCGTCGTCGTCGCCGTCATCGCGAGTCTCCGCCCATCGCATCGCACGCGTCGTCCATTCGACGACGAAGACGTCGGTGTTGGCGCGGCGCGCGACGATAACATCGTCCTTCAAGAGGTTTGGTCTATCTCGCCCGGTTGACACGGCGTTCAACGTTACGCGTGTGCGCGCGCGTCCACCAATCTGAAACGCCCGATACGACGCAGGGAAAAGTCCACGTTCACCCGCCTTTGGTTCGCGCGCGCACTGCTCGTCTCGCGCGCGTCCGGTTCCCGTCGCGGCGCTCTGGAGCGAGAGTGACGTCTACGGACGCGGTTTCAAATGGAAAAACTCATCATAAAACCTAGTTATAAACCCTAATCAATTGTACTCATACTGTACATTTCATAAGTATATGTAGTAAAATTTTACCGGTCTCGTGATAAATCAGTGTATGCTGACTCACGCGTTCGTTGATGGCAACGGACGCGTTCGACGACACTCATCGACGCGACGCGACGCGCGATCGACGCGCGATCGACGCCGAAAGCGACGCGAAACGAAGCGGAATATTTCCTTTGCGTCACGAGCGCTGAGCGACGAATTCAGTCACCATGCACGACGGCGACGACGCGTCATCATCGTCGTCATCCGTCGACGTGGAGTGCCCGCTGGAACAACTCTTGGACCCAAAGTACACGGGTGAGGTGACCAAGGCGAGCACGATTGCGTTACTGTCGAAAATGTCCGCGGCGGAACTGTCGAGAACGAGCGAGATGTGCGTGTGTTCCGGGAAGAAGGGGTGCAAGTATAAAAAGTTTGTGGACTGCGACGAACTGTGGTGGCCCAAGTGCGCCGAGACGTGGTTCGAAGCGGGAACGGCGCCGGAAAAAGCAATGGGGAAACCACCCAAGGATAAAAAGACGTGGAAGAATGCGTACTTGGCGTTGAGACCAGAGGACGGACCGACGCCGGAGGAGGTGGCGAGACGGGAGGCAAAGGTGGCGAAACGCGAGGCGTTGTTGGCCAAGTGGAAGGAGGAAAATTTGGCGGGCGCGGGCGGGTTGAGAGGACGCGCCGCGGGCGTCGGGGACGTGATCGCGCCGAATGATTTGAGCGATAAAAATGCGATGCGAGACTTTTATAAATCTGTGCGGGCCAAGCCAAAGGGGAAGAGCGCGAGGGGGAGTTACGTTCCAGTGTTCGCTGGTGAAGACTGATCCAATGATCCAACGTTCGTTTGTTTGTTTGTTTCAGATACTTGTACAATTACTACCGTCGGTGACGATTTTTTGTAGTTTCAACGTTTTGTGTCTTCAATTCGTTCCTCCTAAGCGCGCCTTGAGTTCGTCAAACGCAGTGGCGCCGTCAATGCTGACGCGACCAAACAAGAGCGCGAGTTCATCGTCGGCATCGGAAACGTCGTCTCCGAGCGCGCGAGAGACGACATTCATCAAATCTCCTAGCGTGTTTTTCGTCTCCACGGAAAGTCCGGACGAAGATTCGACGTCGACAATATTTTTCATGATTTCGCCGAGCACCCCAGTCGTCATGTCGACGAACATGGCGTCGAGAGGCGATTCCATCTCGGCGCGTTTCGTCGCCAACGTCTCGCACGTCAATTTCAACCAACCGCTCTCAATCATGTTTTCGATTCCGTACGCCTCTTGGGTCGTCATGACAAAGTACCCGGCAAAGAATCGCACGAGTGAAACGGTGGCGGTGTCTACAGCGTCGTCGTCCCCGCGAAATTCGTCGAGAAATCCACCAAACCAGTAAGGCATGAGTGTGGCGACGCGTCGGCTTTCGATCTCTGGCGCCTGCGCGATGTGACATCCGACGCAACGCAATACAGCCAAGAGCATCATGGGATCAATTTTCTTCCGGTCATCTTCATCTTCAAAACATTCCAACAAGCTTCCCGTGACGTCGTGCAGCGTTTGCATCACCTGTTGCAATTCTTCTGCGCTGAGTTTGCCCATTTCGTTGCTGAGCTCAAACGCTTCTGCGTCGACGTCTTCAGCCACTGTAGACAAGGCTTCAATGAGCGTCTCAAAGAGCGCGAGTGAGCTCTGCGCGTCGTTCAAAGCCTTCATCGCGCCCTCTTCTGACGTCCCATCGCTGAGTAAAGTGTGAAACGCGACGTTGACTTCGACTCGAACGAGCTGCGAAACCAATGTGAGAAAACTCGGCACTTTTTTTGTCGCCCCACCGCTCACGGCGCCCGCCAAAACGGCAGACGGCGGCTGGGTGGACGAACGAACGAACCACCTCCCACCAGAGTAATTTGCAACGAATGATGCGAGCGCCATCGCCATGAAACGAACGTCTCGAGGGGTTCTAGAGCTCAAAACGATCCACAATCCGCAAAGACAATCGCGTTGCCAATCGGCGTTCGCTTCGTCGGGTTTATCCAAACGCGCATCCTCTGGCACGTTCCACCCGCACCCGAACGCGCTGGAAAACAACATGAAGAGCAAAGAAAGAACGCTCAGTTGTACTTCGTCTCCCACGGCGTCACTCATGAGTTTACAGAGCGGCGGTACGCACGAAGCGAGACTACTCAAATCCTCCCGCGTCTTCATTCCCGATGTAAACTCCAAATCCAACAAACTCACCGCCGCCTTGGACAACGGCAGCTCGCCTCGGCTTCGCTGGAGCGCTTCTATGGCTGTTTCAAATACGATCCCCTCACCGTGCGCCTCGTGCGCTCCTTCGCCTAGTTTCGCCTTTACGAGCGAGTACGCAAACGCGCACATCAACGCGTCCGCCGCCGCTTCGTCTGACAACCCCCCGTACACCCCTCTCTTCCCCCCAGCATCCACGAACGCCCGAAACCAGTACTCCATCGTCTTCGACCCGGCAAATTTGTCGCTTCGACACAACACCCGGCACACGTTCAACCCCAACGTCGCGCTCATCGCCGCGTCCTCCGCCTCAGCCGTCGCCTTTGGTTTTAACAATTCATCCAAAAACTTTGACCCGAGTGCCCGCGCCACCGCATCGAGCGTCTCCGTCGGCGTCTCGCGCGTCATCACCTTGGTCACGAGCAACATCCCGACGAGTTTCTTCTCCCGAACGTTAGAGGAACACAGTTCCAGCGCTTCTTCCAACGTCGGCACGTCATTCACTTCTTCAACGCTCACGACGTCCACGCCGGCGGACGCCGCCGACGGCATTTCTCTATTCTCTATCGAGACCGGACAAAGAAGAGGGTGAGATTGCGCGATCACGTGTTCGTTCGGTCCTGTATTGAGATCCGCGTATTGAGATCCGCGCGTCGCGGTCGTCGTCGTCGCTTTCTGACGCATCAATTCGACACTTTTTCCTCAAAACGAGACGCGTCGATGACGCCTCTCGGGGATCGTCGACGACGATTCCCGCTCGACGCGATCGACGTCGCCATCACTGTCGTCGTTTTCGCGCACGTCTTCGTCGCCCCGCACACCAAGGTGGAGGAGTCTTTCGCGTTGCAGGCGACGCACGATGCGATCGAATACGGTTGGTCCATTGATGATTACGATCACAAAACCTTCCCCGGGGTCGTTCCGAGGACGTCCATCGCGTCGTATATCCTCGCCGGGGTGACGTCGGTAGTGTGGCGCGTCGTCGGAGTGGTCGTGGAGGGCGTGAAAGGGGAAGAGGGGACGAAATTCTTGGGGCAAGTGTGCGCGCGTTGCACGTTGGGATTGGCCGGCGTCGCATCGCACGCGTCGTTTCGACGAGATGTAGCCTTGGCGTTCGGTGAAACGACGAGTGTGATGGTTGGTATAGTGTCTTTGTGTCAGTTTCATACGTGGTTTTACGCGTCGAGGCCGTTGATGAATGTGTTCGCGATGGTGTTGACGACGAGAGGGTGCGGAAGGTGGATTGGAGCGACGGTTACAAAGTCAAAGCGCGACGCGTGTGAAGCCGCGGTTTTGGTCACCATCGCAACCTTTTTGTTGCGATGCGACGTCGTATTGTTACTCGCGCCGATGGGGATGCACATGCTCGCGTGTGGGTTGATTAGTTTACCGAGAGCGGTCGTTTTGGGAGGCGCAGCGGCGACGGCGACGACAGCGGTATCCGTCGTCGTAGATTCGTGGTTTTGGGGATACCGCGTGTGGCCAGAGGGATCGGTGTTGTGGTACAACACCGCGTTGAATAAGAGCGCGAATTGGGGCACGTCGCCTTGGTACTGGTATTGCGCGTCCGCGCTTCCGAAGAGTTTACTCTTTGCGTATCCGCTTGCGCTTGTGTCAGTTTTCGTAGAGCGACGCGTGAGACCAGTCATGTTTGCGTGTGCGTTTTACGTCGGTTTATACAGCTTTTTACCTCACAAGGAATTGAGGTTTATATTCCCGACCTTGCCGTTGTTCAATCTCTCGGCGTCAACCGTGTTGGCGCGTGTGTGGAATAACCGCCGCAAGCATAAATTGCTCGCTTTGGCTGCAGCGGGCGGTTTGGCGCTCAGTCTGTGCTTGGTGTTCGTTTTCACCGCGGCGTCGGCGGTAAACTACCCCGGGGGTGTCGCGTTTCAAAGGTTACACGGCGACGTCAACGTTGCACCCAAACCTGGTTCGGTTCACGTCGATGTGCCCGCCGCGATGACTGGTGTGAGTCGTTTCGGCGAAGCTAGGCCAAATTCTGGTTGGAGCTACAGCAAAGAGGAAGGCTTACGCGTGGACGAATTCGCCACTCGTAACTTTGATTATTTGATCAACGCACACGATTCCGTGCCCGGGTACGAAGTCGCGGACGTCGTGCATGCATACGCGGGCTTACGACTCGATTTGAAATCTCTGCCCAAGGTGCTCGTCATTCGTACGCGACCAGAAATTTACATTCATCGCAGACTCGTCCAAGCGGCCATAGAGACGGACAATGATTAGCCTAGCAATGTCGCTATATTTCATTTGCAACAAACAATGCGTTTCCTTTTAGTTAATATCTATCGCGATGTCGGTCGTAGTGATCGCGTCTGTCGTCGTCTCGGCGAGAGTATCTATCGTCCCTGCGATACCTGTCGTCGCGTCTACCGTAGGGCTCGTGGCGTCGATCTCTACTGCCGCCTCTGTAACCGCTTCGATCGCGAGAACGAGAGCGAGAGCGGTATCGTCTGTCTCGGTCGCGAGAGCGAGAGCGCGGGGGAGATCTAGAGCGTCTACCGCCCCCGCCGCTTCCTCTGCGACGTTCGTCATCCGCCGCACGCGGGGAATCCAAACCAGCGTCTTCGTACTTTTTGAGGCGCTCCGCCAACTCGTCCCGCAACTCGCGTATGTGCTTCCAACCTTGATACTGTTTGCCGATGAAGTGCTCCTGACGACGCTCCGCCGTGTCCGTATTCATCAGCAACGTTCCACTGATGGGACAAGGCTCGGTCAGTCGGTAGCCATCCAAACTCTCCAACTTTGCTTGGACTTCATCCGCGCGCTTCTTAAAGGTTTCAATCTGCGCAAACTCTGCCTCTGCGCCATCGACATCACCCTCCTCACCGAGTTTTTCTGCTTTTTCCGCGCTTTCATCCATTTTTCGGCGCAACAACGCGAGCATGTCCGCGTCCGCGCTCACGGCAGCCTTCTCCGTCGCAGCGTCTCTCTCTTCTTTAGCCCTAATCATCCCACGCTCGATTCGCTTGTCGCACTCGCGAATCATTTTATCCAGAACGTCTTTCGTCATTCTCTCGTAACCTAGTTTGGCTTTCTCCTCGCTCGGCGCTGCTTCAAACGCCGCGCGCAAACCGTCGTCTCGCAGTTTCTCCAGCGCATCCGCGCCCACGAACCGCTGCACCTCACCGTCCGAGCGCGTGTTCTTAAAGCACGTCACGTCCAATCCACAGAGGTAGTATTTACACACCTCCGGATCCTGCGTCGCGCGATCGTTCGTTCGTTCGTTCGTTCGTCAGTCAGTCATCGAGGTGTCTAACAGAAGAAACTCTCTTCCTTCTTTTTCGATTCCTCCTAAGCAACGAACAGTCGGCGGTGCAACGCGTCGACGCACCGAAAAATGCCGCCCGCGACCGGTTCGCTGATCGAGCGGAACATCGCGTTCGGTGCCCATGAGCTCGTCGAGCATCGCTCGCATCGCGTCCGCCATGGCTGCGCCTTTCTTCTCCTTCGAGTCTGACACTGAAGCTCGGCGAGTGCGCGAGCCGACGACGGATTTCATTGGTACATCAACTACAACAATCGGTGAATGGGCTAATTCTAAAATGGATGACGCCGCGCGAGCGAAGCGTCGAGTGTGTGAAACGCTACTAGGCCGCGCTGCGGAATCTATCAATCGATGGCAAGGATTCTCCGCGGCCTCTATTTGCCACGCCTTTGGCGATGGACCATAACTGTTCAGAGTTTGAGTTCGCGGTCGCCTTGGCGAGTTCTAGCGCGGTTCTCGAACGGGTTTTCGGTGCTGTGATTTTCGGCTTCGACACCGCCCTAGGTCGTCGCGGTGGTTCGTCGCGGATGAACGCGTCAGGCGGCTCGCCGCCGCAGAACGCTAAAACCAAAGCGTCCGCTTCGCTCACGCCAACAGACATCAAATCCTTTTTCGAACACTCTCGCGCCACGCTTACATCGAGGAGATCTTCCTTGACGTACAGCGACTCAAAGTACCGCTCCATACCTATCCTCTTGAGCCAATCGTGAATGTCCTCCGTGCTGAGAATAGCTCGGCGCTCAACTTTAAACTCGACGTCAACATCTTCTTTTTCTTTTTCTTTGCTCGTCTCGGCGTCGGCGACACGTTTTCGACGACACGCGTCTATTTGATCGACCAACATGAAAAGTTTATCATCCAAGTCGTCGTCTAGTTCATCGTCTCCGTCCCCGTCGTCTCGTTCGTTGTCTTCATCATCTAGTTGCGTTAACACGGCTTCACACTCCTCTGCGTGTCTCTCCCGATCCATCAACGGCGCGTGGGTCAAATCGAGACCGCACGTCGGGCACATGACAGACTCAAACGCCCCGAACCGCCAAGGGGCGGAGATGGCGGCTCGACGACTCTCAGACATGAGTCACCATCTGAGTACAACGGTTACGTGAAAGCGCTTTTTCTCAACACCAGATGCCGACGAAAAAGCCGTGTAAAACTGCTTGAAGAGGCCCGCCTCCGACCAATAATCGCGTCCCGGTTTCATCCCAAGCGTGTGTGAGTATCGCTGGAACCAAATACTCGGAAAATTGTGAATCGTGATACAGCGTTTCATCGTTGAGTTGGACGCACGGATCCATGTTGTACAACTGATGGATTCCGCCGTACAGAGGCTCTTCCAGATAGCGGCGCATTCGTTCTTCGTAAAAGCTAATCAAGCCACGCCCTCCACCAACGGTGAGGAGATTGGATGGTCCGTCGAAGGATAAAGAGCGAACAGAATTTACGTCGTCGTACGGCAACGGAACGGACGCATACAGCGTGCGCTGTCTAAAATCAGCAAAGCCAATGTGCGAGCGCGAACCTACCGCAACTATTTGCCCATTCGTCGCCATGCACGCAGTTTCGAGATAACCTCGACACCGGTATCCCTGATTGATGAGCTGGAGAGTTGAGGCGTCCAATTGATGGATCAATCCCGTCGACGATGCGGTCGCTATTTGTTTCGTGGGCAATCGATCCACCACTTTCACGCTGCGTATGCGATCAGAGAAATGCGTGCACGATGCCAATGGTGCAATCGAAACGCTAGGCGCTATGACGCTCTCGCTCGCGCCTGATGTGCTGTATGGAAGGCTCCAGAGCTTCACGGTGCCATCTCGAGAGCACGACACGAGATCGTCTCTGCTCACGAAATCCATTCCGAAAACCACATCTGTGTGTCCTTTCAGAGCCAACTTTGGCGTCAAGACGCCATCAACTCTCGCAAATGCGATAATGTCGTGCCCAGGACCTCCGCTCGAAACGATGTGTTCGCGCGTGACATTTGTCAATACGGCGTGCCCGCCGCCTCTACGTATCTCCGGCGGCGGTTGCGCAGCCACCGTCCCGTGCCCTTCGTGACCAGAAAGAATCGGTGGAAAGTAATTCAAACCCCACCAATGTCTCGGACGCGCAGAATTTTCTTTGATTGACCCGAGGGCCACCTCGCGAAATATCGTGCCGCCGCATCGGCCTAGTCGGTCCAGTTCAATCTCAAACAATTTATTATCCTTCGTACTGATCATCGCCTTGTCCACCGACAACCAACACGACCCGAACACTTTATCGCACCCTCGCACCGCATCTGCACCGCTCACATCGTCCAAATCACGAAAGTCACGCAACGCCAACGCTCGAGCGGCGTCCGACGCCGTCGCGCGCCGAGAATCCCAACATTTCCATCCACGTCCCATCTCACGCGCACCACAGCCGCGGTACCCCACAATCGCATCCGTCCGTCTCGCCCGCGCTCGAAGATCCATCTCGCGCGTCGTCATCCTCCTTGGTCGTCAATCGATCGATCTAATTCGTACACACGATGACGACGACGACGACGACAATGTCACAAATTTTTGTATCGAACGAACGCACGCGTCCTCGCGCGTCCTCGCGCGCGCGAATCCGCCACGACGGACGCGACCGAACGATGAAGAAAATTTTTTAATCGACAATGTATCGCTCAGGACGGTCGATTTTGCGTCGCGCGCGGTTGCGCGAGGCGGCGAATGTGGTTCGGTGCGTTATTCCTAGCCTCGTTTGTTGCAAACGAACACTCATCATGACGACGGCGCTGACGGTGCGATAGGACGGACGGAAGGCAACCCGACGATGAAGAGACGCGCAGACGACGAAACCGACGCCGACGCGTCGCTCAAGGCGAGGTCGGAACGCGCGGTGCGAGAAACGCTCGAACGAAAGCGAAGCAAAGCGCGCAAAGAAGCTGATGACGATGCGAGTGCGAACCGAGCGACGGATGTGAACGGCGACAAAGGGACGACGGCGACGTTTCCGGGCGGGATGATGACGTTTCCGGGACGCGGGGTGGATGAGGTGGCGCGGCGTTTGAACGTGCCGCTGCCGTTTCGACGCATGACGGAAGACGAGACGGGAGCGGCTGACGGCGTCGGAGCGTGTGGAGCCGAGGCGAAGACAAACGCGGACGCGAGCGATGTGGAAGAGGATGAGTGGGACGACGTGGATGAGTATGATTACGGTGCGTACGTTCCGGATGTGGAGTTGGAAGAGACGGTGAAATTGGAGGAGACTCGGGATCCGAAAGCCGTGGAGGAGGCAAACGTGGGCAGGCGTAAGAAGAAGGTTCGGAGATTGAACGACGAAGAGAGAACGGCGTTGTTGGCGACGCATCACGCGCACGTCTTGTGTTTAGTAGCTAGAGGTCGCATAGTGCGGTCCGCGGCATCGAGCGCATTGCTCAGAGCGCTTCTGGTCTCCTGCGTACCGAGAAATTTGGTCGATGCGTGCGCTACGAAATCGTCGACGGTGGAGGCGAGTTCTTTAGCCATGCTCGCCGATTGGTTCTCGAACGCCGTGGCGCCTCCGATATCGATTGATGATGATG
>Ga0255782_10003239_pt1 | contig 12487 bp, 9 predicted proteins | sample 101ome_26_FD_179980 | JGI IMG/M metagenome (GOLD analysis project Ga0255782, IMG submission 179980) | Coastal salt marsh microbial communities from the Groves Creek Marsh, Skidaway Island, Georgia - 101408AT metaG (version 2) | ecosystem: Environmental > Aquatic > Marine > Intertidal zone > Salt...
GGTTCCCCATCCGTCCATTTCCACGGTTCACGACTCGTCAAGAGGGGCGTGACGGGCCCCGTTCTTATCCGTATCATCCGTCTCGGTGACGACGACGACGACGACGACAGGGCGACAGGGCGTCATGCGCGCGTGCTCGGTACGTACTTTTTTAGTGCGTGTATCGGCGTATTAAAACTTATGATACGTGACAAAACCAGGTATTTTAAATGATAATAGTAGGATGAACACCTTCTTATTTCATCGTTTTCATCGTTTTCGTTCGTCTCGCGACGACGACCGCGCGGGCGAGTGGATCGGGCGCGCGAGTGGGTACTGTGTGTACACTGACGGGTCGTGACTCGTGGATGGTGTGCGCGCGTCCAACGCGATGGGAATCGCGCGGGAGAAGCGGGAGAAGCGGGAGAAGCGGTCGCGGTGCTCGTCGACGGATCGACGGATGCCCTCGGGGTCGGACGCGGACGCGCGACACAGGGCGACGCTTGGGGTCGGACCGACGGCGAGCGCGCGAGAGATTCGCGAGGCGTTCGTGCGAGTGGCGAAGAGGGCGCACCCAGACCTGTCGAGGAGGACCGGGGAGGCTGAGGTTGGGGCGTTTCGAGCGGCGGTGGAGGCGCGGGATGCGCTGATATCGTCGGCGCGCGGAGGAGCGCGCGCGGGTGGGGTGCGAGGAAGCAGCGCGTCGGCGTCGGCGTTCGCGGGGGGGGCGAGGACGGCGGGGACGCCGCAGACGCGAACGTTCGCGTTGGTGCTCGCGAGCCCGTTCGTCGCGTGCGCCGTGGCGGCGTTGGCGCTGCCGAAAGCGGAGGGCGTGGGGGCGAAATACGGGAGAGAGGCGACGATCGGGCGAGTGAATGGGTGGATTAACGCGCCCGTGAATCCGTGGTTGCCGCCGGATACGCGCGAGCCGGGGGATGGGAACAAGGGTCGGTTTTGGAGAACGGGTCGGGTGTCTCGAGCCGGTTGACGATCACCACGCAAATTGTAGGTTGTACTGACTAGTCTGTCTGTTGTTGTACTTGTAATTGTTTGTTACATTTGTTTGCTGCGTCATCGATGTGGCGTCGACGAGACGCGATTTGCAAGCGGTTCGGCGGCGCAATACGCGCGTAAATTTTCCGCCGTCGTCGACGCGATTTCAGCCAAGGCCTCGTGCGTGAGAAACGCGCTGTGCGGTGTGATGAGTACCTGAGGAAGGCTCGAGAGGATAGCCATGTTTTCGTCCCAGACGAGCATTCGTGAGCTAATGTCTAGCGTGCTAAAGTCTCTAAAGAAGAGTTCCTTCTCCTTTTCGTACACATCCATCGCCAACGCCCCGAGCTGCCCGGAATAGAGGGCGTCGATGCACGCGCGCGCATCGACGAGTGCCCCACGACTAGTGTTGATCAACATCGCCCCATACTTCATCTTGGCGAGCGATACGGCGTTGAACATACCTCTCGTGCCGTCAGTCAGCGGCACGTGCACAGAGACAAAGTCACTTCGCGCCAACACGTCTTCTATCGAAGAGCAAAACTCGCCGCAAAACGCCTCTTTATCGTAGAGATCGTACCCGAGCACGTCCATCTGAAACCCGTACTTGCAAATCTTCGCCACGGCTCGGCCGATTTTCCCCGTACCGACGATACCGATCGTTTTCCCTTTGAGAGACTGCCCGACGAGCCCATCGAGCGTGTAGTTGCCTACGCGCAAACGGTCTCGTGATGGCCCGAGACGCCGATTCAGCGATAACATCATCGCCACCGCGTGCTCTGCGATCGAGAGCGGGTCGTACGCCGGCACCCTGCACACCGTCACCCCTCGTGCGTTCGCTCTGTCGACGTCCACATTGTCAAAGCCGGCGCAGCGTAACAGAATCAATTTCACCCCGGTGTCGGCCAACGCATCAACGACATCCGTGCCGACGTCGTCGTCGACGAAGACGCACACGGCGTCGTGATCACGAGCTAAGCGCACGGTATCCAGCTGAAGCCGCGCGGAGACAAAGGTTGAGTCCGGCAGCGCCGCTTCGAGCGTCGCTTTTTCATAACTGTGACACGAGAAGACAATCACGCGCGCGTCGACGTGGCAAAGCTCCGTCGCGGCGCGCTTCGACGCGCGCGCGACGACGTTTCGCGTCGATCGATCGATCGATCTAACTCGCGGCACGATCATAGCCGCTTCAGAGGACGTCGTTCGAGCAACGGCGTACATGTTTTAAGAGAGGCTGATTATGATGTTGGACGCACTCTGGCTGTTCAGATTTTTGGCTAAAGATTAAAATGAATCAACGCGGCACGACTACGATACGTTTAAACGCGCTTCACGGTGGTGAGGGTGAGAGATCCTAGAACCTTACCCGGGCCGTCGCGCATCTCGCGATCGCGGCGCTTGGACCATCTGCTCACCTCTTCGCCTCTGAGCGTGTCTGACAGCGCTTGACCCCTCTCGTATCTTTCCCGTCGAATCGCGGCAAACTTGGCATCTGTGTCGACAAACTTTCGCATCAGCCAGTGCATGATGATTGTCGGCGGGTTACGAATGTTTGAAATCAACCCGCGGACGTTACGCGCCGGCACCCAGTCCGACAACCCGTTCCCCCAAACCATCGTGTGCTCGTCCACGATGCCGTTCACCCAGCACTGACGCAACGTGTTCAACGGTGCCGGGCCGCGGCAGTTACCGACGCGATCGCGGTAGAACCACACGTTTGCCTCGTTCGCTGCGTTACGATGGTAAACATCCTTTCGTCAGTCTCTCGCTTTACTTCGTGTCGCTTTCGCTCTCGCGCATCCGTAGGGCAAGTCTACGAAAAAGGTTCGACGCGACGACGTCCGACGAGCGCCTCGCGCGCCCTCGCGCGGCGTCACAGACGCAGTCTAGATGGCCACCGTATCGTTCGATCGTCGCGCGCGCGCGCAAAACGTCTCAGACATCCACGTACCGTCGGTGGCGCGAAGATCATTTCTATCGTTGTACTGGTACGCGTTAAGCTTTTCTCGCCACTGTTGGAGAAACTTGCGACGGGATTCCGTCGCGTCGGTCGGACCGTCGTCGCCGTAGAAACTCATCTCGTTCTTTGCGTCCTATGAGCGCGTCGCCGTCGGCGGGGTGGACGAGTTGTGACGACAAGGTCGCCTAGGGTCAGTCCCAAACCCTGAAGTGTACCCCGCTTGTGCGAGCCGAAGAGGGCAATCAGGACGACGGTGAGCGACGTGCGAGCGCGTCCGAGTGCGGCTACGTGCTAATAAAATTACATTGCGTTTAATGTATAAGATGAGGCAGGAATAGAATCAGCGCCATCGAGCGCGAAGGATGCTGAGAAGAATTTGCGCCGCTGCATCGTAGACAACTCGCGATTGGTGCACGCCGTCGACAGAGCATTCAGGCCCGCACGCCGCGCTCAAGTCGGTGATTTTGATCTGTATCGCAGCACCGGCCGGTTTGACGACTTTTACTGAGCTCTGATCAGATTTCACCTTCGCAAACTTTTCCAAATTGGCGACGGTGAATTTGTGTCGCTTTTCATCATCTGTGAGTTTGTCCTGAACAATCATCGGTGTGTCCAACCAGACGATGACGGCGTCCTTGTTACGTTCGGCTATGCGTGATAATATAGATCCAAGTCGCGTCATCGATTTCTTGTACTCGTTGACGTTATCTTCGTGCAGGGCATGCCACAGTGAAGTCGATACGGCGACCAAATCGGGCGTCGCGTCCTCCCGCGCTTCGAGAGCGTCGACGACATCACCCGCGTAAGGCGCCCAGACGAATGACGCTCGCGCACCAGCTATTAGGCTGTGTTCCCAATCCCTGTGTTTCTCACCCTTGGTGTCCAAACTCACGTCCGCAGACGTCTCGCTCGTTGCCGCTATGAAGCTCGCATACACGAACCGCGCATTGCTATCGCCCACAAATGCGAATCGCTTGCCCCCCACAATCTCCAACAACCTCGACCGCATCGTTGACACGCTCAGCGCTCCGAATCCACACGCCCGTCCAACCTCTGGGGCGATGTTCCACGCCCGCGCGCCTGCGTCCGCTTTCCTCTTACGCCTTTTCAATCCAAGCGCCTCGGCGACGCTCGCGACTCCCTCGCACCCCTCGCTCGCGAGCGTCCACGCGCTCCCTCGACACGCGTCTTCGCCGACGATCCACGACCCGAGCGATGCGCCGCGCGCGCACGCGTCGACCGACCGACGACTTCGAAGCTCTCGGGCGAAATCCTCAACGGTTGCGCCGCTGTCTTCGAACCATTTCGAAGACAAAGTCGACGTCTCTCCCGTCTCCGTCGCCGCGCGCGAGAGCCAGGAGACGACGACGAGGGCGACGACGGATGCCCAGAATGCGCGTCCGCGCACCATCGTCGTCGTCGACGTCGCTGACGACGTCCACCGCGTAGTGACGACCGAAGAGACGAAAGCGTCAGTTGAGCGCGCTCGCTCTGCAACCAAAGAACGATGGCGGTCGCGTCGACCAAAACGGCGCGAACGGTGCTCACGTGCGTGCGAGACGACGGCGATTGAGCCTGACGTGTTGACTGACCAATGGATGGATGGTTTTGGACGCGCAGGGCGTATCGCGAGTTGTATTGGCTCGTCACTCGAAGACACGGAAAGGATGCGCGCATGAGAGCGTTGCTGGACGATGCCGCGATGCGAATCCGCGGCAACGCGACGAAAGATCCGAGTTCGGTCGAAGTGCAGGATGGGATTCGCACGTTGGCGTCGACGGTTGCGTTCGTGCGGGCGTCGACGTCGGGTAGAGGACGAAGGACGTTTGGGGAGGCGGGCACCGTCGTGTCACGAGCGGATGCGAGCAGGAGGTACGTGCTGAGAGACGGAGAATTGATCGACGCGGAGAGCGATGAAGGGAGGAAGAGAGTGGCGACTGGAGTGCTGTCGCACGAAGAGGCTTGGGCGTATCACAATAGACTCATAGATAGACAACATTTCGGTAGGCGGCTGAAGAAGTTCAAGCCGGAACCGTTGTGAGCGTGTTCAGTTTTATTATGTACTTACATGTGAACTAGCCCGGTTCTTTTGAGAGCCGATAATTGTAGATGATTGATTGTAGCACGGTGTGTAGAACGTCCTGGAGTCGTACTTATTTACTTTTTTTACTCCCTTAATGCATAGATATCGCTGTCTCGAGCTCTTTGCGACGCTTTTGCATATCCTTGGAGAGTTCGGCGCCCACATCCGGATCCGCCGCGATGGCCCATGCCATCTCTCGACGACCCATGACAAGACACTGGAGCGGTGTTTTCGCGATAACGTCAGCGTTACGACGACCTCCGATCCACTTCTTCGCGACTATTCTCGCGCTGATCCACGAGTTGAGAGAGAGCGATTCGCCACGCGAACGTTTGGGAGGACCTTTCGCCAAAATATCCTGCGTACGCTGCTTAACAGAGGCGCCAATGGCGGACTTTGAGCTATTACGTGCGATGAGCGAGGCTCCGATAGCCATTTCCCCTATGAATTCACCGGGCTCTCGAACCGCAACAATTTTTCCTTGAGATCGGTCGATGTTCCCTTCGGCATCTTCTGGGCTCACGACAATCTCGACCGATCCAGCTTTGATCAGGAAGACGTCATCGTTTGCTCTCGCGCCCTGTTTGATGAGCACGTCTCCCGGCTGGTACGTCTTCACTGGAAGCTTCATGCCCTTTGCGAAATCCCGCAGCTTGGACTTGATGCGAAGCGGTGCCGGACGAACTGAATCAACCTTCTTCAACCACGCGTGCTTGAGCGCATTCGAAGCACTGAGTCGATGTGCGGGTTTATACGCGAGCGTGAGCATGACAAATTCGCGACCGGCGTCACTCACCGTATCCCACTCGTAGCAATCAAAACCGAAATCCTTTTGCGTCACTCTACCGTACTTGAGCGCTGCTTTCCACAGACCCCTCGGCATGGCGCCCGTGAGTAACACGTAGGTGATGACGCCGAGAGACCACACATCGATGGCGGCGCCATATGATTTCTGCTCCACCACTTCCGGCGCGGCGAAAACGGGCGTACCGACGGGCGCCGTGTCCACGCCGGTCGAGTGCGGAAGACGCGCAGCGCCAGACGCGTTTTGGCAGCGCCTCGCGAGACCAAAATCAGCAATCACAACGCTTCCAAGATCGTCGCTTGATCGCAAAAGCAAGTTTTCAAGCTTCAAATCCCGATGCAACACAAAATTTTGGTGCATGTAGTCCATCCCTTGCAACGTTCTCTGCACCACCACCTTCGCCTCCGCTTCGGTGTACCTCTCGTCCTTCATCCGAAGAATCGCGTCGAGCACCGCGCCACCGCTCAACTCCTCCGTGACAACGTACACCTTGTTTTGAAACCAATGCGTCTCGTACAACTGCAGCACGCTCGGTGCTTTCAGCACCCGAAGGATATCAATCTCCGTCTGCACTTCGCTCACTGACATGAACTCCTTCCCGCTCTCCTCATCCTTCCCGCCGGGTTTCTCACCGTCGTCCTCCTTGACGGATATGATCTTCATCGCATACGTCTTGAGCGTATCCCTGTGTCGAACCCGTCGGACGACCGAGAACCCACCGGCTCCGAGCGCCGCGAGGTCATCATAGGTTGTTTGCAGAGGATCCGCCTTTGTCTTCGGAAGTTTCTTCGGCGTCGCCGTCGGGAGCTTGTCGCCGGCGGACGACGCGCCGGAGTCCGACCCGGATCCACCGACGGGAGATTTCGAAGACGCGCAACCCATCGCCGCGGCGGAAGTCTCGTCGATCGACCGGCGCGCGGGCGTTTGGCGAATGCACGATCCCCGCAAACAAACACCCCCCGGGGTGGTTACCGACCCATTTCGTGTTTTAACGGTTCATGACTCGTCGATCCACCCGCGACTACTTTCGTGATTGGACGGACAGACGGTCGACGTTGGCGTCGGACGACAGAGCGCCGATCGCTCGGCGATGTCCTCCGCGTGGCCTCGCGCGCGTCTCATCGTCGTTCGTCTCGCCCGTCGCGCCGCCAGGCTCTTCCGATGGAGTTTTCGGTGTTGCGTCCTCGTCGGCTTTCTCGCCTGGGGCGGGCTGCTCGCGTGGACGATGCTCTACGATCCGCCGGATTTCATCGCCAGGATGGCGGCGCCGACGCCGAGAGACGCCGGCAAGGCGCGTGAGGATGACGCGGGGTGTCCGGTGGTGTGTTCGCATCAAGGGCGACTGGATGGAGGTGGGTCGGAAGCGGAAGATGCGCGCTCGTTATTTCGACGGTTGACGTCGCTCGGAGAGGCGGGCGTTCGATGTCACGACGTCGACGTCACTTTGCTCGGTGACGGGGCAACGTTGATTGTTGGGCATCCGAAGAGCGTGTACGAGAGCGCGGGGCAGAGGTGGGCGAGCGAACTGAAGAGCGTGAAGGAGGCGCGAGCGGCGGGTGTGTCGAAAGACGAATTTCCGACAGTGCAGGAACTCGTCCGGCATTTCGGGTCAATCACGGGCAACAGAGCGAACGAGAACGCATGGATAAGCTTTGAGTTGAAGGAGAATGCGCTCTCGACGGCGACTTTATCGTTGTTGGATAAGATCGCCCGTCAGAGCGGGCTGCAACTGTTCGCGTTTACTCATAACGACTTTACCAATGCCGAATGGATTACCAACTTGGAAGCTGCAGAGTTGGATCCGTCGAATCCAGGCGGCATCAAGTTGGGATGGGCCGCGAGGGATGTTGAGTCCTTTGCGCGAGATGCCAGGCACGTGGACGCCGGTGTGCTACGGAGATTTAAAGCCGAGCGTGTTTTTCCATCCATCAAGATGTCTGACGAGTGGTACTTGAAAGCGCAGCTGACAGCGAGTGAGGGCATCCCATTCGTGCCGTGGGTGGTCGATAGTGGCGAAGAGCTAGAGAAAGCGATGCGGTACGGCGCCAGGGGTGTGATTTCAAACTTTCCCATGAAGATGCAAGAAATGGTGCACCACCGGTGTCGCGCTTCACTAATTTCTAAAACGATATAGATCATATTGTAGACGTAGCAAATGTAGCGTTAGGCTTGCGAAATCATTTCCCCTTCTTACACACGAGCGCCGCGTACGTCACCGCAACATTGAGTGCCGTGACGCCGACCTGTGAGCGCAGGGCCTTCTGTGCATGCCCCCGAACCGGCAAACCAAGACCTTCCAGGACGTCTTCGCCGTTACGTGGCGCTACACCCTCTTGGAATCGCCGAGCAACCCTCGCGGCAGTTCCTTTGTCAGTCTTTGCATCGCGTTTGTCTTCTTTCTCGAATACTAATCCCTCAAACTCGGAGCACAGGACACCCTCAAAGGCGTGGCGAATGAGAGACAACTTTGATATCGGCTGCAGTGATTCCGGGACTTCGGCAAAGGCACCCGAAGCATCGCCTAGCATGATGTTGAGGACCATGATGCATGGTCCAATCGCGAGCGCCACCTCTGCGGTTGGACTCAGCGCGCTGATGCTCAGACCAAGCGACGACGCTGCGGCGGACTGAAGAGCTAACGTTGATAGGAACATCTTTCGCCCCGCTTTATTCAGTCCAACCATCGGAGCCATGACTGCGCCGAAAACAACAGGGAAAACCATATCAATCGGGGTCTCAATCAAAAGTTTCGACAGGAAGTATGGACCGGGCTTGTAGCCGCCGCTTTGACGCGCCATTTCCCGTCTCACTGTCGCTCTTTCCCGAGGGAATCCATTCAAGCTCTTCACGAGCGCGAGCATCGACGTGTTGATACACGCCTGCATCAAGACTGCAATTCTCCTCTTGACACTTTTTGGACCTAGTCCAACTTGGAAGTTACAACCTCCAAACGCACCTGCGAGTCCGATAGAGGCAACCAATCGCACGGCATTGACCCACATTTCTCGCTTCGCCTGCTTCCACGCTCGGCCGGCGAGTAATCTGAAAAGTTTCCAGGGACCGGGAGCTCGCTTTTGTACGCGTCGTTCGCTCATCGCCCGTTTCGGTGCATGTTCAGACACTGAACCTTTCTTCGCACCTGCTTTACGTTTCGACCAAGCGTCGATGATTCGCTCAATCCTCTGCCTGCTCTCCTCCGCATTCTTGTCATCCGTGCCGTCACCCATATCGACACTCACGAGGTCGATGAGAAATTCAGCCGGATTGAAATGCTCAGGACACGCGTACCCGATCGATTTGAAGTAATCCACGACTTCGTCGCTTGGTCCATGATACGCAACGCGAGCACCGCTCGCGAGCAATAGGAGGTCGTGTACCTTTGCGAAGGAAGCGCTCCTCGGTTGGTGCAGAGTACAAACGACACACGCCTGCTCGCGCTCCGCCAGCTCTACGAGCTTGTCAACCATCTTATCCGCTTGAAACGCATCGAGTCCCGACGTGGGCTCGTCCACTAGAACGACGAGGCCCGTCGACTCCTCATCCGATCCTAGCCCGAGCGTCTCACTCGCAATCGCCAACCGACGTCTCTCTCCCCCAGATATCCCAACGATTGCCTTACCCCCAGTATCTCCTCCGACGACCGTATCTGCGCAACTTTGAAGAGACATTTTCTTCAAAGTTCTTGCCACGACGTCGCGAGCCGTGGAATCGTCTTCACCGCGCAGTTTCGCGTCCAGTTCCAGAGTTTCGCGAACGGTGAGATTACTAAAGAATTTCGGCTCTTGTTCGACGTAGCTTAGAGAAACGCCGCTCAGGCTCTCATCGAGCAATCCACCGTTAAAGAAGACGTTACCACTGAGCGCGTCGCCGCGTTTCACCGCGAGACGTTTCGACAACGCGTTCAGAAGCGATGTTTTACCGCAACCGCTCGGACCGAGTATAGCTAAAACTCTGCCGCTCTGCGCGTGCGCGGACGTGCTGCACAAAATAGTGCGACTGCTCGAGTTACGCCCATCCGCGTCTTTCGTTTGGACGACGTAGTTGATGTCCTCCCACGAGAGCACGCTCATGACAGTCGTCGTCGTGAAGTGACGTGGAGTCACGTCGCGAGTCAGCTTCGCTAAGAGTCTTCTAAGTTACACAATTCTACAGCTATTAGGATGACGATTCACTTCCATAACCGCCTAACAAACCGCCCAACCCGAGCGCGGGTGCGTGTCCAGCCTCCGCCTTTGGTTTGGCGATGACCTTTGGCTTCACTTTACCCGTGACAGTGGCTCGTTTCACAATCACGCTCGCCGGTGGAGCCGAGACTCGTGCCTTCTTCGCTACGGGATCGTCATCATCACTCTCGCTCTCGACGCGTTTTACGAGCTGCGCACGCTGCGCCCGAAAGATTTCTTTCGCCTTTTCTGCGTCCTCTTCATCGGCTCGCTCTTCCTCGATTTGCTTTTGCGAAGACAAAGCCGCGAGCGCTGACTCGTTGGACACGCCCGCGTGTCGAGCGTTCAACGATCGCATCTCATCCAACGCAGCCATGATATCCATCTCCCGTTTACTCTCCTCCGTGCGGTTCTCCAACCGCCGCATCTCATCATCTTTCTCTTCGTCCTCCCTCGCTCGCGCTTCGTCTTCCTCCGTCGTATCCTTCCACATTTCATAATTTCTACTCGCCCCCGCTTCCACCACGTAGTCGCCGTTCTTCGGATCCGTCTTCATCGCCAACTCCGCCGCACACCGCGTGCACCGGAAGTAAAACCGAAATATCTTCATCCCGAGGTAATCCTCATCCTTGACGTCCTCTTTCCGCGCGTTAAACTTGGTGCCCTTCGTGATGAACTCACCGCACGTGTTGCAACAAATCGTCATCGGGAGCATGATGCGAACCTTGATTTGTCCCGCCTTTGGCGCTTTGCCTCGCGGGATTTTCGCCGGATCGAAATCCGGCGGGATGTACTTGTTCAGAACTTTTCTTTCACCCATGGTTCGTCGGCGGGTTTCGCGCGGGACGAACTTTACGCGACGCGGTCTGGCGGCGCGTCTCGTTTAGTGGTTTGAGTGCGAAGCTTCTAAAATGGAACAACTCTTGACAACTGGTGAAAAACTAATTTTTAATGTACTAAGTACTGCTGCGATGGAGAATACACGTCACGCACGGTGATGACGGTGCTCACGTCGATACGTCGGAGAGCTCGATGCCTGGCTCTTCGTCCGCGTCAAGTCTGCGCCCAGACGTCTCTACGCGCAGCGAGAAGGACGCGACGGCTGAGACTATGGCGACGATCAAAAAGAAAACGACGCTCAGAGGAACTCGGCCGGACTCAATCAGCGTCACTGCGAAGACTGGGCATAGTATGCCGCCAATGCGTGCGAAGCCGTTGCCGACGCCGACGCCAGTCGAGCGGATTGTTGTGGGATAGACTTCTCCAGCGAAGACATACAAGACGGTGAAAGCCGCCATGGCTGAGCTTCTCGCACAAAAAAGGACAAAGTCCCTAAAACCGGTGCTGATCGATTCAAACGCAAGCGGGAATATGCAAACAGCCGTGGCGACGAGGGTGAAGCCCATGGAACGACGGCGGCCGATCCGATCGATGATGAAAATGGCGATGATCAAACCTGGAATTTCTGCCATCGAGCTCAAAAAAATGTCGGCATACTCAGAAGTGCTGAGTTTCGGCGCGCCGTGCGCGAGACACGCAATCTCGCCAGACGCGTCTTCATCATCGCGAACGTTAAGTGACGTTGTCAACAGGACGACTCCGTAATACAGAAACGCGACGCCAAAAAAGATCACCCAGACGAGCAGGGAAGTCTTGCGGTGACGCGACGAGAGCAATCGGCGGATACCGCTCGGCATGACTCTTTCAGCGAGCGTTCGTGATTCATTGTAACTCGCCCGTTCATCGAGATCTGGTGGAGCGCGATGCACTAACTCACCGCGTGGCAGAGCCTTGCCGTTCATTTCCGCCACGCGTTGCAGAGTTGCCTTTGCCTCACCCATGCGATTCGCGCTGACTGAGTAGAGGGCGCTTTCTGGCGCGAGAAAGATGAAAACTAGCAACACAAACAATGGAATGGTTGACAGTAGCAAAAGAAGTCGCCACGAATGACGTGGTAATACCATCCAAGCTAGCGCTGCCTCACACATCGAGCCTAGAGTCCAGAAAAATTCTATCAGAGTCAGGTTGACTCCTCTGTTCTCGTTTGGCAAAAATTCCATAAACAAGCCGTAGGCTACCGGAACTCCACCGAGACCAACACCAACTAGAAACCTGAAAAAAAGCACCCATCCAAACGTCGCACCGAGCGCGCTACCGATGCCCGCGATCAACGTCGTTACGGTGGAAAACAGCAGAGACGGTTTTCTTCCTTTTGTATCACTCAACACGCCCCAACTTGGCGCTCCCAACATCATGCCCACGAAGACGACGCTCGTGAGCGCACCCTCGACGTCAGCGCTGACCCCGAATTCACAGCGCATCGCGGGGCCTATGAAGGATAGGAGCATCATTTCCATCGCGTCTGCTGTCCAAGCTAAACCGACGAAGAACAACATGAACTTTTGAAACTTGCCAAAACCGAGCGAGTCGAGCGCCTCGTCGACGCGGTAGGTGCCGCTCGCGCCGCCGTCATCCGACGTAGACGCGCGTTCGCTATCCAGCGG
>Ga0255782_10003255_pt1 | contig 12453 bp, 9 predicted proteins | sample 101ome_26_FD_179980 | JGI IMG/M metagenome (GOLD analysis project Ga0255782, IMG submission 179980) | Coastal salt marsh microbial communities from the Groves Creek Marsh, Skidaway Island, Georgia - 101408AT metaG (version 2) | ecosystem: Environmental > Aquatic > Marine > Intertidal zone > Salt...
ATGGAGTAGATGGTCAAAAGGCTTGTAATCATTACTCTTTTTTCAAAGAGGATATAAGATTAATCAAAGAAGCGGGCTTTAAGGCTTATCGTTTTTCTTTTGCTTGGCCAAGACTGTTTCCAGAAAATGACAATCAAATCAATCAAGATGGGGTTGATTTTTATCACCGACTTTTAGAAGAAATTCATGCAAATGATTTAGAACCCTTCCCTACATTATATCACTGGGATCTTCCAATTCGCTTTCTTAAACAAGGAGGCTGGGAAAATAAAGATACAAGTAAAAGATTTGCAGATTACGCAAATTTCATCTCTAAAAACTTTGGTGATCAATTTAAATCAATTGCAACAATTAATGAGCCTTGGTGTATATCATGGCTTAGTCATTATTTGGGAGAACATGCGCCAGGGAAAAAAGATTTAAACGCAGCGGTTCATTCTATGCATAATATTTTATTAGCTCATGGTCTTAGTATTGACTCACTGAAATCAGAACACAATCATCAAATAGGTATTGTCTTAAACAATGAGTATGGAGAACCTATTGATCAAAATGAAAAAAATATTCAAGCAGCAAACTTATTTGATGCTATTTATAATCGATGGTTTGCTGATGCTATTTTTAAAGGATGCTACCCGCAATTAGCATTAAATGTGTTTGAACCTTTGATGCCACAAGATTATCATTCTGATCTAAAAATAATTTCTAAACCAATTGATTGGCTCGGTATCAATTATTACACCCGATCCCTGATTAAATCAAAAGTTAGTGAAGATGGGATTAATTATGAATGTCATCGAGGTTCCCTAAAAACATCAGATATGGGCTGGGAATTTTACCCTCAAGGCCTCAATTATTTTATTAATCGTATTCATCAAGAGTACGATGAAACCATTCCTATCTATATCACTGAAAATGGAATGGCCAATAATGATAGAATAAATTCTAAAGGGGATATAGAAGATTTAAATCGAATTGAATATTTTCAGTTACATCTCCAAGAAATTATTGAATGCTTAAACAAAGGTATTCCAATCAAAGGTTATTTTGCTTGGTCTCTATTAGATAATTATGAGTGGTCATTTGGTTATGATAAAAGATTTGGTCTCATCTATGTGGATTACGAAAATTTTTCAAGGAAAACAAAACAATCTTATAAAGAATTTCAAAAATATTTATGAGTTTTTCAGATACTTTTAATAGTTTTTCGTAAACCGTCTTTAGTGATTGTTTTTTTAAAAAATGCTATAGTTTTCAGCTAAAATGGCAGATGTAAATCTCAGTAAAGTTAAAAAATCTTATGACAAGACTGAAGTAGTTCATGGTGTTGACTTAGACATCAATTCAGGAGAGTTTGTAGTTTTTGTTGGACCCTCAGGGTGTGGGAAATCAACCTTACTCAGAATGATAGCGGGTTTAGAGGAAATTACTGAAGGAGAAATTTCAATCGGGGGAGAAGTAGTAAACAATATTATTGCTGCAGAAAGAGGTGTGGCGATGGTATTTCAATCTTATGCTCTTTATCCTCATATGACCGTTTTTGAAAATATGTCTTTTGCATTAAAACAAGCAAAGACTCCAAGAGATGAAATCCAACAAAGAGTTACTGAGGCAGCTAAAATCTTACAAATAGAAAATTTATTTGAACGCTTACCAAAACAACTGTCAGGTGGACAACGTCAGCGTGTTGCTATTGGACGTGCTATTGTTCGAGATCCAAAAGTTTTTTTATTTGATGAGCCTTTATCTAATTTGGATGCTGCGCTTAGAGTTCAAACAAGAATAGAAATTGCAAAACTTCACAGCCAACTTACAGCTACAATGATTTATGTTACTCACGATCAAGTCGAGGCGATGACATTAGCTGATCGAATTGTTGTTTTAAACCAAGGTATTATTGAGCAAGTAGGAACGCCTATAGAACTTTATAGTTCTCCTAAAAATCAATTTGTTGCTGAGTTTATCGGCAGTCCAAAAATGAATATTATTGATCTTGAAAAGGACTCTGATCATAATTTGAAAAGTATTAATACCCCAAGTCAAACTTCAAAAGTGGGGATTAGACCAGAGCACTTATTTGTCACCCCTGAGGGTGAAACTAAATTAAAAGGCAATGTCCGTCATATTGAAAATTTAGGAGAGCACCTTCTTTGTTATATCAACATTGGTGGTGACAATGAAATTACTGCTAAGTTAGATGTCTCGAGCTCGGCTAGTTTAAATCAAGATATCAATCTTGGGTGGGTTTCAGAAAATACCCACTTTTTCAACAATACCGGAATATCAATTAGATAAACATGTCCTCCAACCCTGAACTTGGAGTCTGTTATTACCCTGAGCATTGGCCTCAAAATTTGTGGATAAGTGATGCCGAAAATATGGTCAAAACAGGTATCAAATGGGTCAGAATAGCTGAATTTGCTTGGTCTCGTATTGAAAAAAGCCCTGAAAACTTTGACTTTGAATGGTTGGATAACATTGTGGATATCCTTGGTAAAGCAGGTCTGAAGATAGTGATGTGTACTCCAACTGCTACTCCTCCCAAATGGTTAGTTGATCAAATGCCGAATATGGTTGCTGTTGATAGCAATGGTCAGCCTCGAAAATTTGGCTCCCGTCGACATTATTCATTTTCTCATTCAGGATATTTAGAGCAGTCAAAAAGAATTACAGAAATTCTAGCTCAACGTTATGGCGATAACCCCTATGTGCAGGCATGGCAAACAGATAATGAATATGGATGCCATGAAACAACATACTCTTGGTGCCAATCTTCACTGAGAGAATTTAGAATATGGCTTCAAAAAAGATATTCATCGATAAAAAAGTTAAATGAGTCTTGGGGCAATGTATTTTGGTCTATGGAGTATAATAGTTTTGAGGAAATAGAATTACCTAATTTAACCGTTACAGAGGCAAATCCATCTCATAATTTTGATTTTCGCAGATTTAGTTCTGATCAAGTGAAAAAATTTAATTTAGCTCAGGTTGAAATTATTAATAAATATTCTCCTGGAAGGCCTGTCAGTCATAATTATATGGGTCACTTCACAGAATTCGATCACCGTGAAGTATCACAAGATTTAGAAATTGCAGCTTGGGATAGTTATCCGTTGGGGTTCCTTCAAAATATGCAAGTGATTGCTCGTGAAGATAAAAAACTTCTTCAAGAATGTTATCGAATTGGCGATCCTGACTTTCAGGCCTACCATCATGACTTGTATCGAGGCATGGGTCGACTATGGGTGATGGAACAACAACCTGGTCCTGTTAATTGGGCTAAATATAATCCCATTCCAGTGAAAGGGGCTGTGCGTCTATGGTCATGGGAGGCTTTTGCTCATGATGCCGAAGTGGTGAGTTATTTTCGATGGAGACAGGCACCTTTTGCCCAGGAGCAAATGCATGCTGGTTTAATGTACAGGGACAATACTCCTGCTCCAGGCCAAGAAGAGGCCAACCAAGTTAGTGAAGAATTAAAAAAAATAGAAATGCCTGTAAACGAGCAATCTCCTATCGCACTTGTTCATGACTATGAAGCATGTTGGATGACTGAGCTTGATGGTCAAACCCATGATTTTCATTACACCCGACTCCTATTGGATTTCTATAAGGCCGTGCGAATGAATGGGGGTTCTTTGGATATTGTTGGAAAAAATGCTGATTTTACTGGATATAAATTAGTCATTGTCCCCTCTTTTGTGCATTTTCAAGAGGAGGATTTACAAAGAGTCATAAAATCTGGGGCTCAAATTTTAGCAGGCCCCAGAACTGGAACTAAAACTCCAGATTTTCAACTTCCCCCTGAGTTAAGTCTTGAGGGGTTAGGGTTTCAAGTTCGACGCGTAGATGCCCTTCCTAGAGATTTACCTGTGCCCGTTGAGTGGAATGGGATTAAAGGAACCTTTTCTATTTGGAGAGAGCACGGGTTAACTTCTGGTGTCAGCGAAGGTAAAGCAAGTGATGACATGGCAGTTCTGACAAGTGGAAATCAAGGAAGTTATCTATGTGGATGGCCTGATCAAAAGTTATTGAATGCTATTATGAAAAATCAAATGCAATCAGCTGGTTTAGATGTAGTAGAACTTCCAGAATATTTGAGAGTTCGCCGAAGAGGTAATCTGTTATTTTTCACAAACTACGGAACTCAAGAAGTGTATATACCTGAAGTCTATCAGGGTGAGTTACTTCTTGGGAAGCGAATTTTATCTCAAGCTGATATTTCTATCTTAAAAATAAATTAAACGCCTTTTCGCTGTTTTTCTTTTCCACCTTGGAAGTCAGCAAGCGCATCTTTATTTTCTTTAGTAATGGGATCGTGCAGAGTTGGCGATTCCCAAAATGCACTTCCTTCTAACCACTCGTAGCCATGTGTTTTAATAACAATCACATAAGTTTTATCAGAGTCTTTAGCACGTTTATATGCAGCTTCTAACTCAGAAGTGGAGCTGACGGTTTCTGCGTTCGCGCCAAGGCTTTTAGCATGATTTTCAAAATCTACAAAATGGAGGTTTGTTGCACGAGCGGCGCGCAAGTTACAAATATATTCTTTTCCACCTTTAGCTAATTGTAATCGATTAATCACCATATGTCCGCCATTGTCACAAAGTACAATGATAAGTTTTTGATCGTAGAGTACAGAGCTATAAATATCTGTGTTATTTAATAAATAAGATCCATCACCTAAAAATACAACGACATCTTGATCGGGTTTTGCCATTTTAATTCCCAATGCACCACTAATCTCATAGCCCATGCAACTAAAGCCCCACTCAGTCTCAAAAGTATTGATTTGCTTAGGTTTCCAAACTTGAAGGACCTCACCTACTAAACCACCGGCCGCGGTAACAACGATGTCACTTGCATCGGCATTGCGATAAACAGCGCCAACAGCATGAGCATATGAGGGTTCTTCTTGATTTGTAGGTCCACTTTGTTTTTGAACATGAGCCTCCCACTCAGTTCGCTCTTTAATCGCTCGTTGATACCAAACATCAGGAGCCTTCCAATCACCTAAAGCCTCAGATAATTGTTGAAGACCAATTTTTGCATCACTTATAATTGGAGTGGCTAAATGCTTAACCGTGTCAAAACGAGCAGCATTTAGAGATACTAATTGAAATTTTTCACTTTCAAAATTAGCCCAAGAACCTGTAGTAAAATCAGCTAATTTTGTTCCAATAGCCAAAGCAAGATCAGTATCTTTGGAAAGATTATTTGCAGACTTTTCTCCCAAACCCCCGATACCACCAATATAGTAAGGGTCATCTTTTGTCATACAACCAATTCCCATTGCAGTGGCAGTCACTGGAATATTGTGTTTTTTTGCAAAATTTGAAAGCTCTTCTTCAGCCTCTGAATATAAAACTCCACCTCCAGAAATAATGATAGGCTGTTGAGATTTTTTTAATTTTTCAGCAGCAACTTTAACTTGATTTGGATCAGGATGAATTCTTCTAATCGCATGAACACGCTCTTCAAAAAAAACTTCAGGGTAATCAAAAGACTCTCCTTGAACATCCTGAGAAATAGATATGGTGGCTGGACCGCAATCTGCAGGGTCCAACATGATATTTATAGCCTGAGGTAAAGAATTTAAAATTTGTTCAGGTCTTGTGATACGATCAAAAAATCGAGAGACTGGTTTAAAAGCATCATTTTGGTTTTCAACGGGAGAGTTAAAATTTTCTATTTGCTGTAAAACTGGATCAGGAAAACGAGAAGCAAATAGATCGCCGGGTAATAAAAGTAATGGCAAACGGTTACTTAAAGCTACGCCTGCTGCGGTCACCATGTTCATCGAACCTGGGCCAGAGGATGCTGTGGCAATAAAAATTTGCTTACGACGCATAGCACGAGCGTAACCAATACCAGTTAAAGCCATACTTTGCTCATGATGGCCACGGTATCCCGGAAGGTCAGATTGAAACTCCTCCATCGCCTGTCCAAGACAAGCGACATTTCCATGTCCATAAATGGCAAAGGCACCTGGGAATAATGGAACTTTCTTGCCATCAATGATGGTTTTTTGAGCGATTAAAAATTTAAAAAGCGCGTGTGCACAAGATAATCTGATAGTTTTCATTATTCCTCCTCTTGATCAGTTGTGTATCTTACATAATCTGATCAAAATTTGAACGAAAAATCCTTTGAAAATAATGTCTTTTTTACATAGGTTGATCATTCAATGAAAATAGGCTTAGTAGGTTCAATTCATGAATTAGGTTGGGAAGTGCTTCGTTCCCAAGGGCATTCTATTATTGAGGTTACAGATGTTAGTGCGGATAACTTAAAAAAGGAATTAGCAGATGTATCAGGGATAGTGCTTCGCACCGCACAAATGCCCAATGAAGTTATCGATGCCTGCCCTAATCTTCAAATTATTGCTCGTCATGGTGTTGGCTATGACAATGTCGATTTGAATTATTTAAATAAAAAAAAGATTGCTCTGGGAGTTACGGGTACTGCCAATGCAGTCAGTGTAGCAGAACATGTAATGACTTTTTTTTTACAACTAACAAAAAATATACATCTCTCTGATGAGCTTACTCGAAAAGGTAAGTTTCAAGAAAAAGGAAATCTTCCTTCTTTTTTTGAATTATATCAAAAAAATGTTCTCATTTTAGGATTTGGTCGAATTGGCCAAGCGGTTGCTAAGAGGTGCTTAGGTTTTGAAATGAATGTGTATGTTTATGATCCCTATGTATCTAAAGATACAATTGAGAAAATGGGGTGTCATTCAATTTCAATTGAAGACAGTTTAAAACTTGCTGATTTTGTTAGTGTTCATTTACCGTTAAATGATGAAACTAAAAATTTCATTAATGCCAAAAATTTACAAGAAATGAAAGATAGTTGTGTCATTGTTAATACAGCAAGGGGTGGAATAATTAATGAGCAAGATCTTTATCATGCACTTAAAGATAAAAAGTTACGAGCGGCAGGACTAGATGTCTATGAACAAGAACCTCCCCCTTCTGACCACCCTTTATTTAATTTATCAAATGTCTTGTTAACTCCGCACAATGCTGCCCTGACTTTAGAGTGTCGAATGAGAATGGCAGTAGAGGTCTGTGAAACTGTCTCATTTTACTTGAAAAATAAAGAAAAATTAAACCATCAAAATATAATTAATAGAAAAGAATTAGGAATTTAATTCTTTAGATATGGTTGTTACTAGATAGGCTTGAGGGCAATCTTGTAAAACTGAATTTGAAACTGATGGTAATTCTTTATTAGCAGTTAATATCACCACACAACCTCCAAAACCAGCACCAGTAAGTCTTGCCCCTAGAGCACCATTTTTGTTAGCTGACTCAACCACCTGATTTAATTCATCACTGGATATCTCGTAGTCATCTCTCATCGAATGATGACTAGAATTCATTAATTTACCAAAAGAGATGGGGTCATCTTGTTCTAGACAAGAAACTGATTTGAGCACACGATCATTTTCAGAGATAATATGTTTTGCTCTTTTTTTTATAATCAGATCTTCGATTTTCATTAATTGATCAATAGTAGCATGACGAAGAGAGGGAACCTCCAAAATCTCTGATGCCTTTGAAGTTTCGTTTTTTCTTTCATTGTATTTACCATGAGAAAGTTTTCGTGTGCTACCTGAATGAATAATGACAAAACTATGATGCGAAAAAACAGGGATGGATTTAGTTTGAAGATTTTCACAATCTAAAAAAATAGCTTGTCCAAATATACCACAAGCAGATGCCATCTGATCCATGATCCCACATTGAGTTCCTACAAATTGGTGTTCAATTTGCTGACCTATTTTTGCCATTTCATGTGAATGAATTGAAATATTTTTTAATTGAGTTATTGCTTTCAATAAGGCAATTTCCAAAGCAGCAGAAGAGGAAAGCCCTGACCCAGATGGAATACTTGAACTTACAGCAACATTCATTCCTTTGATGGAGGGTGATATTTTTTGACAAAAATAAATAGCACCTCTTACAAAATCTAACCAAGTTCCATCATTTGATGACGAAATTGAAGATTGTAGTTCACCAAATTCGCTTGAAATTCCTATGATTTTATCATCATCTCTGGGATTAATACTTACTTGTAATGATTGGGGAATGAGTGAAGGTAAAACAAAACCATTATTATAATCTGTATGTTCTCCGATTAGATTCACTCGTCCATGAGCAGAAGTTGTAATTGAGGGTTCTTTTTGAAAAAAAGAATGAAATAGCTTGGCGCTACTCATCAGGTTGCTCTTCGCCTCGAAGAATTCTCGCTGAACGTTCAGGGGGGAGATCAACTAAATAAAAACCGGTAATCTGTTCCACACCAGCCAAATATTTTAATTTTGTCTTAGACCGTTTTATAGGCTGAAAACACCAATGCAAATGATGGCTATCCTGATATCCTTTCGGTGCTAATTGCCAAGCAAGCGTGTAAGGCATTGGTTCATCGAAAACTTTATCTAACATTTTGGAAGACTCTAATAAAAGACGAGATAGATTTTTAATTTCTTCATCATCTAAATCATAAACTTGTGACACACGGCGATGGGGTATGACCCAAATCTCAAAAGGATATCTAGCCCAACGAGGAACAAAACAAACACCTGATTTATTTTCATGTAGAATTAATTCTTTTGGAATTTGAGATATTGTTTTTAATAAAGGGTTTTGTATTTGATTTTCAGATTGTCTTTTTATTGTCTCAGGAATATATCCAAAGCTATAAATCTGACCATGTGGATGTTCTAGTGTAACTCCGATTTCTTTACCTTTATTTTCAAATGGAAGTACATACTCTATATGTGAATTATTGAAGAGTTCTTTGCTTCTATGAGCTACAGCTTTTAAAATCAACTCGATGCGTTCTTGTGATAATTCAGAGAATTGGTCTTTATGGTTTGAGCTATAAGAGATAACATCACATGTACCGGTAGCAGATTGTGTAGATATTTCTAATTCAGGAACAAGGGTTTCTTCCATACGAAGAGAGCTAAAACGATTAGTAAAAATAGCAACCTCATATTGATCTACAGGAATATCACTTGCCTTCTCCTCTGAATCCATCGGACATAAGGGGCACTCCATCGCATTTGGAAGAAATGTTCTATTTTGTCTAGAAGTAGAATAAGCCACCCATTCTGAGCGGGTGGGATGAAATCGAAGGTGGGTTTGATTACCCTCTACTGGTGGTAATCCTGAAAAAATCTTATAATTAGCTTTATTTTGACTATAAAGATGAAGCTTTTTTCCATCTCCACGATCAATGGTCTCTATAAAAATTTTTTCCATTTAAGATAGCGTTGGGAGCATTGAGCCATGAGCTTCAATTAATTCATCCACCATCTTCCATATTTGATCAAGATTTAACTCTCCTGCAGTATGAGGGTCAAGCATGGCAGCATGATACACGGTTTCTTTTTTTTGAGTCTTTAAAGCCTCAACGGTTAATTGTTGAACATTGATATTTGTCTGAATGAGGTTTGCTAAATGCATTGGAAGCGGCGCCACCGATTGAGGAACTAATTGATTTTTTCTTACAAGACAGGGAACCTCCACACAACTATTAGCGGGAAGATTAGGTATCAAGTTTGTATTCAAGACGTTTCCATAAATTAGATCTTCCTTACCTGTCACCATGCTGAGAATAATTCTAGAAGCATATTCTACAGATTTCTGGCAAACTAACTCTTTATTACTAAGCAATTGTTGTTCTTGATCGTCCCATTCTTGAATTTGTTTTTCACAACGACGGATATATTCATTTATGGGAATATTAAAATCTTTTAATAATCCCTTTTGATGATTTTTAATGAACCAAGGAGTATACTCAGCAAAATGTTCTGAGGACTCAGTTACAAAATAACCAAGTCTTTTTAAAATCTCATAGCGGACGTGATTGGTGCAACCATCCCAGTTAGGTCCAAAAGAACCTTCTTTCCCCACCTGAATTATTTGAGGGTATAAATCTTGGGTTGATCCATCGGCTATTTTTTTTTCAAACTTAGTATAAAAAGCCATATGATTAATTCCGGAACACTCGTATTGAATTTGATTGATATCTTCACCTATGTCTCTAGCTAAATCTGCAGCGGTTCCTTGCACGGAGTGACATAAGCCAACATATTTTAACTCAGGGACAAAATGAGATAGACCTAAGCAGTTTATCGCCATGGGATTTACATATTGAAGCATTAATGCTTGAGGGCACAAATCCATCATGTCTTTTGCAATATCAACAAGAACCGGAACTGTTCTTAACCCTCTCATAATTCCTCCAATGCCGAGAGTATCCGCAATTGTTTGTTGAAGCCCGTATTTAGCAGGTATTTCAAAATCAATAACAGTAGAGGGTTTATAGCCGCCCACTTGGATCATAACTATAACAAAATCAGCGTTTTTTAATGCTTCTTTACGTTCTGCTTTGGTTTCAATTATGGCAGAGGTTCCAATAGTGGATGATACTTTTTCAGCTACTAATTGAGAGGTTTGAAGTCGTTTATCATCAATATCATGGAGAACGATATGTGATGATTGAAGTTCTGGTTCTAATAAAACATCAGTTAAGATATTTTTCATAAAAACTGTGCTGCCTGCTCCAATAAATACAATCTTTGACATTACTAACCCTTGCTTGCACCTAAAGTTAAACCTGCAATAAAATGTTTTTGCATTAAGAAAAACATAATAACGGGTGGAATGGCTGCCATAATCGATCCAGCTGAGAGAAGATGGTAAGCAGATATCCACTGTCCATTGAGTGATTTTAATCCTGCAGTGACTGGCATTGCGTGTTGGCCTTGAATAAGAACTGTTGCCCAAAAATAATCATTCCAAATGAATGTGAATATTAAAACACATAAAGCCGCTATCGCAGGACGAGTAAGAGGAAGTACTATTTTTAAAAAGATATTCAATTCGGAAGTCCCATCAATTCTTGCAGCTTCTAAAAGCTCATGGGGAAGGGCTTTAATAAAATTTCTCATAAATAAAGTACAAAATCCTGTTTGAAATGCGACATGGAATAAAACCAAACCTGTGATTGTATCATACAGGCCCATTTGAAAAGTTAAGTCTCTGACAGGTATCATTAAAATTTGAAAAGGAACAAAGTTTCCAGCTATAAAAGTAAAAAAGATAAATAAATTTGCTTTGAATTTATAGGCAGCCAAAGCAAAACCTGTCATACAGCTCAGTGCGACAGCACCAATCATTGTAGGAATAGTAATTTTAAAACTATTTAGAATATATGTGAGCATGGGAGTATTTTGAAAAACATCAGCCATATTGCTAAAAAATAAAAACTCTGATGGGGTGCCCCAGAGGTTCCCAGCAGTGATATCTCCTAAACCTCGAATAGAAGTCATCATTATGCCCACCAAGGGCACCAGCCAAATAACCAAAGAAAGAGGAACAAGAATTTTATATGAGACTTGATTAATAAAAGGTCTTTTTTGAATGGGGGTGGGAAACATTGATTTATGAGCCTTTTTTTTCGTTTTGATACATTCGATAGATGAAGAAAACGATATAAAACATCATGATTGTAAACAGAATAGCTGCAATTGCTGATCCATATCCCATCCGATATCCGTATTCGCTCAAAGCTTGTTCAAACATATAATATGCCAATACATTAGTAGAACCCCACGGACCTCCTTGGGTCATAATGGCAACCATGTCAAAACTTCTCAAAGCTCCAATGACAGTCACGACAATAGCAAGAAAAGTAGCAGGTCTTAATTGAGGTAAGACTATATTCCAAAATAATGAAAAGCTTTTAGCGCCATCCATTCGACCGGCCTCAATTTGATCTGAATTAATATTATTTAATCCTGTTAAATACAAAATCATACAGTATGCAATTTGTGGATATAATCCTGCGAAAATAATTCCATAAGTAGCATAATCTTCATCCGCTAAAATAGACCAGCCCTCTAAACCAATTAAATTTAAAAAAGGCGCAATCACTCCATAATCAGGGCGATAAAACCAAGTAAAGATTAACCCGATCACTACTTGAGAAATTACGAAAGGAAAGAAGAAAAGAGATTTTACTATGCGGATACCAAAGATAGTTTGATTCAAAAAAATAGCTAAACCCAAACCCACTGGGACAGCTAACATAAAACAAACTAACCATTTTACATTATTCCATAGTGCTACATAAAAATACTCATCATCAAAGAGCATAATATAATTTTCTAAACCAATAAAAGTTTTAGGGGATAAGCCATCCCATTGATAAAGAGAAATTGTTAAGGAACTGATGATTGGCCAGATTACATAAACTACAAAAAATAAAAGACCAGGCGCTAAAAAAATTATAGGTGTAAGTTTTTGCTGATTCCTCTTCCACCAGGAAGATTGACGAATTGCTCTTGTAGAAAGAGAACTAGCAGTCTGGCTCATTGTAAATTTGAAATACTAAGTTAGGGCAGCCAATTTTTTAGGCTGCCCTTAAATATAA
>Ga0255782_10003271_pt1 | contig 12407 bp, 11 predicted proteins | sample 101ome_26_FD_179980 | JGI IMG/M metagenome (GOLD analysis project Ga0255782, IMG submission 179980) | Coastal salt marsh microbial communities from the Groves Creek Marsh, Skidaway Island, Georgia - 101408AT metaG (version 2) | ecosystem: Environmental > Aquatic > Marine > Intertidal zone >...
GCATCTAATTCAGCAGATGTCGAGTTTCCAACAGCAACAGCAAACTACGGAACAGTAGTAGCAGTAGCAGTTATGGATGCTTCAACTGGCGGTAATCAATTAGCATACGCAGGTCTTTCATCAGACAAAACTATTGAAACTGGTGATGTATTCAGAGTTCCTGCAGGTGACCTAGACATTACACTAGACTAATATGTCAGTTTATGGAAGTTGGTATTATGGTGAGTTAGCATACTCAACTGGTGCAGTTCTTAATGGTTCTGCAACAGCAAATGCTAGTTCATCAACAACTTGTAGTGCAGGTAAAATAACACCTGCTACTTCTACAATTAATGCAAGTGCAAATATCACTTGTAATGCAAGAAGAGTACCAGAGGGTTCTGCTCTTATTAATGGTACTTCTACAACTTCTGTAAACACAACTGCAAATGGTTCAGTAATCAGAAATAGTAGTGTTACTATAACAGCAACAACTACTACAACTGTTACTGGATACGCTACGATAGGTGGCAACGCTACAGTTAGTCCTAGTGCAACTGTATCAATATCCGTTGAAAGAGCAAGATTTGGTTCAGCGTCTGTGTCGTCAAATGCAACTATTACTGCAAATGGTAAAGGTAGTGTTAATGGAACACCAGAAACTGGAACTGCAACTGCCGTTGCTACCATTCAAGCAACGAGAGTCCGAGAAGTAGATGCAAACCCTTCATCTACGGCAACTATATCTGCATCAGCAAATTTCACAGTAAGAGGTATTGCAACAGTATCAGCAATAGTAACAAGTACTTTTGCAGTAGAAAGAGTAAGAGAAAGCGATGCGTTAATATCATCAACTGGTTCAACTACAACATTAGCAGAAAGAGTTGGTGAATCAAGTGCTACGATTACATCTACAACAACTGTAACTGCTACCTCAAACGCATCAAGAATAAGAGAAAGTGGAGCAGTAGCATCATCAACTGGTAGCACAACAGTAGTAGGAAGGTTTGATGCAAGTGGTAGTGCCACAGCAACATCTACCACTACAGTTATAGCAACAAGTAATGCGTCTAGGGTAAGAGAATCAAATGCTACAGTTAGTCCAACATCAACAACGACTTCTGATAGCACAAGAGTAAGAGAAAGTGGAAGTGCTGTATCAGTTACTGGTTCTACATCAGCAGTTGGTAAGGCAACATTTAGAGCAGTATCATTAACTACATCAAGTGCAAGTGTTACATCAGACTCAACTAGAGTAAGAGAATCGTCATTTACTGCTAGTGCAACAGCAACAGTAACTGCAACTTGTAACAAAATTACATCAAGTGGTGCTACAGTTTCTTCAACATCAAGTACAGCAACAATAGGCAGAGAAAAGTGGGAGAGAATTGCTAGAGCAACAACTACATGGACGGAGTTAGCGGCATGAGTTTAATACCATTACAACTACCACCAGGATTTCATAGAAACGGAACAGACTTTGAAAGCGCTAATAGATGGCGTGATGGAAATCTTGTGAGATGGAGACAAAATTCTTTAAGACCAGTTGGTGGATGGACAACTAAATCTACAACTGGAGATACACTTTCTGGCATATCAAGAGCAATGTTTGGATGGGTTGATAATGACCTAGATGGGCATATTGCTATTGGCACACAGAATGGTTTGTATCATTTGCAACCTAGTGGTGCTATGGTAGACATCACACCGAGTGGTTTTACAACTGGAAATGCAAGTGCAGTTGTTATAACTGGTTATGGTGGTTCATATTACGGAACTGGTTATTATGGAAATAAAAGACCAGATGATGGCGTTTACTCATTAGCATCAACATGGTCGTTAGACAACTGGGGTGAGTATTTACTTGGTTGTATGCCAGATGATGGCAAGATATATGAGTGGCAATTAAATACTTCAGTTTTACCTACAGCATTAAGTAGTGCGCCTATAAACAATAGAGGCATAATAGTAACACAAGAGAGATTTGTGTTTGCCTTAGGTGCAGGTGGCAATCCAAGAAAGATTCAATGGTGTGACCAAGAAGATAACACAACATGGACAGCAAGTGCTGAAAACCAAGCAGGTGATTTTGAATTACAAACACAAGGTTCGGTAATGTGCGGAATAAAAGTTCGTGGTAGAACATTAATACTAACAGACCAAGATGCGCATATAGCAACATATCAAGGTGCGCCTTTTGTTTATGGTTTTGACAGAGTGGGTAATGCTTGTGGCATATCCTCACAAAAAGCAATAGTAGCAGTTGATGAAGGTGCATTTTGGATGGGCAAAAAGGCATTCTATATGTTTGATGGTTCAATAGCAAAAGAATTACCTTGTGAGGTTTCAGACTATGTATTTGCTAACATCAATGATGACCAGATAAGCAAAACTGTTGCTCTTCATAACGCAGAATTTAACGAAATATGGTGGTTTTATCCTTCTAGTGGTAGTAATGAAGTAAATAAGTATGTTGCTTACGATTATGTAGAAAATAACTGGTCTATCGGCACATTAACTAGAACAGCAGGTATTGATTCGGGTGTATTTGATAAACCACTTTGGATAGAAGATGATAATTCTTTATACAATCACGAAACTGGTTGGACTCATGGTACTGAAACTCCATTTGCAGAAACAGCGCCTATTTCTTTAGGAAATGGTGACCAGTTTATGCGTGTTAATAAATTAATACCAGATGAATCAACACAAGGTGAGGTACAAGTTAAATTTAAAACACGACAGTACCCAAATTCATCAGAAACTACACATGGTGCTTATTCAATGTCAAATCCAACGAGCGTAAGGTTTCAAGGTAGACAAGTCAGAATGCGAATAGAAGGTGTTGCTAATACTGATTGGAGAGCAGGTATTATGCGTATAGAAGCAAGACCAGGCAGTAGACGATGAGAGAACTTCCACCACCACCATTTGGAACAGTAAAACAATGGGGTGAGCGTCTTAATACTTTTCTTATTGCTACAAAAGATTTACTAACTTTTAAAACAAACGATTCAAGTGCATATCGCAATGGTGTAATGCTATGGGATGATGCTAATAATTATCCAGTTGTTGCTATTGATGGAGTGTGGACACCTATTGGATTAGGCGGTGGAACTAATCAAGGTAGTTATGGTATGTTTTATGATACAACTAACCAAACTGCTTCTGCAGTAGATACTGCGTATGGTATTACATGGAACAGCACAGCGTATAGCAATAATATCTCTATAGATGGAACAGATGCTTCTAAATTAAACTTTACTAAAAGCGGCACTTACCAAGTTTTATTCTCTGCAACTATACATAGTGAGAATGCTAGTGCTAAACATATTTATTTTTTTCCTAGAATAGACGGAACAGATATTGATGGTTCTACAATGATGCACTCTTTAGATACTAACGATAATCGTAAAGTAGTAACTAGAGGCGGTATATTTCAAATAGATGCAGGTAGTTATCTACAAGCTATGTGGGCAACAGATGATACAGATTTAGATTTACATGGTGTTAGTGGACTTAGTTTTGCACCAGATATACCAAGTGCTACAATAACAATTATGGAAGTAACGACATGACAAAAATACTAGATGAATTAGTAAGATGTCGTGAGTGGATTGAGTCTGCTTTAGATAAAGGTGGCAATACACATGATTTTAAACATATTGTCGATGGAGTTTTAGCAGGAACAATGCAACTGTGGGCAAATGAAAAAGCATGTGCAATAACAGAAATTGTAGTGTATCCTAACAAGAAAGTCTTTCATGTGTTCTTAGCAGGTGGTAAAATGAAAGAGGTGTTAGACCTACACGACAACTCGATTGAGTGGGCAAAAGCACAAGGTTGTGAAGGCATGACCTTAAGCGGTCGTAAGGGATGGCAAAAAGCATTAGAAAGCAGAGGTTGGCAACCTCATCAAACAGTAATGGCAAAGGAGTTTTAAATGAGTGGCGGTAAAGGCGGAAGTCAAACAACACAAGCGCAAATTCCAGACTGGGCAAAAGAACCAACTATCAGAAACATTGCAAGAGCAGAAGAACTGCAAAAAGTAGGTTATATGCCTTATTATGGCGCAGATGTAGCAAGTTTTAGTCCTATGGAGCAAATGGCAATGCAAGGCACAGTAAATCAAGCACAAGCATTTGGATTAGCACCTCAAGGAATGAACGCAATGGCAGGAATGCCACAACCACAACAATTCGCAAATGGATTAACTGGATATTCAGCAGGCGGTTTATATGACCAAGCACTAGCAGAAACACAAGCACGAAACCCAGAGTTTCAAAAGCGATACAACGAACTATTTAGTTAGAGGTTATTATGGCAGGAGCAGGACAAGGCGGACAAACAGTAGCACCAAACCTGAATACAGCAACAGCAGGTGCATTGTATGGAGCAGGTGCAGGAACAGCGCAAGCAATGGGGTTTCAACCAGGTATGGTAGGGAGACCAAATGCACCATATTATGGCGGTCAAGCACAAATGGTAGGAACTGGTGGCACAACACCACAAGTACAATCAGGTCAATTAGCAAACACAAATTTAGCACAATATCAAAACCCATATACACAGCAAGTTATTGATACACAAGCACAAGATGTATTAAGAAACGCACAATTAGGTCTAAATCAACTAAGTGGACAAGCACAAAGAGCAGGTGCATTTGGTGGTTCAAGACATGGTGTTGCAATGGGTGAAATCGGCAGAGGTGTTGCACAGACATTAGGTCAGCAGTCAGCACAGTTAAGACAAGCAGGTTTCCAGAATGCACAACAAATGGCACAACAAGATATTGCTAGTAGAATGCAAGCAGATTTAGCAAACCAACAAGCATCTGCTAATGATTTATCAAGACAACTTCAAGCACAAGGTATGAACCAACAAGCTGCTGAAAATCAAGCACAAAGAATGCTACAAGCATCAACTACTGGCGCTCAATTAGGTATGCAAGGTGCATTAGCAAATCAACAAGCAGGTCTACAAGGCGCACAAATGAGATTAGGTGCATCACAGCAAATGGGAGACCTTGCTAATCTTGGTTTTGGTATGTCAAATACTATTCAAGACAGAATGTTGCAACAAGGTGCAATGCAAAGAGCGCTTAATCAACAACTTATGGATACTGCTCAACAGCGTTATGCAGAGTATCAAGGGTTACCTCAGCAAACTATTGGATATGTATCACAAGCACTAGGTGCGTCACCGATACCACAATCACAGACTACAACTAAACAACCTGGTCTATTTGATTATCTAACTTTAGGTGCAACAATGAAAGCATCTGATATTAGACTCAAGAAAAACATTACTAAGGTTGGTAAACTTAAGAATGGTCTTAATATATACAAGTGGGAATGGAAATCATTTGCTAAGACACTTGGTATGCCACTTAAAACTACTATTGGTGTCATGGCACAAGAAGTGCAGAAACTTAAACCAGAAGCAGTACATGAGCATGAATCTGGTTACTTAATGGTAGATTACGGAGCGTTATAATGCCAATGTTGCCTTTAAACAATGTTCCTGCTTTTACATCTGGTGGAACTATTGGTAGTGACATCAGCGGTGTTCTAGGCAAAACAAAAGGTAATAGTGTTTTAGGTGAACTTTTAGGTATTAACGCAAAAGAAGAAAAAGAAGACGAAGAAGAAAAAAATTCTTCTGGAATTTTAGGCATTAATTTTGGTTATGGTAACGACACAGATACTAAGAATCAGGCACAAACTGTAGATACTTCTAGTTCAGACAATTCTGGATTACCAGATTATAAAGATACTACATTAAGTGATATTACAGACCCTAAAACTTATACTAGCGGTCTTACAGAACCAGGCGGAATACTTGACACGGCATTTAGTTTTATAGTTCCTGGATATTCACTTTTAAGAAACCTTAAAGCAATGGAAGACCCAGACAAGTATGGTAAGGGTACACTTTACGGAATTGCGAGAGGTTATGGCAACAAACAAGGTGTAATACCTACTATAGGTAATTTCTTTAATTTAGGTTTTTCATCACCAGTACAATCACCAACAGTATTGGCAAATAGTCCTTATAACCAAGGTAACCCACTTTCAGATAGTTATGCAGGTAGCAGTTCATCAAGTGGCGCACCAGGTTCATACGATAGTGGATTTGGTTCTTATGGTGGTTATGGAAGCGAAGCAGATGCAACACAAGGTGCTTATGATGAAGCAAGTTATGATGGAGTTTGGTAATGGCATTAGGTGATAGAGCAAACGGGATTTTAAATTTACTAGGTCTTAGTAAAGACGAAACAGATTATTTCGGAAATACTAACGCCATGGGAACAGCACCAGACTTTTCCCAGTTATCAGATATTAGTAATAATTATTATGATAGACAAGTAACAGCACCTGCTGAAATGCAAGTGTCTAATCCAAACAACCCAATAAAGGGTTATCCAGAACCTACTAATACAATAAATACTAATCAAGTACAACAGTTATCAGATACTGTAGGCAATACAATGCCTATCCCTGACAATAACAATGTTGATTTGTTAAGTATGGCAGATGCAGGTAATGTAGAGCAAATTCCTTCAGTCAATGGTAGACCATCATTTGGCACAGACCAACCAGTTATGCCAACTAAACCTAGATTTACTCAAAAAGACTTTGATAAAATTTATGCAAATCAATTTGGTCAAATAGATAAAGAAAAACAAGATACTGGTGCGTACAGTAAATTAAAAAATCTTTGGAATGACGAGAAATTTTGGACTACCTTTGCTCTTGGTTTAAATTCAATGAGATTGTCTCCAGATTCGACTCTAGCGACTGTTCTAGGTAAGAAATTAGAGAAACTAGAGTCAGGAACTACAAGAGAAAAAGCATATCAACAAATTTTGGAAATGTATCGTCAGGAAAAAGACCCTAAAGAGAAACAAAGATTACTGCAAATTGCAAATGCTACAAGAAATGGCATATATGATGGTGATAAAGCAATGAACCAAGCGCTTAAAAGAGATAGTGTTATGAACATTGATATGAATGGCAACAAAATATCACCTATATTCCAGAAAATTGATGAAGAGTTTGCTAAAGATATGCCAAAACTGCTTGGTGGCGGTGCAATGGATACTGTTGGTCAATTACAAGCAATCGAAGAAGTTATTGCAACACTAGAGTCTGATAAAGAAGTATCAGGTGCTTTGTTAGGTAAAGTACCAGACGGAGTGTTAGCATTTATAAACCCAACTGCTGTAGATACTAGAGAAAAGATTGAACAAACAGTACAAAGAAGTTTAAGAGAAACACTTGGTGCGCAGTTTACAGAGAAGGAAGGTGAAAGATTAATTAAAAGAGCATATAACCCTTCATTAGATGAAAAAACTAATCTTCGTAGAGTTAGAAGATTATATACCGCAATGATGACAGCGTTTAAACAAAGACAAGCGATGGCAGAATACGCTTCAAAGAATGGCACACTTCAGGGATATACTGGTTATCAACCTTCAATGCGTGATATGTGGTCAGCAGTCGAAGGTATACAAATTGGTACTGAACAAGAAGGCATGATTTATATTGGCGGTAATCCTGCTTTAGAAAGCAGTTGGAAAGAAAAATAAGGAACAGTTATGGCAGGTAAACCTTGGGAAAAATATCAAGTAGAAGATGAAAGAACTTGGACAGATGTAGCAACTGAAGGATTTGGTAATTTACCATCGTCACTATATGGTGTTGCTGAAGATATTTATGATGCTGTTACAAATCCAGTAGAAACTGGCAAAGCAATACTTAATTTAGCATCTGGAATGATGCAAAAAAATTTACCAGAATTTATTACTAAAAGATTAGATTTTGACCCAAACAATGAACAACTAGCAACTCAAGTAATTGAGCATTTTGCTAAAAAATATGGTTCTGAAAAAGAAATTAAAAAGGCATTAGCAGAAGACCCTGCTTCTGTACTTGCAGATTTATCTACTTTTCTAACTGGTGGTGGAGGAATTGTAACGGGTACTGGGAAATTAGCAAAAATGTCTAAAGTGCCAGGCGGGCAAACAGTAATGGATGTTGGTAAAAAAATAATGACAGCAGGTACTAAAACTGACCCTATTTCATTAACAACAGCAGGTACTTTGGGAGCATTAAATTTAGCAGGAAAAACAGCAGAAGAACTTGCAGGTTTAGCGTCTGGTGTAGGTACAGCACCTCTTGAAGAAGCAAGAATGGTTGGTCAGACATCTCCAGTAGGCAAACCTAAGTCAGAGCAACAAAAAACATTTGAAGAAAATATTAAAGGTGTCGCAGACTTTGGAGACATATTAATAAATGCTAAAAAAGGCATAAAAAATATGCGTACAGAAAGAATGCAGGCATATAGAAAAAATCAAGAGAAATTAAAACAAGACAGAACTGTACTTAATTTTGATGCTATAGATAATGCACTTAATGACGCAAAAAAATATACACAATACAAAGGCAAAACTACTAATAAAAATGCACAAGCAGTATTAGATGAAATTAAAGGAATTGTAGATAATTGGAAAAGATATGGTGATGAATATCATTCACCAGATGGTTTTGACGCATTAAAACAAGAAATATCAAGTGTAATTGAAAAAATCCCTTTTGAACAAGGAAAAGCACGAGCAGTTGGAAGTGATATTTACAATGCTGTAAAAACCACTATAGGCAAACAAGCGCCAGTATATGAAAAAATGATGAGAAATTACTCAGAAGCATTAAAGCTAGAAAAAGAAATAGAAAAAGCATTGAGTTTAGGTAATAAAACATCAGCAGAAACAGCAATTCGTAAATTACAATCAGTCATGCGTGATAATGTAAATACTGGTTATGGTACAAGAGCAGAATATGTCAAACAATTAGAAAAAGCAAGCGATGCTCCTATAATGCCTGCAGTAGCGGGACAAACACTTAGCACTCGTACACCTAGAGGTATTTCACGAATGTCCGCTTTACCAACTATCGGTAGTGCGGGATATTTCCTTGACCCATCTATGGCATTACCTGCGGCAGCAATGTCCTCACCTAGAATAATGGGTACAGCAGAAAATGTTCTTGGTAGAGTTCAAGGTACAATGAGAAACCTAAGACAAAACATACCAATTTCTAATCAAGGTATAACTGGTTTATTAAATCTTTCTTATCAGTTGGAACAACAAAGAGAAAGAGACGAATTATTTAACCAACAAATGAATATGCAACCATAGGGGTAAGGAATGGCAAAACCAGAAAAAATGGATGAAGGACAAATTCAAAATATAGCAAGTAACGCTGTAGCAGATGCCATTGACTTTATTGAATCAGAAATTGTTAGTGATAGACTTAAGTCACAACGCTATTATGATGGTCAAACTGACATTGGTGAAGAAGAAGGTCGTTCTAAAATAGTTGCAACTAAAGTAAGAGACACAGTAAGAGCAATCAAACCTTCACTTATGAGGGTTTTTCTTTCTACAGAGAACCCAGTAGAGTTTGTACCTAGAGGTGCAGAAGATGTTGCTATGGCAGAACAAGCAACTAAGTTTGCTAATTACAAGTTTCAACAACAAAACGGATACAGAGTATTAAACGATGCTATCCATGATGCGCTAGTCAAAAAGACTGGCATTGTTAAAGTTTATTACGAAGACTATGAAGAGTCTAAAGTAGTAGATTATTCTAATCTTACAGAAGAAGAATTAGTTGTTATTACACAAGACGATGATATTGAAGTATTAGAACAAACAACATCACAAGAGATTGAAATAGATGAGTTTGGCACAGAAGTAGAAATGCCAAGATACTCTCTTAAAGTTATGCACAAAAAAAGGTCTGGTAAGGTCTGTATTGAATCTTTACCGCCAGAAGAGTTTTATGTAGACAGAAACGCTAAATCTATTGATGATGCTTATGTAGTAGCACACAAAAGAGAAATGACAGTAGCAGAGTTAGTTGCTATGGGTTATGATTTTGAAGAAGTATCAGAGTTGACTGGTTCATCTACAGATGACACTTTCTCAGAAGCAGAGCAATTTGAGCGTACTGGATACTCAGAACAAAACGAAGAAGATAGATTAGACCCATCTATGCAACTTATTGAAGTAACTGAAGCATATATGAAAATGGATTGCTATGGTACTGGTGAACCTATCTTACACAGAATTTTAATGGGCGGTGGTCGTGATAAGATTATTGACTACGAACCATACGACACAATACCATTTGCAGTATTTGAAATAGACCCAGAACCACATGCGTTCTTTGGTCGTTCTATTGCTGATTTAATTATGAATGACCAGGACAGCGCTACAGCAATGGTCAGAGGTATATTAGATAACATTGCATTAGTAAACAATCCTGCATTAGATGTTGTAGAAGGTCAGGTAAACATTGATGATGTTCTAAACAACGAAATTGGCGCTATTAGACGAGTTAAGTCACAAGGTGCTATTCAGGCAAACCCAATACCTTTTGTAGCAGGACAGACACTACAAGCGGTTCAATACATGGATGACCAGACAGAAGCAAAGACTGGTGTTACTAAAGCATCTATTGGACTAGACCCTAACGCATTACAAAACCAGACTGCAACTGGTGCGCAACTAACAGCACAAGCAGGGGCAGGTCAAATTGAGGTTATGGCAAGAAATATTGCTGAGGGCGGTATGAAGCGTTTATTTAAGTTAATGCTTAAGTTAATTGTAGAAAACTCAAACGAAGAAGAAATTATGCGTCTCAACGGACAATATGTACCGATTGACCCTCGTTCATGGAATGTAGACATGGATGTTACAGTAAATGTAGGTCTTGGCATGGGTCGTGAAGAGCAAAGAATTTCTGCACTTAACAACGCACTAGGAATACAAATGCAAGTTTATCAAGCGTATGGCGCACAAAATGGACTTGTAACACTATCACAAATAAGAAACTCATTAGCAGATATATTATCTATTAATGGTATTAAGAATGCTGATAGATACTTTACACCTATCACACCAGAAATGGAACAGCAAATGCTTATGCAACAACAACAGCAAGCACAACAACCTACTCCAGAACAAGTATTAGCACAAGCACAAGTACAGTCTGAGCAGATTAGAGCGCAAGCAAAAGCAGAAACAGACATGTTGAAAGCACAGATTGAAGCACAGAAAGCAGTTGCACAAGATGATAGAGAGCGTGATAGACTAGACCAAGAATTACTAATTAAGACAGCAGAAATACTAGGTAAACATGGTACTGCTGTTGATGTAGAAAAAATAAAGCAAATGCAAAACGAACCTAGATACCCTAATGTACCGCCATCACAAGCAGTACAGCAAGGTGGATTCTAATGAATAAAAAAGATAAGGCAAATGCTTTTAGAAGATTACTTAAAGACGACACTTTTGAATTAGTGTTAGAAGAAGTAAAGGGGGAACAAGTAAAGGTGTTTCTCGACCCTAACTCCAACGGAGCGGATAGAGAAAACGCACACCAGATTACTGTTTCATTAACAAAGATTGTTGATTATATGGATGGCGTTATTGCTAGTGATATAATTGATGATAAGAAAAAATATTAATAGGGAGTAAGCACCGATGGAATCGACTGAAACTATTGAAAATAAACCTCTAACTATAGAGGAAGCAGTAACTGGATTAATCAGTCCAGAATTAACTGGTGAAGCAACTGAAACTGTTGAGGAAGAAACTCAGGCAACAGAAGAAGAGACTATTGAAGCATCTGACGAGAATGCTGAAGTAGAGGAACTTACTGCTGAGTCCGATACCGAAGAGGTTGAAGCATCAGACGAAGATGGCGAAGAAATTGAAATGGAAGCGTCATCAGAGGATGAAATTGATAACGACTATGAAGAAGATGCCGTTCAAGAAGAAGTATCCGACACCTATAGCGTCAAAGTTAATGGGCAAGTCAAGGAAGTCACTTTGGATGAACTAAAGCAAGGATATAGTGGTCAAGAATATGTCCAAAAGGGAATGCAAGAAAACGCTCAGATGAAAAAACAAGTCGAGGGCGTGTATCAAGCATTAATGAACGAAAGACAACAAGTTCAACAACTTTTACAGCAAATGCAACAAGGTGATGTGGCACAACCGCCTAAAGCACCTAGTAGAGAACTTTTTGAGTCTGACCCTATTCAATATATGGAAGACAAATTAAAGTACGATGAAGCAAAAGAAAAGTACGAAGCACAGATGCAACAAGTTCAGCAAGTGACTGCACAACAGACACAAGCAGAGCAAAGAGCAAAGCAAGAGTATTTGAAGCAAGAAATGCAACAGTTACAGAAGGTAATACCTGAGTTTGCTGATGCAAAGAAAGCAACGCAAGTCAAAGACAAGTTGATTCAAAGTGGTCAAAACTATTATGGTTATACTGCCGAAGAAATTGGGTTAGTAGCAGACCATAGAGCAATTCGTGTACTACATGATGCTATTAAATATAGAGAAATCA
>Ga0255782_10003276_pt1 | contig 12398 bp, 12 predicted proteins | sample 101ome_26_FD_179980 | JGI IMG/M metagenome (GOLD analysis project Ga0255782, IMG submission 179980) | Coastal salt marsh microbial communities from the Groves Creek Marsh, Skidaway Island, Georgia - 101408AT metaG (version 2) | ecosystem: Environmental > Aquatic > Marine > Intertidal zone >...
ATCCATGACATAATGGCTGAAAGGAATCGCGTGTTTGTGTTTTTAGGGGAAGGTAGTCACAAAATAAAGAAGAAAGCAGAACAGATTTCGTGCAAGAGTGCCATAGAACTTCTTAAAAATTATGGATAATTATACATAAAAATATTGTGATATTGTATATACATGAATATTGAATTATTAAAGAAACGTCCTGTACCACAAGGGAAACAAGAATTTGAAATACTTCTACCAAACAGGAAACAGGTCGAAATTATAGATAAACGTGATGTATCAAATATCGACAGAGAAGCTGTCTTGAAACGCGTAAATAATGTGGTTAGAAATAGAAATACTGCTACAACACAGCCAAATACTGAATCTGTATCTGATGATTCTGATACAACAAGACCCAAACAACCAAAACCACAACCAAAACCACAACCAAAACAACAGCCAAAAGAACCTAAAGAACAACCTGAAAACACCGATAAAGAAGGAGAATCAAAAGAGGTACCGGTTCCTGTTGTTGTAGAAGAAGAGCACGACAATGAAATTAAAATAAGCGATTTTGAAGAAAGACTTCCTCAAAGAAAGGACCGTGTAATTATGCAAGCATCCTCCTATTACATGAATAATCGCAAAATATTTCTACGTAAGATGAATGAATTATTCAAGGGATATGTTAAAGAAATCAAATCCCAAAAGAGCAATATTAGTTGTGAACGTAAAGAAGACGGTGAATTCAGTTTATTAACACATCAAAAAGTTATTCAGGATTATTTGAATTTATACAGTCCATATCGTGGTATCTTATTGTATCATGGTCTCGGCTCAGGAAAAACATGTTCTGCCATTGCTCTCGCTGAAGGAATGAAAAGTGACAAAAGAATAATTGTAATGACACCAGCATCTCTTAAGATGAATTTTTTTAGTGAATTGAAAAAATGTGGTGATTTACTCTATAAAAAGAATCAGCACTGGGAATTTGTATCTGTTGTAGGTAAAACAGAATACGTATCAGCATTAAGTTCCGCCTTAAATTTATCTCGTGAATATATTCGCAGACGCAAAGGTGCGTGGATGATAGATGCCAACAAAGCACCAAACTTTGGTTCTAAAACAGCAGCAGAACAAAAAGAAATTGACAACCAAATCAATGAGATGATCCGTGTGAAATATACTGACATAAACTACAATGGTATGAATGAAAAGAAGATGGAAAAAATAACAGGTAAATATTCTTATAATCCATTTGATAATAGTGTTGTCGTAATTGATGAAGCACATAACTTTGTTAGTAGAATTGTGAATAAATTAAAAGAGAAGAGTAAGAAGAGTATATCTTATCGCCTATATGAGTATTTAATGAGCGCACAGAATTGCAAGGTTGTATTATTATCAGGCACACCTATCATCAATTATCCAAATGAAATTGGTGTATTATTCAATATTTTGAGAGGATACATCACGACCTGGACCTTTCCAATTGAGATGAAACCAACACAGAAAATCAATACAGAAAGAATATTGGAATTGTTTGATCGAGAAGGATTTGTAACACATGATTATGTAGAATATAGTGGAAACAGTCTCATTATCACACGTAATCCTTTTGGTTTTGTAAATGCCAAGAAACGAGGTCCAATAAAAAATAAGATGAAAGGTGGTGCAGAAGGAGATGAAAAACCAGTGGAAAAGGCTGAAAAGCTTACAACCGAGGAAGAAGATGAATCTGGGGAACAACCTGAAGAACAACCTCAAAAAGAATCTCAAGATGAACCTCAAGAATTACAGTCAAAAGATGACTCCAAGGAAGAAGAGTCAGAAAAGGTTCAAGAAGAGCAGCCTGAAGAAGAGTCAAATGAAGATGAACCTCAAGAAGAAATCGAAGATGACAATAAAGAACAGTCTAAGGAGGAAGAACCACAAGAACAACCAGAACAACCAGAACAACCAGAACAACCAGATGAAGAAACCAAGGAAGAAGAACCAGAAGTACAGCCAGAAGAACAGCCAGAAGAACAGCCAGAAGAACAGCCACAAGAACAACCACAACAACAACCTGATGAAGAATTAGAAGAGCCATCCGAAGAGGGAAATATGGAGGAAGAACCAGAAGAACCACAACAACCAGAAGAAGAAACTAAGGAGGAAGAACCAGAAGAAGAAACCAAGGAGGAAGAACCACAAGAACAACCACCACAAGTTGTTATTCCAGAGGACACTATAGAAGAAATAGATGATTTAAAATCTGAAGTTCAAAAACTTCAAGATGAAATCGCAGAATTGAAAGAAAACAGTTTCCAGGAGATTGCCAAACAACAGCAAAAGGATTATAAGAAAGAAGTCAAAGAATTAAAAAGACAATTGGAAGAACAGCAAAAAGAGGAATCAAAACAAGAAAGAAAAGAAAAGAAAGAAGAAGAAAAAAATACAATGTATGATACATTTGAAAATAATGCAAATCGTCTTCGTGATTACATCCGAACTAATATTGGCTTTGGAGGTGCCAACAAATCACGCAAAAATAAAGGTAAATCCAATAAAAGACGTAGTAGAAAATCCAAATTCGCAGAACGTATTGAAATGGTAGATGAAGTAGATGATGAAGAATTACAATCACTCATTGAGAACTTTTATCGTCAAGGATACAATCATGAATTCCAACCACATTCAGGAGGTTTTGGTGACCGTCCTTATTTTGACAAATATAATGGTGTGCGTGTAGACCGGTCTGGTAATATTTCTAATGATGTTTTCCAGGATACTATTATAAACATCTTACGTAAATATAAAATCGATATCCATACAAATCAAATCTCCGTTGATAATTACAAAGCCTTGCCAGACAATCCTGACGATTTCAACGAGATGTTTGTGGATGTTGAAAAAGGTGAAATCATCAATGAGAATCTTTTCAAACGTCGTATATTAGGTTTAACATCTCATTTTCGTAGCGCCCAAGAAGAATTGATGCCGACTATTATTAAAAACAATGACAATGAGAATTATTTCTTAGTTAAAAGCATCATGAGCGACCATCAATTCACACACTATGAAAAAGTGCGTAAAACAGAGGCCGAACAAGAAAAGAAGAATAAAAATAATCAACGAAAGAATCAAAATAAAAAAGCGGATGATGTATACAAATTTTCATCTACCTACCGTATCTTTTCTCGTGCTGCTTGTAATTTCGTATTTCCTCCAGAAATTGTACGTCCATTACCAAAAAAAGTAGACGATCTTAATGAAGATGAATTTGACGGAATAAAAAAGAAGGAAATTAATAATCGTGATGACTATAATCCAGAGGAAGACAACAATATCACAGAAGATGTTGATTATCAAAAGAAAATAACAACTGCTTTAAAAGAACTTGCAAAGAAAGATCGTAAAGGAGTATCCATTCATCTGAATCGGGAGAAACTTGCATATCTTAGTCCAAAGATGTTATCGTTATTAGATAATTTACAACATCCAGATAATACAGGACTTCAATTAATATACAGTCAATTTCGTACTATTGAAGGTATTGGTATTTTAAAACTGGTATTAGAAGCAAACGGATATGCCGAATTCAAAATTAAAAAATCTGCCAAAGATGGTTGGACGGTGGTCCAAAAGATTGGTGACGAAGCTAAACCGAAATTCGTATTATATACAGGTACTGAAAGTGAAGAAGAAAAGGAAATAATACGTAATGTGTATAACGGACAATGGGATATGATTCCAACATCTATCGCAGAACATATCAAGAAGATTCATAAAAATAATTTTATGGGAGAGATTATTAAGATATTCATGATTACATCCTCTGGTGCAGAAGGTATCAATTTGCGTAACACAAGATTCGTACACATTGTAGAGCCATACTGGCACATGGTCCGTACAAATCAAGTTATTGGTCGTGCTCGTCGTATTTGTAGTCACGAAGATTTACCAAAGTCACTTCGCAATGTCAAGATATATTTGTATTTGACTGTACTTAGTGAAGAGCAAAAGACAAGTGAGCGTAATATAGAGTTGCGTATTCGTGATGTCAGTAAATTAGATTCTAAGACACCTATCACTACAGATGAATCATTATTTGAAATTGCATCATTAAAAGAGAAGATTAATTCCCAGTTACTCAATGCAGTAAAAGCAAGTGCTTTTGACTGTAGTTTGTATTCGTCTGTCAAAGGTGATGATAATGTCGTGTGTTATAACTTGGGTAAAATAGAATCCAATGATTTTAATTCAGTTCCAGATATTGAGGTTGACAAAAATGAAAAAGAAGCATTGAATGAACGTTTTATTACTTGGTCTGCTCGTAAGTTAGAATACCGTCGCAAAATGTATGCGCTTAATGAAGAAACGAATGAACTTTATGATTTGGGCGATTATGAAGCTGCTGTTAGTGGTTTGGGTGATTTAACTGATAAAAAAGTTGGCGATTTAGTGATGACGAAAGGAAAGCCAAAAGTAATATTATTGAAATAAAATATATGTATTTTTCAATATACGAATAGATATATTTTTGTATGAGAAACGATTCTTCATATGATTACATCTTGAATTATATCATTGATAAGCATATTCGGAATTATCGCCAAGAATTTCATTTTTATAGAAATTACAGTCTATTACGAGCAATATGGAATGTGGATATCGCAGCCACCAAATCTCGTTTTCAAAAGGAAATTATATTCACAATATGGGATAGGTTGAATTATATATGTGATTTTGATTCGGATAAGAATTTCGTCCAAAAAGTGATGAGTGATGAAGAAGTTCCTATTGATAGGCAAATGCATCTACGAATACAACAATTTCTCAATGATATTGAATTAGATTACAAATTAGAGCATTTTCGCTTAGACCAAGAAATTGAATGGTGGCAAATATACAAAACAGACCCTCCTTGCAGAAGTATGTAAATTAAAATCATGTAAGTATATATAGATGAAAATGCAACACAACCACAAGACTCGTAATACACGTAAAACTCACAAAAATCGTAAAACAAGGAAATATTTGCGTAAAAATAAAACAAATCGTAGAAAACGAGGTGGTAACCCTTTGTCACGAGCAGCACGAAGAAGTCAGACCAATTCGCGTTCCACTTTGAGAGGTAAAACCATAAAATGTACCACACAATCTCCTATTTCAGTTCATTTACGTAGTCAATTGATCGACGGGGTTGAAGAATGTCGTCGTGATGGACGACAAATTATGGCTTCTCGTGTCTAAATATCGCAATTATCTAAGGTTAAGTGCGATGTTGCGATGTTGCGATGTTGCGATGTACTGACATTTAAGGAAGCATGTCTAAGCTGTCAATTTTCGAATCACTGCCATTGCTCGTTTCGTATGTTGTTTTTGTTTTTCGGAATCCATCTTATCCCAATGTACTAAATTGCGTCCATAAGGTGTTTTTACAACAATGTCACGATGTTGTGTCAAAAAATGATAATATAATGATTTCCATTCTTCACTCCACCCATTACGCTTGTAATCACTCATATTAACAATATAATTATCACTGGAAATATATGGTTTTCTCATTGTTAGACCCCCATCAGCCCACTGCCCCATAGAATACACATTTTGTATCATTACCCAATCATAACTATCTACTGCAAATTCCATAAACCATTTGTAACAATCGTCTGGATGTATTTGACATAAATTCATGAAATTTGACATAACCATCAGACGTTGAATATGATGCAAATACCCATATTTGAATGCTTCTTTAATTGCATTATCTACCGGCAATACACCAGTATTACCTGTGTACCATTTTGATGTTAGACGACGTTTATGTTTGAAGATGTTTGTTTTTGTCATCTTATCATATGCAAATAAATAACAATATCGTTGGTATTCTCTCCATCCAATAATTTGCCGGATAAATCCTTCATAATTTCTCATTTCAATATTATTCTTATGCTTTTTGAAATATTTGGTTGTTTCGGAGACAATGTAATCAGGACATAAAAGCCCACAATTCATCATTGGACTTATTACTGAATGGAATAAGAATGGTTGATTTTGAACGATAGCATCCTGGAATTCACCAAAATGTTGAAATCGTTTTTGTAGAAAGTTGGAGAACCATTTTTTGGAATCATCATGTGTGATTGGATAGATAAATTCAGATGCGTTTCCATAATTTTTTGGGAAATGGGAGTCTACATAGCGTTTTGCCTCTTCTATAAAAACATGATGTTTAATTTTTGGCAGTTCAGTAATGTTGGTTCCAGATGGAATCTTATTGCGGTTCTCCGTATCATATGTTTTTTCTCCTTTGAGAACATTAATTTCCCCCTTAATGTATTCATAGAATCCAGAATGATTCATTTTTGCATTTGTAGACTTGTAATATTCTTGTAATTTATCATAAGTGACAACAAAATTTGGATTAGAAATCACTTTTATTTTCTTGTTGCGGAGAACATTATTTACCCGAGAACTCACAAGATGGTCGTTGATTTCAAACATGGTAAGTTCCAATTGTGATGACAATGGCGCATATCGGTTGTCTTTTAATTCTTTGAATTCGATATATTCGACACTGTATCCAGCATTCAATAAATATTTTTCATAATATTTCATGGTAGCACGATGGAGAACTAATTTGAGTTTATTGAAATTCAGTTTTTGTTCCCGAAATCCAAAGTATGCTGGGTCTTCTAATATAATTATAGAACGGACCTTCTTAGGTAAATACTTCTTTTCAAATAATTGATTTGGAAATATTAATAATTTTTCACTATGCATATATATTTTCAATACATTTTCAAATAAGAATAAAACCTAAACTTTAACAAAATATACTAATTATTTAATGAATCAATATAGAAATGAAACACTAGAATAGAATATAATAATGTGGAGTCTTGTATTCTTATCAACTTTTGCTCTTGCTACAGCCAGTCATTGGGATGAATTTTTGGATTTCATCAAAACACATGATAGAAAGTATCATACTAAAGATTTATTCGAACATCGTTTTGAGGTGTTTGTTGAAAATATGGTTTACGCTCATAAAATGAATGAATTACAATCTAATTATACATTAGGGGTTGGACCTTTTGCAGACCTTACCGAACATGAATTCAGAGAATTTCATATGAAAGATGTATCTGTATCACGTACTTGTTCTCCATTTAAACCTACTGGAGCAAATACCCCTTCCAGTTTAGATTGGCGCGATTCCAATAAAGTAACTGATGTAAAAGATCAAGGACAATGTGGTTCTTGTTGGTCCTTCAGTGCCACTGGTGCTATGGAAGGTGCTTGGGCTATCGCAAATGATGAGCTTGTATCATTATCCGAACAGCAATTAGTAGATTGTTCTTCTACTTTTGAATATGGTAATCATGGTTGTAATGGTGGATTAATGGACGGTGCTTTCAATTATGCTATTCAAAATGGTATGTGTAGTGAAGAATCTTATTCTTATCACGCAAAACAAGGTAATTGCCAGGAATGCCAATCTGTAGTGACTATGTCCGAATGTCATGATGTACCTCCAAACAACCAAGTTGCATTAAAGGAAGCTGTATCCATTGGTCCAGTTTCAGTCGCTATTGAAGCTGATACTCGCACATTCCAATTGTATACAAGTGGGGTGATTACAGGTGACGCTTGTGGAACAAACTTAGACCATGGTGTTCTTACAGTTGGTTATGGCGAAGAAAACAATACACCTTTTTGGTTAGTCAAAAATAGTTGGAGTGCTGGTTGGGGGGAAAATGGATATGTTAAAATTGGAAGAAGTGAATCCACGAATGATCCAGGCGTTTGTGGTATTGCTATGCAACCATCATTTCCAGTTGTATAAATCAATAACATACAACAATAACATACAACAATAACATACAACAATAACATACAACAATAATATAAATTCAAAAAAGACAATATAAAAATAACCCTCCTATATTTTTATATTGTAAAATGAACGAACAAAACAACGTGTTAACAATCAAAACCGTTCAAATTCAGCCAATCCGAAATATGATTACTGCCATCAAAGACATCTTAACTGATGCAACCATGACCTTCACAGAAAATGGTCTCAAAATAATCAATTTTGATAAAACACATACTATCTTGGTGAATGTTTTATTAGATGCCAAAAAATTCGAACAATATAATTGTGACCCAAGTAAAATCATCGTATGTGCCAACACATTGCATTTATTTAAAGTCATTTCTACCATGTCAAATGATGATACACTTTCGCTCTACATAGACAAAGATGATTATCATGACGGTGTTGTATCTCATCTAGGGTTACAATATGATAACGGTCAAATTAAACAATGCTATTCCCAAAAATTAAAACTTATCGAACCAGAAAATGAAGAAGGTGATTTCCCAGATGTCGCGTATTCTACTGTCATTACATTACCAACTGGAGATTTTCAAAAAATTATACGTGATATGAATGGAATTTCTGATAGAATTGACATCAAATCAGTTGGTACAGACTTGATATTTTCTTGTGAAGGTTCATTCGCAAAGTCCCGTATTTTCCGCTCAGAATCAAATGGTAACATGGAATTCATACAAAAAACAGATACATCTACCATTATACAAGGTCAATTTTCTTTAAAATCTCTTAGTCACTTTATAAAATGTACTCCACTATGTAGTCATTTGGAAATGTATTTGGGTAATGATTTACCACTTATTGTAAAATATGATGTTGCTTCATTGGGTGAAATTAAATTATGTTTGGCACCTTTGCCTCCTGAGTCATAATTTCAATAATGATATTGATTGCTCTGTGCTATTTTCAACGTGTATTCTTGTCTACAACAAGGGCAACGACTACCATTTGATGTTTGTATATGGTGAAATATACAATCGCCACAAAATTGATGTCCGCATCGCAATACGACATGATTGGTTTCTCCAAATTCTTTCATACAGATAGGACATTCATCACTTTCAATTGCTTTCTCATTGAATACAAGTGAATCAAATTTCCTTTTTTCTTTTTCTTGTTCTCTAAATATCATACGTTTTTCTCGTAATTGACGAAGTGCTATCAAGTATTCCTGATATTTCTGTTTAGCTATAGAATCATCTTCAAAACATTCCATATTGAGTTTGCATTGGTCGTTAAATGATGTGTCGGATGATGTGTCAAATGATATCTTTACACACTTGAATTGATTTCTGTCATAATAACTTCGTATTACATAATTGATATTTGGGTAACCGTCTTGTAATGGATATCCAGGTAACATACAACGTAGACTTCGAATAAGGTATATGACACCAACCTCTGGGTCAATACAACGAGCCCAACCTATTCTTGAACGTGTAAATGACTCCCAGTCCCACTCTAATTCATGTGGAAATTTACCTTGTTCGTCTTTGAACCATTCTTTCGAATTACTGAAATTTCGTACTTGTCTATGGCGTTTTCCATACAATGGGTCTGTGTTAGACTGAAATATAGAGACACACCTGTCAACTATTGCCTTTTCACAAGTAAGGATATTGTGTCGGGCAGTTTTACAGTAGGAGCATGACATAATTATATATTGTTTGTATTTTAATTTGATATATATATTTTTGTAAAAACACAATCAATTTTTTACAAAAAACTTTTAGTTTCAAATCTCCGTCCTCTACACATCCTCAACCCACTTCCTAACAGTCAATTGAGTAGTTATCACATTCTTTTTTGTGATATTGATAACCATACCATGCAGTATATCCTTGTTGTTTGTAAACAGTATGAGCGCAATTTGCATTTTTTTGACAATCAAATAAACTATTACAACTTGTTCCACATTCATTATATTTGGAGTTTGAATCACCAGAGCACCAATAATAACTATTTATTTGTAGTAAACCATAGTCAGTCGAACCGTCATTATTCTTATTTGTTGCATCACAGTCATAAGAACTCTCGTATTTTGCAATACATACCATTGTTGGTACTTGTGAAGATGAAAATCCTGCCTTTTGTAAATAATTGGCAACATCACACTCAGATTGTTTATTGTATCCAACCATAGTGTTATTAGTGTTATTAGTGCTCTTAGTGCTGTGAAGACTAGTTGCAATCGAACATAGCAATGAAAAAAGAAGTAGTAATCTCATATGATATACCACGTCAGAATGCTTTTATGTTAGTTTTGCTAGATGGAATAATATGGATATAAGTACATAAGATGATACGATGAATTTACACAGGTTTTTACACAGTATTTCTCTTTGCTATCTTTTCGGATTTAACATTTTTCAAGAAGTATTCTATCTTACTAAATTGTTCTTTCTCAATATAAATGGAGATACCAGCAGCTCCATCACTATATCGCTCTACAACTTCATAATCCCGAATAAAGTAGTTTTTCATTAGCATTTTTATGTATCCAAGACTTTGAAAGTCATCAATGATGTCCTTATATTGATACGACCCCAATGTAATTCCCTTATACTCTTTATGCCGAAGCTCGTAATCGCTCCATTCTTTATCAATAACTTTTTGAGACATTATATCAATTATTTTATCCATTTTAAATTTTGTCATATAAAGATTCGTTATATTTTAATCAATTTTTTACATAATTGTGGCAATACCGATTCCAAACAAAATTACAACAGAGCCAATCATTTGTTTGTATGTAATCATATCATTGAAAAACAAGTAACTTGATAAGAATAACAATACTGTTTCAAATCCAGCCATGGCTACACGGATCATTCCTAACGATTCCTTGGAACTTATCGTTGCAATCCAAAAGAAAAATCCAATGAAAAACAATACACCGGCTAGCATAGGATTCCAAATGCGGTTATCCAAAACAAGTTGTTCTTGGTGCCATTCATAAGCTAATACCAAAAAACTCAATATACCTATAGTAAATGAAAACCAAAGGGATACATTAAAGTAATCTAAATTTGAACTTCCTTCAAAGGTTTTTCTTAAGAACAATTGACCCCCTATAAAAAAACATGTACCTATTAATATCGAATATAACCAATTCATTTATTATATACTGATATATTTTGCATTTGTTGTATTTACCTGCCCGATAATGTCTGTCTTTGATATGTTCTTAATATAAGTGTATGTTATACTCAAATCACTAATATTTTTATATTTGCAATATTGCTTGCAGCACAAAGCCCCTTGTTTCACAATTTTGCGTAAAAGTTTTTTGTCATATTTTTTATCTTCTTGTAGTTGACATATCACATGACAAGATGGATAATTTGCCACATGAAACCATAAATCATACGGATTACTCATATCAATTAATTTAAAATTTTCATTTGCATTTGTTCCAATAATGTACGTGTAAAATATTCCTTCTATACAAACTTTTTTTTCTAGCATTTTTTACTTTATATGAATTATGAGGATATGTTTATGTGTTTATGTGTTTATGTGTTTATGTGTTTGTTTATGGTTTGTTTATGTAATGGACCTATTCTTACATAAACCTAATCAATTTTCTGGAGTATGTGCTTTGAAAAGACAACCTTCTAACGATATGTCTTCCACTGTTTTAAATATACTAGGATTTTGATAATCAATACAATCAAACCATACCTTTACAATACAGAAGTTTTTCTTTGGTGAAATCGTTATACCGTTTATATGGGAATTTAATTTAGAATCGTTACAATATGCTTCTTTGCATACTTCTAATAAAATCGTACGCCATACACGAGCAACATGTTTGTTATGTATTTTATGAGAGAAACAACCTCCATTACGGTTTTTTGAATCTTCCCATCTGGGAGTTATTCCACTCCGCATAATAAATAACATACAATTCTTAATCACACCATCATTCAACATTTCATTTATCTCCACTATTTGCGATTCTTCTGCTATGCCTTTCATAATTGGTTTGTAACTGTCGATATCCCAATTTGTATCGGTTGGTAAGTGATAATACAAATCCCACTTATCATTCAGTAAATTGGTTTCTGTCATCCTAATATTATAGTTGTATATAATTTTTTATATCCTTATTCTTAATCAATTTTTTAGAATTATTCATCCTTTGCTTGATTGATAACATACAGATTTTTGTCTAATGTAATACTTTTATGGATATCCAATTCTACCATATTGATAGATTCATCCATTATTGTTACTTTGTATTTATTATCAAACACATAGTATTGACCTTGATGTTCCAAATACCTCTTTATGAAAGTGGAATTGAATAAGTTGTTGCCTACTACATAATAATTTGGATGCAATTCAATTGTTATTGGTTCTTCCATTTCATCGTGATGATATTCAATGGATAAAAATCTAACGTTGGATTTGGTTAGGTTCGATATACTTCGCACAGCATCTTTAGAGTAAGGATTAACAACGTGTGGAAATGTGAATGATTGTGTTAAGTAATAGTTGAAATATTTGATGGTGATAAGGGAATTATGTA
>Ga0255782_10003278_pt1 | contig 12392 bp, 14 predicted proteins | sample 101ome_26_FD_179980 | JGI IMG/M metagenome (GOLD analysis project Ga0255782, IMG submission 179980) | Coastal salt marsh microbial communities from the Groves Creek Marsh, Skidaway Island, Georgia - 101408AT metaG (version 2) | ecosystem: Environmental > Aquatic > Marine > Intertidal zone >...
AAAAGAGTATTTGAGAAATACATCTACTATTGATGCTGAAAGTGGTGCAATTATTATCAAATCAAAAAAGAACGGCCAAGATACTCAACTTGCAGAAGATACATGGAGAACTGCTGGAACAGCTCAGAAAGTAGCAAGTTCATTTGGTAAAGATATGCAGGAGTGTGTTGCTGCTAAAGTAGATGAAAGACGAAGTAATAAAGAATAGTGTAAAAATATAGTTTACCTATTTTTCACCTTTTTGAAATTGTAACTTTATATTTATATAGAGAACAATCAAGGAGAGAAATGAAGACACAGTTACTCTGTACTTTTACAACTAAAGAGGAACTTCAAAATACCCTACAACTTATTAGAGAAACATATCACATAGTTTATAACTACATTTATGTTCTGCAAAATAAGGGGAATTTGGATGAACTTTTTGTTACATATAATATAGATACTCAATATAAACCACAATATCCGTTACGCGATACGATTTTGGTTCATCGTAAAAAACAAAGTAATACTCTATATACCATCAATGCACTTAATGAACTGGTAAAAGAAGAGAATGGTGGTATATTGGATAAATCCTTTGAAATAGATTGGAATAGATTCAAAAATACAATTATAGTTACTAATACAGAAGGTACTAAAAAAATCTCTACGAGAATCTTCGAGGTAATAGAATTTAATCAAAAATGATATCATTAAAAGAGTTATTGTCTGAGGTCACTTACAAAAGTGAAGTTTTAAGATTATCACGAGATTTCATAAATCACTTCAAAAAATCTTTTGGTAAAAAATATTCATATACAGATATGGCTCAAGGACCAGGTGTTGATGAATTGGGAGACCCAATTGAGTTTGACCTTTCTATTAAGTTAGTACCTACCAAAAATTTAAAAGGTAACCCTTTTTCTATTGAAGGTGGTGCCGAATTTGATGAAATGGATTTAACTGTAAAATACAATCCAATAGTATTCCCAGCTGCTTACAATGATTTTATCGCAGAAATAAAAGAAACTTTCAGACACGAAATGGAACACATTTCACAAGGTCAAAAAGGAACTATTAAATTTGAAGAAAGAGGTGATAAACCTTTTTATCAATACTTACTACTTAGACAAGAAGTTCCTGCATTTATCAAAGGATTAAATAAAAGAGCAAAAACTAAGAAAATTACTCTTGGTCAAGCATTCGAAGAATTTTTTAAAGATTATAAAGATTCATTCAAAAATCAAAAAGAAATTGATATTGTTAGAAAAGAATGGATTAAGTGGGCTGAAAAAAATCTACCAAAAACGAAACTTTAATTTGTATAATTAAAATAATTTTCGTATATTAGCAAAAAAATAAAAGTTATATGGCAAAACAAACTTCAACTACCCCAAAGGTAGTATCAAAAACACCCAAGAGACAACACAATTTAAAATTTGAGGCAATACCTGAAAAGGAATACGAAATGATTCAGTATGATGACCCAAAGGTTGTTGCTGAATGTGAGAAATTGTACCCAGAAACCACATTAGAATTTAAAAGAATTCTATTCACAGAATATGAATTATTCGCCAAAAAACAATTAAATTATGGACCCGACAACATATCAGTTGGCTCTAAATTAGAAACTGAAGAAGAAATAAAAATTTCACTTACTGGTCTATGGTTTAGAATGAACGATAAAATTAATCGTTTAAAACAACTTGTGGTATTGGGTAATAAAGACCAAGTTGGTGAAGCAATAGAAGATACATTTCAAGATTTATCGGTATATGGAATTATTGCTCAGATTGTAAAAAATGGTAAATGGGGAAAATAATTAATGATTTTATTTACTAAAAAGGAATGTATTGAAATTATAAATCTTTCTAACGAATTACCTATAATAGTTAGAGATGGTTTAAATGCAGATGTAAAAAGACCTTCTGCAGACATAAAATATGTTTGGTATATCATCGACAGAAATGAAAATACACAATGGATATTTAATAGATTATATGAATATTTCGAAGATTCTACTGGATATAAAATTATTAAAGAGTTAGATAAAGTCCAATTACACAAATATAGTGTTGGTGATAAATTTAAAAAACATCAAGATGTGTATAACCCAAGGCAGATTTATAATTTAGGTGTTTGTTTAAATGATGACTACGGAGATGGTGATTTTGTTTTGTATAATCCTGATGAAAAATTACCAAAAAAACAAGGAAGTATCTATGGGTTTAAATGTAATAGGTATCATGAAGTGAAGGAAATTACATCTGGTATTCGATGGTCTTTAATTGGATTTTTGTTTGAAACTCATACTAACATGAAAAAGATATTATTATGAAAATAGGAATAACAGGTCATACACGAGGTGTTGGTAAAGCTATATTTGATAAAATATCAGAAACACATGAAGTACTAGGATTTAGTAGAACAAATGGTTATGATGTTTCAGACCCAACAACAATTATAAATGAAGTAATAGATTGTGATGTTTTTATAAATAATGCATATAACAAAGAATGTCAATTAAATTTGTTTACTTCTTTATTTGATAAATGGAAAGATTCCGAAAAGATAATAATCAATACACTAAATTTTAGTACTATACTTGATTCTAATCTTAAAAAAAACTATGAAAATGAGTATTTTACTTATAAATCACAGTTTTTGTCAGAATTAAATAATCTTTATATTGAATATAATACAAAACAATGTAAAGTAATGAATATATTTCCATCAACTCTTGAAGGACACACAAGTTATCCTGAGTCTAAAAATAAAGTAGAATATAAAGATGTAGCCAATGTAGTAAATTGGTTAATCGAATTACCAAAAGGGTTAGAAGTTCCTCATTTATCAATTAGACCTACAAGTCAGTACAAACTAAATAATTCAATAATATAAAAATTTTAACAAAATTTTAACATTTTTTAGTTTGTATAGTCCAAAATCTTTCGTATATTAGCTATGTAAGATTAAGAGATATGAAAACACTAGATATGAAACCCTTTCAATTGATTAGTTTGTTAGTAATTTGGACACTTGGTGTGTTACTAGTCAATCATGTGATAACTGAAAATATAACTTTTTTAAACTTTAAATAAAAAATATTTGGATAATTGAAAAATTATTCGTATATTAGCATTATAATTAAAAATATAAAAAACTATGGTTACTTTAACACCAAAGGAGCAAGACGAAGTAAAGTACTCGACCTCCGTAGGAAGTTTGAACCGGCCTACACGACGTAAGGTTCTACGATTCATCGATAAAAAGATGAAATCAATGACACAAGTGATTTCTTCTTCTCAGAAGCAGAATCAGAAGTTAAGTTTCGCACCAATCAAGTTTTGGTTCGAACTTTTAACTAACATCCCAAAGGATGTAAAGGAAGTTATCTTTGAAATTGAGAAGATTAAGAACGAGGGATTTGTTGTAAGATGTTTACAACCAGGACCTGGTACTACACTAGAAATCATCAATGAAAACATGATTGATGATGAGGTAGTAGAATCTCAGAACTTCAAAGTTAAGGACAACAAATCTGGTTCCATTTACGGGTCAGGTATTTCTACACAATCTCAATACACATCAGAACTTGTTTTTAAAGTAAAGACACCTAATTGTTCTACTTGGAACTCATGGGATGTTCATACTGGTGATGTTTGGGAAGAAGAATCTCAAGAGATTGAATCTGGTGTAATCATTGAATCATTCATTCCTTATTCTCAGAAGATGTTATCTTATGAAAGATACATTGAGGATTTGAGATGGTTGATTTCTCTGTATGATAACAGAAACATTCAGAACGGTAGAACCTACACAATTAAGTGTACTGGGTTTGGTACTGGTGCGGATGATAGATTATCAACCACACTACAACCAACACCAACGGTTTGGATACTTCCTAATGGTAAAGTATCTAACCTACCAAGTTTTAACAACCTATCTTTGAATGGTAAGTTGTTTGACAAACTACCATTAATCATTCCAACAGATGAGGGTGATAAGACAGTGTTACTCGATAACTTTAGATTAGGTAAACGAGATAACAATTATCGTAAATCACTTGGTGATGAGGAGTGGAAGAAGAAGGGAGATATCACAGGTGATATTCCTTATTTAATTGTTTACTACAAGAATTCAGACCAGATAGCGTTTATGTTACCACTTCGAGGTAACTCTGGTCTAACCTCTCTTAACAATGTTATCCTTGAGGCTGATATTTCAAAGGATGACCTTAGACCTTTCTTCACTTCAACTGATAAGTTTGGTGATATTGATAGTCTCCTTAAATCTACACTCTTTAAGGAACTTAGACAGTATCTTTTAGATAGATACCCTGATAACGATTTGTTAGAACGTGCAATCCAATTATGGTTGTACGAAGTAATCGTTAATGATTTTGGTGGTAAGTTTAACGCTGACAACCTTAGAAGAGAATATGGTTGGGAGTTTTTAAACTCAATGACACCGAAACAAAGAACTGATTTTGTAATCATGGAGTATGATTCCGATGAAGGTAGACAAGACTTTAGAATTTTCCTTGTCAACGAAACGAATGGTAAGATTACTAAGTTTACAAAGAGTTGTATCATCGAAGTGAAGAGAAATGATTTCACTAAGAAAGATAGACAACAATCAATGGGTTACATAACTACAACTGTGAACGCTACACAGATTGTAGGAGTTTCTCTCGGAATTAAAGCCAAGAACGATACTGGTTTTAAACAATTCTTCGCTAAGGCGAATGGAACTGGTCAACTTTCGAACAACATTAGATACGACCTAATGGAAGTGTCACAGATGGGATTCGTAGATGATGTACAAGACAAGTTTACTTCTTTAGCACTTTTAGATAAGAAGTAAAATGGGTTAAAAAATATATGAATTTCGAAAAGATTTTTTCGGTGGTTTTTTCGAAATTCTTATATTTATATACATAAACACACACCGATAAAACATTAATTAATTAACAATTCTAAAAGGTAAACAATTATGGCTTTAGACATTAACGCAATCAGAGGTAGACTGAACAAACTACAAAACACACAAAGAAAAACTGACCAACTTTGGAAACCAACTCCTGGTAAACATCAAGTTCGTATCGTTCCTTACAAGTTCAACAAAGATAATCCTTTCATTGAACTTTATTTTCACTACAATGTAAACAACAAAACTTATTTATCTCCACAATCTTTTGGTAGACCTGACCCTATTGTTGAGTTTGCTGACAAACTAAAAAGAATGGGTGATAAAGATGATTGGAAGGCAGCAAAGGCTATGGAGCCTAAGTTAAGAACTTTCGTACCTGTAATCGTTCGTGGTGAAGAAGGAGAAGGAGTTCGTTTTTGGGGATTCGGTAAAACTGTATATCAAGAGATTCTTGGTTATATTGCAGACCCAGATTATGGTGATATTACTGACCCAACAAGTGGTAGAGATTTAACTATCGAGTATATTTCTGCTGAAGAAGGTGGAACATCGTATCCAACTACAACAATTCGAGTTAAACCAAAAGAAACACCTCTTTCAGAGGATTCTTCAAGAGCAACTTCATTCTTAGAATCGCAAACTGCAATTACAGATTTGTATCAAGAATTATCTTACGAAGAATTAAAAGGAGTGTTAGAAGGTTGGTTAAATCCAACTGGTGAAAGTGAAACTTCAACTCAGAGTTCAACAACTCAAGAAACTCTTGCACCACAAACTCAATCAAGTGTTAGTGCCGATTTAGGTGGTACAACAGAAACTTCATCTACTAAAACAGATGATGTAGCTGCAGCATTTGATGACTTATTCAACTCGTAAATAGACCAAACTTATGGCAAAGAAAAAAGAACAAGAATTAGACTTGGCAGATATCCTTGCGGGTGAGCTGAACAAGCAATCCAAAGACAACAAAGTTGCATTCTTCTTAGATGATGATACTGCACCAACGAATGTTGATGGGTGGGTTTCCACAGGATGTGCCATGTTAGATGTTGCAATTTCTAACCGCCCTTATGGTGGATTGCCAGTTGGTAGAATCGTTGAGATAACAGGTCTTGAACAAAGTGGAAAATCATTAGTATCTGCTCACCTCCTTGCTGAAACTCAAAAGTTAGGTGGTGTTGCAGTACTGATTGATACTGAAACTGCAGTAAGTAGAGAATTCTTAGAAGCTATCGGTGTGGATGTATCTAAGTTACTTTATGTATCAGCAGATTCAGTAGAACAAATCTTTGATATGACTGAAATAATCATTGAGAAAGTTCGTGAAACTTCAAAAGACAAATTAGTAACCATCGTAACTGATTCAGTTGCAGCTGCTTCAACTAAGGCAGAACTTGCTTCGGATTATGGTAAAGATGGATATGCTACTGACAAAGCAATCATCATCTCTAAGGCGATGAGAAAGATTACCAACATGATTGGTAGACAAAAAATCTTATTAGTTTATACAAACCAACTTCGTCAGAAGATGAACGCCATGCCCTTTGGTGACCCATGGACAACAAGTGGTGGTAAAGCCCTTGCATTCCATGCCTCTGTTAGATTGAGATTAAAAGGAACTGGTCAAATCAAAATGAAAGTTGGTGGACAAGATAAGATTGTTGGAATGAAAGTTCGTGCACAAGTTATTAAAAACAGAATGGGCCCACCACTTCGTTCAACTGACTTTGAGATTTACTTTGATAGAGGAATTGATAATTATGGTTCTTGGTTAAAGGTAATGAAAGAAGAAAAGATAGTTAAACAAGCAGGTGCATGGTACACTTATGTTGATACTGAAACTGGTGAAGAACTAAAATTCCAATCCAAAGATTTTATCCAACTAATGGAAGACAGAGAAGATGTTCGCGAACAAATTTATAAAAAGATTTGTGAAGAACAAATTTTACAATACAAATCAGACACCCTAGACATTGACAATATGGAAGTTACTCAAGGTGGTGAGGGTATGGATGATTAAAAACAATTAAAATGAGAAATATTTTATTAAAAGCAACTCGTTCACATGCACAAGGTCATGTAGATAAGCATGTTGCAAACATTGAAGTTTACTTAAATCAATCAGTTGGTATTGGGGAACATTCTGATATTATCGAGGCTATTGAAATTGAATTGGAAGCAATTGCAAAATATCAAGACCAACTCGATATTCTAGACCAATACTTTCCACTTGATAAAGAACAACTTTAATGAAGGATTTATACAAGAATATTTTAGAATCAGTAGAGAAGGAACACGAGGGTAATGCTAACAAGCATAAGAACTCTCGTGTTCTTATTATTGATGGGTTAAACACTTTTATTAGATGTTGGACATCAACTCCTACTCTTAATGATGATGGTGACCATGTTGGTGGTGTGATTGGTACACTTAAATCAATAGGTTATGCAATCAGACAAGTAGAACCAACAAGAGTAATCGTAACTTTTGATGGTCAAGGTGGTTCTAAAAATCGTAAAAAGATTTATGGTGAGTATAAGGCCAATCGTTCTAAGAGTAAACTTCATATTAATCGTGCATATAACGATATGATGAATGAAGAAGAGGAACGAGAATCAATGAAAAGACAGTATGTCTGGTTGATGGATATGTTATCATATTTACCTATGACAACCATGATTTACGATGGTGTTGAGGCAGATGATACTATGGCTTATATTGCTACCAATCTTCTTAAAGAAGATGAACAGGCGGTAATCATGTCAACTGATAAAGATTTTTTACAATTGGTAGATGGAAAAACTATTGTTTGGTCACCCACTAAAAAGAAGATTTATAATCAAAACAGAATCAAAGAAGAATTTGGTTTAGACCCAAAAAACCTTTTACTTTATAGAGTATTAGATGGTGATACATCTGATAATATACCTGGAGTTTATGGATGTGGGTTAAAGACAGTTCTTAAACGATATCCAGAAATTACTGAAGATAAAGAAATTTCAGTTGATGAATTTCTAGAGTTGACAGAACAAAAAGTTGAAGAAACTAAAGGAAAGATTAAAATTTATAAAGATATCTTAAATTCAAAGAATCAGATTATTATGAACGAAAAGTTAATGCAACTTAAAGATGTTGATATTTCTGGTCAAATTAAGATGAAAATTCTTGATAGATTTAATGAAGAATTGAAACCATTAAATAAAATGGATTTCATGAAAGTTTTACTAAAATACAAGGTAGTAAATAATTTTGGCGATATTAACGATTGGTTAAAAAGAACCTTTGGAAATATTATTACCAATTAATTTTGTAAATTCAAATTATTTTCGTATCTTAGCAAAAGTTATTAAAAAGAGTCAATGCAACAACAAATAGATACTTTATCGAAATACGGGCAATCATTTCAGAGTAAAGTAGTTTCTGCACTTCTAACTGATAACAAGTTTCTTGACACGATAAGTGAAATAACCACTCCTAAGTTCTTTGAGAACGATGCTAACAAGTGGATTATTAGTGAAATACTTGAATATCACGAGATATACAGAAAACCTCCTACAATCGATGTATTTAAATCTCAGTTATCCAAAGTGGATAATGACATTCTTAAAAAAACGGTAGTTGACCAACTTAAGCATGTTTATACCCAAGTTGGTAATGTAGATTTAGATTATATCAAAAATGAATTTCGTTCGTTCTGTATAAATCAAAATCTTAAAAATGTAATTTTACAATCAGTAGACCTTTTACAAGCTGGTTCTTATGATAGAATCAAAGATTTGGTAGATGGTGCCATGAAAGTTGGTCAAGAAACCAACTTGGGTATGGATTATATTGAAGATTTTGACGCAAGAACTGAAGATTTAAAACGCTCAACTGTTCCAACTCGATGGGAGCCGATAAATGACCTAATGGATGGTGGTTTAGGACCAGGAGAATTGGGAGTTGTAGTTGCACCTTCAGGTGTAGGTAAAACATGGATTCTCACCGCAATAGGTGCAGAAGCAGTACGAAGAGGTTTGAGTGTGGTTCATTATACAATGGAATTATCAGAACACTATGTAGGTGCTCGATATGACACGGTATTCACACAAATACCTTCAGCGGATTTGAAAGACAAGAAAGAAGAAGTCAAATCCAAAATTAAAAACCTTCGTGGTAAACTTTTAATTAAGTATTTTCCACCGAAGGGAGTTACAGTCAAGAAGTTACAACAACACATTGAGAAGATGACTACGATGGATAACAAGCCCGATGTTATCATTGTAGATTATGCTGACCTTTTACTTTCTCGTTCAAGTAAGTCAGACTCTACTTACCAAGAACAAGGAGGTGTGTATATTGACCTTCGTGGTATGAGTGGGGAATTGGAAATACCAATATGGACCGCATCTCAAACCAATCGTTCTGCAATTGATAGTGAAGTAATTGAAGCAGATAAGATTGCTGATTCTTATGCAAAAGTAATGAATGCTGATTTCATTATGTCTTGGAGTAGAAAATCAAAAGATAAATTGAACAATACTGCTCGTGCACACATTATGAAAAACAGATTTGGACAAGATGGAATTACTTTCCCTTGTAAAATGGATACCAACACAGGTTATATTGAAGTTTACGATGGAACATCACCAGATGGTGTTATTGCACAGAAAGAGGCTGCAAGTGGTCAATTAGAAACTAAGAAGTTATTACACAAGAAGTATATCGAAAACATGGGATAATGTATCAAAAAATTGTTATACCCTATCACGAAAAACTATCAAAATATAGAACAATAAAATAGTTTAAAAATTTAATGTAAAATTCGTTTCGTTTTCGTGTATATATGATAGTTATACACACCCCATTCAACTACGATGGGTTTTTTTACTAACTTAATTAAAGGAAAATTTTATGGCAACATCACAAGAATTATTTGAACAGATTAAAGAGTTATTTGTAGAATTCGAAGAAAACCACAACGGTTCAACGAAAGCGGCTAAATCAAGAGCAAGAAAAGCGATTGGTGAAGTTAAGAAGTTAGTAACTGATTATAGAAAGGCTTCAGTAGAAGAAACTAAATAATTCAAAAATGACATTTGACAATTTATCAGATAAGGTTATAGAGTGGGCATACGATAAAGGAATTCTTGAAAAAGAAAATGCTCCAAAACAAATGTTAAAAGTATTGGAGGAAGTCGGTGAAACTGCCGGTGCACTCTTAAAGGGAAATGAAGAAGGAATCAAAGATGGTATCGGAGATTCCTTTGTAACCCTTATTATTTTATCTAGACAATTAGGATTAACACCTGAAGAATGTTTAGAAGCAGCTTGGAACGAAATTAAAGATAGAAAAGGAAAAACTCAAGGTGGAGTTTTTGTAAAAGATGAGAACTGAATATTACAAACGAACTAACAAAGTTATGGGTGGTGGTTCAACTAAACATTACCCAAGTGGAACTTCTATCCTAATGGATATGATGATAACAGCTGTTCAGAAAAAATGTAACAAATTTAGAAAAAAATAGTTACAAAAATAATTTAAAATTTAAAGAAAAAGGAATGTATAGCATGGTTGAGACAACTAACCAAGTCAGACTTGTAGTTAAAAGAAGTGGAGCAAAAGAACCATTTGAATTAGAGAAAATTCAGAAGGCTATTGTTAAGGCTATTGGTGATGATTCTAATGTTGATTTAGATGTTATTGAAAAGGTATCAAGGTCTGTTGAACGAAGTCTTTTCAAATATGATTATATTACCGAAATTAATGTAGATGAAATCGGAGATGTAGTTGAAAACAAACTAATGGATGTTGGTTTAAATGGTGTGGCAAAGGAATACATTTTACATCGTTCTAAATCTCGTGCTGATATTTTTAAGAAACGAGTTAATCTAAAACCTTATGAGTATCCTGAATTAGTAGAGTATGTAGATGCAATCAGACACTCATATTGGGTTCATACTGAATTTAACTTTACTTCAGATGTTCAAGATTTCAAGGTACTTCTTGATGAAAAAGAAAGAACTGCAGTACAACGAGCAATGTTGGCAATCTCACAAATTGAAATAGCAGTAAAAAACTTTTGGGGTGATATCTACAAAAGAATGCCTAAACCAGAGATTGGTGCAGTAGGTTCTACTTTTGCCGAATCTGAAGTTAGACATGCCGATGCATACTCAAACTTAATTCAGGTTTTGGGATTAAATCAAGAGTTCGAGAACATTTTACAAGAACCTTCGATTAGAAGAAGAATCAAGTACCTAGATAAATCAATCTTATCTTCCAAGTCTGTTGATAATAGAGATTATTTTGAATCAGTAATACTTTTTTCTATGTTTGTAGAAAATGTATCCCTATTTTCACAATTCTTGGTTATCATGTCATTCAACAAGTTTAAGAATGTTCTAAAAGGAATGTCCAATGCAGTTGAGGCAACATCAAAAGAAGAAAATATCCATGCTGAATTTGGATTTGATTTAGTAAACACAATCAAACGAGAAAACCCAGATTGGTGGACAGATGAATTAGTTGAAGATATTGTAGATGCAACTTTAGATGCATACGATGCTGAAGCTGAAATTGTAGAATGGATATTTGAACAAGGTGATTTGGATTTCTTAACTAAAGAACAAACTTTAGAGTTTATTAAAGACCGTTTCAATCGTTCTTTAAAATCAATTGGTATTGATTCAGTATTCACTACCAATGAAAAACTACTCGAAACAACAGAATGGTTTGATGATGAGATTCTAACCACAAAGCATACAGATTTCTTTAATAAGAGAAGTATCAATTATTCAAAGAAACAGAAATCAATTACAGAAGACGATTTGTTTTAATTAAAAATACCAAAAAAAAAATGACAGAAAGAAGACCATTCGATTGGATTAACGAAGAATCCATTACCTTTTTAAGAAGAGGATATTTGAGTGAAGGTGAACAACCTTTAGAAAGAATTAGAATTATTGCAGACCATGCTGAAAAACTTTTAGGTATAGAAGGATTTGCTGATAAGTTCTACAACTATATGGGTAAAGGTTGGTATTCGTTATCTTCTCCAGTATGGGCAAACTTTGGTAAGAAAAGAGGTCTTCCTGTTTCTTGTTTCGGTTCAAACATTGGTGATAACATTGAATCAATTCTTTTCACACAAGCTGAAGTTGGTGAGATGTCAAAAATGGGAGGTGGTACTTCTGGTTATTTTGGAAACATTCGTGGTAGAGGTGCTGAAATTACTGATAATGGATTTGCACCTGGTGCTGTTCACTTCATGAATCTATTTCAATCAGTAGTTGATAATATTTCACAAGGTTCTACTCGTAGAGGTAGATTCTCACCATACTTACCTCTAGAACATCCAGATGCAATGGAGTTTTTAGAAATTGGTACAGAGGGTGCAACTATCCAAGATTTAACTCATGCGGTAACAGTAACAGATAAATTCATGGAAGAAATGATTGCTGGTGATACTGAAAAAAGAGCTCTTTGGGCAAAAGTA
>Ga0255782_10003287_pt1 | contig 12371 bp, 8 predicted proteins | sample 101ome_26_FD_179980 | JGI IMG/M metagenome (GOLD analysis project Ga0255782, IMG submission 179980) | Coastal salt marsh microbial communities from the Groves Creek Marsh, Skidaway Island, Georgia - 101408AT metaG (version 2) | ecosystem: Environmental > Aquatic > Marine > Intertidal zone > Salt...
GTTCGGAACGTTTGACTGACGGATGAGCGCGCGCGCGCGTTTCGTTTGTTCGCCTCGTAGGGCGCCGAGTACGCGCGCGAGCTCGACGGGGTCTTGAGGGCGCTGCGACGGTGCATTCCGACGCTCTCGCCGGTATTCGATGCGATGGCTCTCGGTAAAGAGGTGTACGCGTTGATTAACGCCGAGGAGAAGGTTTTAGGGACGAGCGGGAGCGCGTTGGGAAGGCGAGCGAGGTGTTGTAAGCTCAAGCACTCGCTTTGGTGGGACACTCGGCCGAAGGGCGCGCTCTTCGTCATCATGAAGGCGTATCTCGTCCAGAAGCGCGATGGTGGGTTGAATCGGGATTTAAACACTCTGGAAGGTTGCGAAGAGTTTGAAGAGTTCATGTTGGGCGTCAAGAACGATTTGAGGGAGAGTGGAATGTTAAAGTTTGTGAAGATTTTCGTGCCGAATGAATTGCCAAACGCGTCGCAGTTGAAGAAGATTGCGAGAGAGATGAATGCTGTTTTGGCGATCTCGCCGCTCGATGACGGCCTGAGCCACGTGTTACGCTCGGAGGAGACGAGCTTTGACTGCGGCGACGAAGCTGGATTCTGGCGTATCACTGAAACATCGAGGGGAGGAATGTCGTCAAAGACGGAGCAGCGCTTGCACTTTTGGTTTTATCCAGACTCGTACGACACTTGGTATTCTGATTCTTCCATATCGGGCAAGGGTAAAGCGCCCTGGCCAGTCACTAAAAGTAAATTCGTTGCCGATGACTTCAAGGGTCCGCATTGCGTCGGGCTACGTTGGTTGGAGGACAGCCACAAGTTTAACGAATGGATGAACGAGCTCGACTACGAATTCGACGTGGCGCAAGATCTCGGCGCCACGAGATATCCGTGGGATAGTCGAGCCGCGGATTCGGTGAAACGAATCAAAGTAGATCTCAATTCTCCTGATGTTGAGATTCTTTCCACGGAAGGAGTCGAACGCATAGATGAGCGAGTGACAAAGAGGCAAGTTATTCAACCTCATCCGATGATTGCCGCGTTGGCTAGTCAGGTTGACGGCGCGCTTGTTGAGCAAGATGAAGTTACTAAAGATTTTTTGCTAGCCAAATCGCTTAGAATCGAGAACATCAGTGCTGGACAGCTTCCACAAGACGCTACACCGGTGTGTACGACGTCTGGCGCAGCGGCGGAGAAAAGCGTACAGGAGCACAGAATTCCAACGCACAGCGCTTGGTTTGCGTGGAAGTCGATCCATTCGATCGAAAAGGAAGCTCTCCCGTGTTTTTTCGAAGATGATACATGCGCGAACGCGGATGAAAAATATATAGAGTACCGGAACTCGATGATGCGAACGTTTCGAAGCAAGGGCAAGTTTGTCACGTTTGAAGACGTGACAACGAATATTGAGGGTGGTAAAATTGAAGATCTTACGCGCTTGTTCAACTTCTTAGAAGAGTGGGGTCTCATCAACTGGAAGTTTTCTGCCGGAAGGGACGTTTTCAGATTGCATATCGCACCTGTCAGCGGACTCCCGCGCGTTACCTCCGCGAGTGATGGAACGCTCACCGTGCAAGCGCCCGATTTGGCAAATCCTGGAAAGTTGTATCAGTTCCGCGAGATACTTGCGACGACTGCGCTCGGAAGCCACGCGTTCTGTCACGCGATCGAAGCGAGGCCAGACGCCCCTTTTGAACGTCGTTCCTTGGATGCCTTGTTCGCAACTCTGCACTCGCTGCACCGTGGCAAAGTCAAGTTTGAATTTGCGTGCAACGCGTGCGGCGACACTCTCATCGGTCAAGTCTTCTATCACGCCATTTTCATCGATCATTTCAACATCTGCGTGCGTTGCTACCGTGCAGGGTTGTATCCTGAAGCGCAGTCGAGCGGGGATTTTGTCAAAGCACTCTATCCCAACCTTGATGAACCTCAAGTCGATCGCATGGAGGTGGACGAAGAGTGGAGCGCGCAAGAGATTTCGGCATTGCTGGAGGCGATTCCCCGCAATCCAAACGAAGAGCCAAACTGGTCCGAAATCGCTTCGAGCGTTGGTTCAAAGAACGAAGAGGAATGCTTGAAGTTTTTCGTCCGAATGCCTATCGTTGACGACCACATTGCCGAGATGGAGCGCTCCGTTCGTAACGCTCCGAGTGGCGTGCTCGTTGACGAAGACCAAGGAGCGCTTCTTCCTTCAGCCGCTGACGCTCCTTTCGCTTTTTCGCAAAATCCAACCATGTCACAGCTCGAGTTCTTGGCGAGCATGGTATCTCCTCGGGTCGCCGCTGCCGCCGCAAAGTGTGCTCTGGAGATTTTTGTAAAAGCTGCATCGCGCGGCGAGGATGTAAATTCGGTGGCGGTTGACGCAAACGCGCACGCCCTCGTCGCCGCGGCAGTTCAAGCAAAGATTCTGGCGCAAGACGAGGAACACGAAATCCATCGTCTTCTCTCTGGCGTTCTCGACGTCAAGGTGAGAAAGATGGATGTCAAATTACAGTATCTCAAGACGTATCGCGACGCGTTGGAGCGCGAGAAGAACACGTCGGAGAGCCAACGACAAACGTCTCAAACCGAGTTCTCAGCCTACCTGAATAACAAGGATGAATTGGAGCGTCGATACGCCGAGGCAAAGGCTACGCTCGAAGAGCTCAAAGAGAAAGTGTCCAAGATGGCTCCACCGCAACCGGCGCCGACTGTCGTCGAGCCCGCGCCGCCAGTCTCTACGCAGCAACCGACTCCGACTCTGACGTTCCCGACGCAATGAGCGTCATCCGATCCGCATCACGGCATCAACGAACTCGCCGAGTATTAGTTAGAGACCCCCACGCATTGATTGATTGTGTAACACTTAAGATAGTTTACTTAGTGCGGCTTAAGATGGTTCACGCGCGCGCGGTAACTGTTTCTCAACTCTCTAACCGTCCTCACTTCACCCCACGCCCGAGAGCGCGTCGGTCATCATGTCCAAACTCCCGACGTTGAAAATCGACGTCGTCTCCGACATCGTCTGACCTTGGTGTTACGTCGGCAAGCGCAACCTCGAACGCGCCATCGCGCGGGTTCCAAAGGAAAAAGCGCGCGTCGACGTTCGCTGGCGTCCATTTCAGTTGGTTCCCGACAGCGTGTGGGGGCGGTTCCCGCCCGAAGCTCGCGCGCACGGCATCAACAAACTCGAGTGGTACAACGAAAAGTTTGGGGCGGAGACGGTCAAGGGGTTTGAGCCGCGTTTGCGCGCCGCGTTCGCAAAGGCTGGGATCGCCGGGACGTACACGCTCGACGGCAACGTCGGACCGACGTTCGACGGGCACCGCCTGGCGACGTACGCCGGGAGCTTAGAGCCGCCTGAATCCGGCGCGTTGGCTGTCAAGCAAAACGACTTCATGGAGGCCATGTTTGAGCGGTATTTCATCAAAAGTCTCGCGCCTTGCGAGAAGGATGTCATGTTGGACGCGGCTCGAGCCGCTTCGCTCGACGTTGACAAGTGCGCGGAAATTTTGTCATCCGCCGAATTTACGCTCGAGACGGAGGATGAGATGCGCGCGTACGCCCGAGGCATCAACGGCGTTCCGCACTTTATAATCTCCAACGGCTCCAAGCGTCTTCAATTCGGCGGGGCGCAACCGCCCGAGGTTTTCATCGACGCGTTCGAGGAACTATTGGGCGAAACGCTCGATTAAAGCCGAGCGAAGTATTAAAGCCGACGCGAACGAAATCAGAGCGAGCGAAATTCGTGACCGCGACACCGTCCATCGGCGTTTTCGAGAGTAAAAGAAAGAGCGCCATCGGTGTCGCGCGATTTTTGCGCTCGCTCGGTGATCGACGCGCGCGCGCGAACACAGAAAGTAATACGCATAGTACGTTGAGAGACCGCTCCTTCGCGAGAGCCCCCTCCTCATTGCTCGCGCTGGGAACCCATCCATCCATCCATCCATCGTCACACCCCGCCGTGAGCGCGAACGAACGAACCATGTCGCGCACCGCTCGCGCGAGCGTCACCCCGGTACCGACGAAGACGACCGCTCGTCACCGCGCCGCGTCGCGTCCGCGTCGCGCGTCGTCGTCCGTGATCGTCCGTTCGCAGTCGGTCGCGAATGCGATTGAAATCCAAGGCGTCCATCACGTCGCGATAATCTGCGACTCGCTCGAGCGTTCGATGGACTTTTACGGCCGAATGCTCGGGTTGGAGATCAACCCGGAGCGTCCAGAGGATAAACTGCCCTATCGCGGGGCGTGGCTGTGGATTGGACCGGAGATGATTCACCTCATGGAGTTGCCGAACCCAGACGTTACGCACGTGGAGTTTCGACCGACGCACGGAGGACGGGATCGACACTTTTGCATCGGGGTGAAGAACATTCAGCCGTTGATTGAGTGTTTAGAGAAGGAGGGCGTGGCGTACACGGCGAGTAAGAGCGGAAGACCGGCGATTTTCTTTAGAGATCCAGACGCGAATACGCTCGAAGTCGTCGAAGGTTTGGATTGGAGGTCGTGACGTCGCGCGCGGGTGGTAGTCAGTTAAGTTAGTAAGCTACAAATGTACAGTATTCTCATTGAATTTACCTAGCTATTTCGTGACCCGGACCCCAGAAGCCCATGCAATCGCCCGGACACGCCGCGAGCTCGCGACCGGAATTGCGACAAAAGGCGACGCGTCGAACGTCTCGAGCGCCGCCGCCGCGTCTTCGGTCGAGTTCCTCCTCCATCTTGTGATAACACTTTCGAAGAGTGCGTCGCTTGTTCACCGTTGACTTTGGATCGGTGCTAAAGAATTGGTTCTCAATCTGCTTGAGCTTGGCGATTCTCTCTTCTAGATCCGCGTCTTCGAGGTGCGGAATGGCGTGGAAGGAGTACACTCCGTCCAACGCGGCGTGATGTGAGCACACCCACTCGCCGCGCGTCTCCACGGATGATTGACACCGTTCACACAAGACGAGCGGGAATCGACACACAACACACACTGCGCACGATGTAAGTTTCGGTTCACCCTCGGCGCATCGCTGACAGCGCCACACTTCGGCGTCGTCTTTACCCGAAGCCGATACGCCCCGCTTGTCAAACGTAAAATTCTTTCCGAGGTACAAGCAATCCTCGTCATCCCCAAACTCTTCCAAATACTCGTGAATACCACCCTCCAGCTGATAGACAGTTTTGATTTCTGGCTGCTGCTTTTCTAAATAAAGCGCCGCCTTCTCGCAGCGGATACCGCCCGTACAATACATGAATACCTCCTTGCCTTGCGCTTTTTTCGCTTGGTCGTCAAGAAACCGACCGAGCTCTTGCATGTTTCTCGCATCGGGAACGAGCGCGCCTTTAAATTTACCGATGATTCCCTCGTTTTCGTTTCGTAAATCGAGCAAAGTTAAGTCTTTCTCAGCCATCTTCTTCTTGAGCGCTTCGTGAAATTCTCTCGGCTTCATGTGCACCACCTTTGCCGTCTTTGTGTAGGGCAAGTCCATCTGGCCCCATCCCACGAGTTCGCGCACCTCTTGAATCCTGGCGTCGTAGAAGACTTGTTTATCTGCAACGCTCCGTTTATACGGCATCTCCCCGCACGCAGGGACGCACGCGGAGAGCGTCGATTTGAACTCTTCCAACCGTCCGCTCGCTCGCGAAGCGCACACCGTTCCGTTCACACCTTCCTTGCATACGAGCACCCGGCCGAGCAACGCGCCGTCTGCGCAAAAGTCTTTCAACGCTCGAACGACGCGCTCTACGTCGGGAATGTCGGTGTAGCAGTAAAAGAGCACGACGTCGTGCACGTCGTCACCGTCGGTCATGATTTTGACAACAAAAAAGCGGCTGGCGGCTCCTTTCGCTCCGTCTTTATCCGAACGCCGAGTTGTTCAGAGGCGACGAATGACGCTTCGCGCGGGCGCGAAGACGATACGATCGCTCGATGGCGGTTTCACCGCGTGGGCGCGCGCGGGTGCCGATGTGCTCGCGACGCGTCTCGCACTGGGGGCAGGGCCGGTTTGGCTTTGACGTCTACGTCTGCGTTCTACATCACTTGATACGTTGAACCGAGAACGGTCTCTAAAAACTATCTACCACCCTTCGAGGGCGCACGATTCCACTCACTTAAAACGTGGTGGAGGACGTGTCGGTGTTCGGCATGTCGCGACCTTCGGGAGCCTTGGCGTACAGACTCTCTTGGAGGTACGTCTTCATTCTGCTCGATACTGGCCGAATATCGGGCTCATTCTTAGCGTCGAGCTTTGGAATGAACTCGCGATGAATGAGCTCCAGCACCTTGACAAACTGCCCTCGGTACTCGTTATGCATGCGGTAGCCGGCTATTTTGAGGAAAGAGTCCAAGGCTGCGGCGGTGTAACGATTTGGAGGACATCGATTGAGCAGGCGAGCAAGCCAACGCCAAGCGGCGTCGACCCCGTGAGGGTGGTTGGGTGCCTCAACCTGCACGAAAGCGGCGTAGAACAACATCACACCTGTCATGCGATCTATGTACGCATCTGTCGTCTCGAAGGCGCCCTCTTCCGTCTTTGTGTAACCCATGAGACCGTAGTACTCTTCGTCCGTGGCGTAACGGCCCGGAACGAATGGGTAGTACTTGGGCACGGCGCTTACGCACACTTCGTGAATGAGCGCCACGAGAAGAGCACCGAATCGCGGGACATCGCACGCGATGCGCACCGCAACCTCGGCGAGCGCGAAGGCGTAACGATTGAGTTTGGCCACCTGCACGTCGCATTGCGAGAGCATCTTCTTCGCGATGCTCAGAAGCGCAAACGTCTTTTGCGGCTCCTGGAGCTGCACCAAGAGCATCATGATGTCTCGGCTCTTCTTATTAATCTGCTCCTTGGTGGCTGCGATCTGCTGCACGTGAACGACGATGGCGTTCGTGAGCTTACGACGTTCCATTCTCGCCCCCGGATGCGCTTGGTATTCAGCCACCGTCGCCCGAGCTTCAGCCAACGTCTTCGCGAGCGTCGTCTCTTGCTCCAAAGCCTCCGACGCAGCAGCAACGCGTGGAACTTCTCCACCAGTCGTCTTACCGCTCACGTAATCGCTCGCCGCCTGCGCTCGCTTGGCTTCCTCCTCAGCTGCCTTCTTCTTTGCCTCCTCCTCCGCCTTGAGCTTGGCCGCCGCCTCCTCTTCCTCCGCCTTCTTCTTCGCCGCTTCCTCCTCCGCCTTTACTCGCTTCTCTTCTTCGACTCGCGCGCGTTCCGCAGCCTCGCGCGCTTCTGCATCTGCAGCCACGGCTCGCATGACGAGCGCATCCGTCTCCTTTCGCGCCTCAGTCGCCACGCGAGCTCTCGTCTGCCTCAACTTGGACGCGTCCGCCGCGAACGCCTCATCCGCCTCCATCAACCGCCGTCGGATATCCTCCACCATCCGCAAATTCTCCTCCAACGCCATCGTCTCCACGTCTCGAGCCATCGTGAGCTCGAGCTCGAGCGACTCTATGCGTCTTCTCGCCGTCGCCTTTGCTCGCTCTCGCCGTTCCCTCGCCCGCTCAAACGCGTCTTGCCGCGCCCGTCCCACCGACACGAGCGTTCTCTCACCGATCCCAACCATTACCACAGTTCCATCGCTTCGTTCTTCGTCCTCTTCACCGTCACCATCCGTTCCGGACGACCCTCCTCGTTGACCGTCGCCCGCCTTTTTCCTCCTCGACGCTTCGTCCTTTTCATCCTCTGAATCCGTCTCTTCCGGCGCCGCCACGTACGCCCCGTTCCCTCGCCTCGGGGTGCCGCGTCCGCGTCGTCCTCCAATCACCACCGGTAACATCACGTCATCGTCGTCATCGTCGTCCGACGTCGACGTCGAAGGCGTCGAGTCGTCGTCAGCCACGCCGTGAAAATCTAGCACGCGCGACATTCTGATTCGGCGCTGACTCCAACACCCCTACGACGAGACGCGACCCGCGTTCACAGTCTCTTCCTCCGTCCGTCGCCGTCTCTTCCTCCGTCGTCGCCGTCGCCGTCGTCGTCGTCGCCGTCGTCGTCGTCGTCGTTCACCGCGGCGTCGCCGAGTGTCGTTCGACGAGTGTCGTCCGCCAACGTCTCGAAACCAATATTAAACTCAAGTCAACGGTATGTAAACTCAAAAACACATAGATCGGGACGCCACTAATGAAAAAATAAAACACCCCTATCTCAATTCTTGAGTAAACACTCGTCGTTTATCCCAAAAGGAAGATTTCTTTCGAAAGGATTTGATTTTTGGACTTTGTGCGTTCGCGCCCGAAACGACGACGGACGCCGCAGACGGCGACGCGGGAGACGGTTCGTCCGCGATTCACGTTCGTCGTCGTCGCCGTCGGTCGGTGACGCAGAGAGGGTCGATCCATCGACCGACGAGACGCGCGACGGTCGTGTGGATTATAATCAACGTCATCCACGTGACGACGCGCACTTTATCGATTTGATTTCGTTGATTGTCGACCGGAACGCCGAGGAGAAGACGCGGGAGACGAGCGAGGATGACGCAGGCGGCGGCGGTGTGTAGAACGACGACGACGGCGGCGACGTCGACGCGATGGGCGACGCGGGGTAGACGGAGACGGTCGCGGAATGGATTGACGCGGGCGCCTTCAGTCTCGTCCTCCTCTTCCTCGTTGACTTCTTCGTCGACGTGTGGGAGCCCGATGGGGGCGCTGTGGGCGCGTAAGGGTGATAGAAAGTTGACCCGTGGTGGCAGTGGGAGGTGTTACGCGGTGCAGGCGGATCCAGGGTTGAGCTCGTCGACGCCGGATGACGAGTTTCGGGCGACGGTTGACGGGATTCGAGACGCGTTGGAGTTCACTCGGTTGGCGAGGGATACGGTTTTGGAGGCGGTTGCGGAACATCGAAGCGAGGACGGTGATGTGTTTGAAGTCAAGGCGGCGCTCATGGAGGCGAACGCGCGCGTGCGCGCGTGGATGAGTCGAGGAGGCGTCGTGTGTCGAATGGTGGCGGACATGCCTGCGCGCGATAGGTACTTGGTGCTCGCGTGCGTGGCTTGCGGACAAGAGCACGTGTTTGAATCCCCGAGCACTGGATCAGCGTCCAAGCTTACAGAAGCGGAGTGTGCCGAGAACGTCGACGCCTTGCTCGCGTGCTTGAGAAAGGTGGAGACGTTTTACGACATGCTCGGAGGCGTCGTCGGTTATCAGTGCGTAGCCTTGGAGCTCTGTCTCGAATCTCTCACGGGTGAACCGGCGCAGACGCACAGCGGCTCCGAGTGCGACGGTCTCGATTGCTCTGGCGTTCCGGGTGAGGTGACGATGCACGTCCCCCCCGGGGTGGACTTGCGCGCGAACCAAGGAGAGTTTGCGGCGACGGCATCTCGTTGGGGCCTCGAGGAGCTTCCCCGCATGGCTGAGATTTATCCTCTCGGCGGCGCCGGTGATCGACTCGGCCTCGTCGACGCAGAGACGGGCGAGAGTTTACCGGCTGCGCTTCTTCCCTACAATGGTCGCCCCTTGATTGAAGGTCTCGTTCGTGATCTCACGGCTCGGGAGTGGCTGTATTACAAGCTCACGGGGGAGCAACACAAAACGCCTGTGGCGGTGATGACAAGCGCGGCAAAGGGCAATCACGGACGCATCTCCACTTTGCTTAGGGAAAACAATTGGTTCGGGCGCGGCGAAACTGGTTATCGCTTGTTTGAGCAACCGCTCGTGCCCGTTTTTTCTCTCGATTGCGGTAAATGGGTCGCGAAGGATTTGGCAAAGATTGCGCTCAAGCCGGGTGGACACGGCGCGATTTGGAAGTTGATGCTTGACGAGGGTGTGTTTGACTGGCTCGAGTCTCAAGGTCGCATCGGCGGTGTGGTGAGACAAATCACCAATCCAATGGCGGGTACGGACACGACCCTCTTGTCCCTCTCCGGCGTGGGTGCCAAGGGTGAAAAATCTCTCGGTTTCGCGAGCTGCGAACGCCACATCGGCGCTTCCGAGGGCGTCAACGTGCTCCTTGAAAAGCAAAACACCATCACGGATGAGTTTACGTACGGTGTTTCCAACGTTGAATACACCGAGTTTGCGCGCCTTGGAATTAAAGATAAGGCGTCGGAAGCGGGTAGCACTGAGAGCGCTTACCCGGCGAACACGAATGTGTTATATATCGGCTTGAAGCAAATCCGAAAGGCGCTCGGCGTCTCGGCGCGTGCGGCGTTTCCGGGCATGTTGGTCAACCTAACCAAACCGGTGCGCGACGACGGCACCAAGGGTGGAAGACTCGAGTGTTCGATGCAAAACATCGCCGACGCGCTGATGAGACACTCTAAGACTCGTCTCGGTGCCGAAGACTGGGAAGATCTCCCAACCTTTGTTCTCTACACGCTCCGCCGGCGCATTACGAGCAGCGCAAAGAAGAAGCGTCCGCCAGAGTCTACGAACCTGGCGCAAACCCCGGATGGGTCGTTCTTGGATTTGCTCCGCAACGCGAGTGATTTGTTGACGCGTTGTGACGTCGCGCATCCCTCTCCAGACGATTATCCGGTGTCGGCGTACTTGGAAAAGGGACCGCAATTCATCTACAGCGCACATCCGAGCATCGGTCCACTGTGGGACGTGGTTGAGCAAAAGATTCAAGGCGGCGAAATCAAGGTTGGCTCCGAAGTTCGTTTGGAAATCGCCGAGATGCAATGGCGGAACGTCGTCGTCGACGGATCCCTCTTCGTCGAGGCGACGCAACCGATGGGTCCGTGCAAAGACGGTGCGGTTTCGTTTGACGACGAGAAGAGCGGCCGATGCCGCTTGGTCAACGTCAGCGTCGAGAACGAGGGCATCGATTGGAACGAGTCGTCAAACGTGTACTGGAGCAACTTCATCACGCGTAACGAACGATGCTCGATTCTTCTCGAAGGTAGCGGTGAGCTCGACGCCGAGGACGTGACGCTCTCGGGCGATGTCCGTTACGTCGTGCCCGACGGAAAGAGGTTGACTCTTCGTCCAGACGGCGCCGGCGGCGTCGCGGAGCGATGGGACGACATCACCTCCCCGTCGTGGTCTTGGAAGTACGCCTTCGGGGATAAGGATCGCGTCAACGTGGTGCTCGTGTAGAAATTCTTGGTAGCCGCGCGCGCGCCGTGTATTGTCAAAGAAAACAAAGAATTCATTCTACTCGTCGTGCGTTCCTTGTTACAATGTGATGCGATCGATCGATGACTCAAGTCAACTTTGGCATGAAGCCCGGGGGGACGCTCGTCTCAAAGTCGGTCTCTACTCGTTTTGAAATCTCTTCAGCTTGGAGCAAAATGGCAGATTTGCGTCTTCCACGCGGGCTCGCGGGCTCGAAGTCTTCGTCAAAGGATGCGTTGAGCTCGTTCGTGGCCAGAGCCATGGGTACGAAGAGCGCGCGAGCCGACGCCTCGTCGAGGTAGGAAAACTTTTCAGATCCAATAGCGGTGTGTAAACGCGCGTTAACGCCGCGTTTACAGCTCGAGATACACTTACCGCTTCCTTTACACGCCCAACCTCTGGGAAGTTCGCCTTGTAAAGCGTCGACAATGTCCCGCGCGCCGCGCTTGGCGCAATCCTTACCGGTGCAAATTTCCACCATGGCGATGGGCACTTCTCGAGTGGCGTCTCCGAGGACGACGGGGGCGACGAGCGGGCACGACCCAATCGTCTTGAGCGCCACAGATGACGACGCGCTCGCTTGTTGACCCGATGCCGTCGTTTCGACGTCAATCACGTCCAAACCGGCACCCATCGCGTTCGCTCGCAGCGCCTCTTCTTGTTGCTTTTGCGAAACAACCCTGCCGAGCTTGTTCTTCAACGCCGCCAAGACGTCGCTCTTCTTCCCTTTCCCCTTCTTCTTCTTCTTTGACGACGACGACGAAGTTTTATCCTTCATCTTTGTCGTCGTTTTAGTTTTGCCACCCTTGTTCTTCTTGCTTCCCCCACCACCTTTACCGCCGACGACGCCCGCCAAGGCGTCGTGCAAAGCGTTCATATTGTTCGCCTTCGCGAGTTTCATCCGACGGCTTCGTCCACCTTCGTCCTCTGAAGACGACGACGACGACGACGACGACGACGACGACGAAGACGAACTGCTGCTGCTGCTGCTACTACTACTCGAACTGCTCGAACCGCAATTCTTCTTCTTCTTCTTCCCTTTCCCTTTCCCTTTCGCCTTTCCCTTTCCCTCGTCCTTCTTTTTCTTCTTCGCCCCGGCGTACTGCGTCTCGTGCGACGCGTCCACGAAAGCCCCGAACACCGCCGCGCTCGTCGCCATCGACGCTCTCACCATCACCCGCCGTCCTCGTCCTCCTCGTCTCGATCCGCGCGCGCGATCGTCGTCGTCGTCGTCGCCGCCCGCGTCCCGTCCCGCTCGTCCGCCGAGGACGACGACGCCCCGTCGTCCTCCTCGAACCGTCCTCCGCGCGACGTCACCCTTCCGTCCTCCGCGCGACGTCGTCGTCGCCGCCGCC
>Ga0255782_10003292_pt1 | contig 12360 bp, 7 predicted proteins | sample 101ome_26_FD_179980 | JGI IMG/M metagenome (GOLD analysis project Ga0255782, IMG submission 179980) | Coastal salt marsh microbial communities from the Groves Creek Marsh, Skidaway Island, Georgia - 101408AT metaG (version 2) | ecosystem: Environmental > Aquatic > Marine > Intertidal zone > Salt...
TCCAGTTAAATGTTACACCACGAATTGAATCGACTTTATCAAGAGCACTTGTAATCGTTTCAATATTTTCTTTTAGTTGTGCGTCTGATGTTGAGTTAAAGTTTGGAGCAGATACATCACCAGTAAATGTAGCACCAGCAAGTAATGCAAACGCTGCAGCTTGAGTTCCATCAAGTGTATCTGCATCAAGACCAGAACCAGCTCCGTCTACAGTTTTAATCGCAGTAAGGATTTCACTTGCTGTCTGATCGGCTGTAGCACCTGATTCGATACCATCAAGTTTAGAACCATCAGTCGCAAGATCACGCCCGTCAACTGTACCAGATACAATAATATTACCAGATACGTCAATTGGCTTATTGAACGCCCATTTGTCACCAGTGCTCGAATATGTGATAGTAGCAGATGCGCCGTCAACAGTTAGACCAGCTCCGTTGGCAGCAGCTGCACTTGCAGCACCAGAAGCAACCGTAATATTTTTATCAGCAACATCAAGAGTTGTTGAATTAACAGTTGTGGTTGTACCGTTTACTGTGAGGTCTCCACCAACTACAATGTTACCAGTTGTTTGCAAGCTAGCAAATACTGCTGAGTCACTAGTTCCAACCGCTTGTCCAATACTTACTTGGCCATTTGAAATTGTCACACCAGTGCCAGCTGAGAAGTGAGCACGCACTTCTGAGGCACTTGGCCCAGTATAAGTGAATACACCGGTGGAAGAATTATAAGCAAGAGAGCCATCACCACCAGCGTCTGTTGCTGAAACTGAAGCTCTTGCTCGAGTATCTGTATAGTAAAGGTTAGTTGAACCTTCGGTTAGGTCATCGGTATCGTGATTAGACAAGCTTGAAACTGTGCCTGTAACATTACCCGTTACGTTACCAGTCACATCACCGGTAAGGTCAGCTGTTACAGTGTTAAACGTAACGTTATCAGTAGTTCCAACTGCTTGGCCAATTGAAATAGAACCCGAAGATATCGTGACACCGGTTCCACCAGAAATATGAGCTCTTACTTCTGAAGCAGAAGGACCAGTATATGTCAAGACACCGGTCGAGTTATCATATGCTAATGAACCATCACCCCCAGCATCTGTAACAGAGATAGCAGTCCGTGCATCTGATGCAGCAAACCCAGCACCCCATTCAAGGCCACTAGCAGAATCATTGACAACTAAAGTCTGGCCGGCTGTACCGATCGTAGATAAGCCAGTACCACCATGAAGATAACCAATGTTTTCCCCTGATTGAAATTCACCTAGGCCAGTCGGATCACCGTTGGCATTATATATCGTCCTAATTGGTATCTTAATTGTCATATCTGCTTACCTTAAAAAAGAAATTGCACTTCTGTTTCGATCTGGCCAAGAGAGCTTCCGTTGTTAAACGTAAACCCAGTGAAAACTCTTGCCTCGTCGTTTGCTCTAAAATTGAATGTTGCGGCCGGAGTACTAAGTCCGCCCGCGTTTGTGAAGAAATCTACACGTCTTACAACAACACCATCCTGTCCAACAATCGCAATCTGATCTTCTGCTGAGTCAGTTGTCGCAATCTTAGAACCAGCTGGAAGAACAGCACCAGATCCCGAAATCTGAATTTGACCGGTACCGTCTGAGGAAATGGTGGCGCCACCGATATTAATTGTATTTCCGGATAGATATAGTTCTTTAAATCGTTTTGTTGGAGAACCTAAGTCATAGGATTCATTACTGTCTGGTATCAAATCAGTTGCAATGTTTCCGCCTAAGTAGTCTTCAATCTCAGTTCTTGAGATTCTTTCAACGGCGTCAGAATCAAGTAACGTAAGGTTATTGATCTCATTGTTTACGAGTGTTGAAACTAAGTCAGAATCAACAAAGCTTTTGATTTGATTTGAGGAATTTTTATAGTAAAGCTTACCGTCAGCATAGTTGATAGCTAACTCACCGTAGGCGAGATCACCTACGAGCGGAGCTTTACCTACAACAGAGGACTTCTTAAGCTTAATCGCTGTATTAGACATATAGATTCCTTAAAAAAGGTTTTTAAGAGGGAGTAAAAACTCCCTCTATTTTCATTATTTATATTTAGAATGTACCGCCGTCGATTTCTGTAATCGAAACCAAACCAGAGGTTACACTCATTTGATCTGAATCAAAGTTAGCTACACCAGGATTCGTTACAGTTGCAAGTTCTGCAGCAACAGTAAGCGATCCAGCGCCATCATCGTACGTAAGATCAACACCTTCACCTGCAAGCAGCAAGTTAGACACACGATCATCAACACGTTCGTCTGTATAGTAAAGGTTACTACCTTCTGTCAGATCTGTAGTTGATTTTGCAGAGAAGTCTGAATCAAATCTTGCAGATGTAAAGTAAAGGTTGTCACCTTCAGCTAGATCTGTTGTAGTAAAGGCTGACATATCAACTTCAATGCTATCAGCATTGACTGTGATACCAGTACCCGCTCCAACAGCGAATGATCTAGAAGTAGTAATATCACCACCGCCAGTTAAACCATTACCAGCTGTAAGAGTTACGCCAGAGTGATCAATGTGCTCATTCGCTACAAAGTTTTGTAACTGATCGTGATCGATCGCTGTAAGGTCAGCAGAAATAACGCCTGTTGAAGAGTTATAGCTAATTCCACCTGTACCAGAGATCGCCGCTCTTGATCTTGCATCTGTGTAGTAGAGGTTTGTACCTTCTGTTAGATCCGATGTAGACTTAGCAGAGAAGTCAGAGTCGAACCCTAGGTAGATACCTTCAAAGTCTGTTGCTCTAACACCTTTGTTAAATACCCAGTCATCACCTGAAGCTGCATATGTCAATGTTGCATTTGCACCACCAACTGTAATACCAGCTCCGTCAGCAGCTGCGGCATTGGCAGCTGAGTCAGCAAGAACAATATTCAGGTCGTTGATAGAAACTGTAGTTGAGTTGATTGTTGTGGTTGTACCTTGTACGGTAAGATCACCACGAACAAGAACAGTACCAGCATCATCACCGAGTGGAGCACCGTCCAAGACAAGAGTACCAGTTGTAGAACCAACTGTGTTGTCTAAGATGCGAACATTGTCAACATCAACTTGAGTAAGGCCAGCAAGTGTTGTGCTTGTTGCACCTAGATCAATTGATGTAGAACCAATTGTTACCGAAGAGTTAGCAAGCTTGGCGTTAGTAATCCCGCCATCTTTAACTTGAACAACCCCAGTACCATCAGATGCTGAAAGCTCGATAGTAGAGTCGTCAACCGCAACTTCAATATCATCAGCATTTGCTGTGATACCGTCACCACCGACAACATTCAGTGTACGAGTTGCTGTAATGTCACCGCCACCAGTTAAACCAGTACCAGCAGTAATTGTTACACTGGAGTGATCTACGTGTTCGTTAGCAACAACACCAGCTAGATTGTCATGGTTGATACTGGATTCAAAGTTGGCAAGGAACTCAGCAGAGTCGATGTCAACAGAGATAGTAGCACCAAGAGCAACTTCACCACCACCGGATAGACCAGTACCCGCTGTGATTGTAACACTTGAGTTAGCAAGTTCAGCGTTAGCAACACCACCATCTTTGATAGTGACTACACCAGAAGCAACAGCAAAGTTATCAGAACTGAATGATGCAATACCCTTTGCAGATGTTGTAGCATCGTCAACAGAAATTGTAACTTCATTGTTTGTAACAGCAGTTTGTACTGGATCGGTACCAGTGAATGTTAGTGTATCAGAAGAAGTAACAGTGTCCGTACCAGTGTCGCCAGCAATGTTCAAGTCTGTAGAGATTGAAGCAGTACCTGCAGCTGTTAGACGACCTTGTTGGTCAACAGTAAATGTTGGAATCGCTGTTGAGGAACCATAGGAACCAGGAGTAACAGCAGTGTCATCTAATGTGATAGTGACAACGTTATCAGTTACTGCAGTACCAATACCAGTTCCACCAGTAAAGGTTAGGTCTGAGTCAGCAGTATTAACCGTGTCTGTGCCCGTATCACCAGCGATAGATAAGTTAGAACTTTGCGCATCTACATAAGCTTTTGTGGCAGCATGCTGAGCAGATGTAGGATCAGCAACATTAATGATCTGAGCTGAATTAACATCAACTGCACCAGTTCCATTTGGAGCAAGTGTGATATTACCATTCGTATCGGTTGATGAAATAGTGTTTCCATCAATCGTGATATTGTCAACATTAACAACATCAATCTTACTGTTTGCATCTACAATAAGAGCAGATGATGCGGTAAGTGTACCAGGAGTGTGATCAGCTAAATTGGAAAAATATTCACCGCCGATTACAACTACCGAGGTAGCGTTACCCGAACCGTCATCTCCTTTACCAAAGAAGAGGCGATCCCCTAAGTTTGTAGATGTACCGGTACCGTAAGCGTACGCGAGTTCACCTGTTTTTAACGACCCCGGAGCTGCGACACCAGTGGATCGTTTGATTCTAATTACAGATGCCATTAAAAGCTTCCTCCATCCATATTTTGGTTTTCAAGGTCTACAGTTGCGACCCATTGACTTTGTGCTGTGCTATAGACCAGCGTACTTCCATCCTGTAAATTCGACGCGTTAACGTTACCAACACTTTCTATCGTTGCTGCAGCTGACACTCCAGCAGATGAAACTCTTCTAACCGGTGTTCCAACAACAATCTTTTTAACCTGTGTTGTTGAACCAGCAACGGCCACCGACTTTGTAGTAACACCACTGACTCCTACTTTTACTGCCATGACGTTCCTATCGTGTTACAGATGCCGTTACTAAAATTTTTCCTTCAAGTACTCTTTCAATAATTGTGTTACTATCACTGTCTATATAAGACATTTCAACATCATAAACATAACGCCCCGGTTTCAGAGCGTCAGTTTGAGTATTCGTTAATGACAAAGTTGCAACACCATCAGTTGCCGGTGAAGCCACAATAGATGAAAATGTAGTCGTATCGTCGCTATCGCTGTTAAATGTTCTTTTCATTTTCGCAGCAATAGTATGATCTGTCAAATCTTTAGCAGAACCATTCGGATTCACTAAGTGAATTTCAATAGCAGCGTCTGCACCCTGATCAATTGTAAATTCTTCGTATGTGGCCATTTTACTTCCATTAAATCATAAGTTTGTTATTATTTATAATACCAGGAACTTGATCCAAAAATAAAAATAGCGGCCGAAGCCGCTACGTTAGTTGTTATTTAGAACACCCTAGTCGAGGTCAACAACAGCTTTGATTCTTTGAATTTCTTTGTGTTGTTCTTGGATAACCTGGACAAGGAAAGGAATAATTTGTGTATATGAAACTGATTTCACACCTTCACTACTTGTTGAAACAATGTCTGGTAAGACTTCTTCAATCTCTTGAGCAATCACACCGTATGCTTTATTGCCATTATCTTTCCAAGTAAAGCTTACTGGATTGATCTGATTAATCACATTGATTGCGTCTACCAAAGACTCAACGTTTTCTTTCTTATTTCTATCTGATAAAGAATTATAGTCAGTTGAGTTTAGTTGACCAGTTGACGGATTGAAATACAACTTAGTGCTCGAAACATTCAGTGTATTTTCAGTTCCACTTGTTATATCAGTTAGTGTAAGATAGAAATCTGAGTTTGTTGTTGTATCATCAGTGATAGTTGTATTGGCAGCGATTCCGCCAGTACTCAGAGTTGTGCTTAGATAATCAGAATCAATAATACCTTTTATGTAATCTGAGTCGGCTATTCCTCTAACATATTCCGTGTTAGTTATGTTTTGAATAAAATCAGAATCAATTGAGTTGATCGCTGAAACTAGATTACTTTTGACGGGTGTTTCAAGTTGGATGATGTCACCAACATCAGATCCGACTCGATTAAAGTCGACCACCCAATCTCCGAATGTATCTAATAGTCCAATACTTGTGACAGCCATTATCGTTTCTCTACTAATTGGTGAAGTAGTTGTTTTATTTCACTCATATCATTTTTTAGAGAAGCAACTTCTTCTTTTACAATTTCTATTTCATAATCTTTTCTTTTTCTCATAGCCTTTATAGCTCGAGCCTGTTCAACTTCATTACTATTTATATTCACGATAGCACCGGTCTTTGAGTCTCTCGCTAGTGACCGGTGCCCTTCAACTGGTATTAACTTCATTACGTAGCCAATGCAATTACTCTGAGATCCTGAATAACAGGAACCTTAGCACTGCTTGTCGATCTGAATACGATCTTCAACTGGTATGTTGTAAATGGTGTAAGTGATCCGTTTAGTCCACCAACCAAGTAACGATACTCTCTGAAGATGTTTGGATTCTCATCAGATGGTACTGAGTTTTCTGGGTTAACCAGAGTCCAGTCTACATCACGAATGTTTGTACCTTCATCAGCTGTTCTCCAATAAACTTGGAAGTCAGCAACAGATGGTTTATTTGCACCCAGTAGGATACGTAGACCAACTGCTGTTTCGGCAAGTGAGATCGGAGTTGTGATGTGTTTCGCTAGGTGAGAACCACCATCAGCATCAGTCTCTGGTACATAGATTAATGGTGTGTTGAATCCAATTGTATCTCTATCAGAATCCTGCTTATCGATCAGGTTATTAAACATGCTGAGTGATGTACGTTGCATGTCTACAACCGGTGAAACATCGGCCGAGTTTGTTGAAAGGCGAAGAGCAATTGTTGCTGAGTTAGCACCAATGTCTACAGTTTCCACACTCGGGTGACCAATCATTTTAACCGAAGAAGCAATGTTATTTGTATTGATAGCAAGTGAAGAGTAACTTACGTCTTTTACAAATCTTGTTTCAGATCCAGCTGGAGATTTACCAGACGTAAACTTACCAAATGCACTCAGTCTTGTTCCAGTTGTTGGAATCAATGTCTGTACGTTTGGACTTACAATATCAAACATAATGTTACGTGTTGCTTCCACTCCAATTCCACCACCTACGATAGATGATGTAGCTGCTGAGTCTGCATAGATCTTATATCCATACATGTCAGGGTTTGCAACTGTTCTGTTACCCAAGATAGATGTACCCAGCATGCCTCCATAAGAAGTAGCAGAGTCAAGACCAGTAAAGTCTACTGTGTCGCCTGAGTCAAAGCCATGATATGGATGGCTTACTGTAATCCAGTTCTCACCAGAGTCAAAGTTAAATGGATCAGCAATCAGTGCACGTCTTGGAACATCAGCATTTTCAAGTACAACTTCAGCTTCACTATGCAAGAAGTTTGCCTTATAAAGTCTGAATGTCATATCCTTTGTTTGATCAGCTGACCATGTTCTACCATTCTGAGACTTAAACAAAGATCCTAGCAATGGTTGACGAGTAATACGTTTCTCGGTAGAACCAATAATGAACTCACCTGGTTCTGCAACATAGACTGTATAGTCAGTTGTATCTGAAAGTAGACATAGTGCATACTCAACGCCACCGGCAAGATATACTGGTTCGTCAAATACAAAGTCTGTACCATTCGCTAGCATTGAAGCTTCTGTTTCAGATGGAACAACAGTGACTTCATTTGGAGTCAATACTTTTAAACCACCAGGAACTGCAGTGTTTGCAGATGGGTGGCCGTTAACCATTGGTCTTAGTTCCAAAGCAACAGGTGCAGGGTTATCACCACCAGCAACGTCTGGTTTTGATGCAAAGTAAACTCTTGCTTTTGTTAGGAACACGCCAGTTGTTTCAGCGACAAAGAATGATTGAGCCAGCGGGTCTTTACCACCTCCGTCGCCGCCATCAGTAACTGGGGGATCCCCGCCGCCATCATCTACAGGACCTGTATCTACAGGTTCAGTAATTACGCCTCCAGTGTCTACAATAACAGGATCTGGAGCAGGAGGTGGAGGTGGAGGAGTAGTATCAACTACTGATCTTTCACCACGAACCGTAATGACTCGAGTACTCTGAATTGTTTGTTCAACGGTTTCAATTACACCATTTGCTTCATAGAAACCAGATGCCAAGGATGTAGAGTTTGCTGCTCTTGCGGAGTTAGCGTTTGAAAGTCTAAATTCTCTACGTCCAGTTCTAAAGCGAATAGCACTTGTGTTAGGAATAAAGAATGAACCTTCAAGAACACCGTTTGCGTCAGAGGTCAAAGATGTAGCACCATCTGGGTGAGCAGTTGAGTTCTGGAATCTGTTGCCAAAATCTTCTGGATCATCCGACATACGTACAAATGTTTCTTCACGAACCCAGTTGTTTACATCTGTCTCATCAAAGTATGCATAGTACTGTTGGTTAGGTGTAAGACCAAACGCTCTGAAGTGAATCATGCGAGATCTCATGAATGGAATGATAGCAACATCAACCACTCTTTCACCAATTACTTCACGTACTGTCTCATCGCTTACAACACGGTCAGTAGTAGTTGTTTGAATGAAACCTGAAGAAGTTGTTTCGGTAGCAAATACTGTACCCGTTAAGTCTTCAGATTGTTCAGCTTGACCTTGCCAGTTCCACTGCCACTCGTTAAACAATAGAGCATTATCAGCAGCAAGTCTATTACCGCCATCAACTGCTCTTGGTGCAGTGAATTCTGTTTCTCTCCATTCGTCTGATGCAGGTGAAAGTTCAATTACACCTTCATTAATTGTAACAGCAAATGGGTTAATATTTTCTACGCTGGAAGCTTCATCCTGGAAGATAAACTCTGCATCATTATGTTTGATGTAGATGTTATCACCTTTCTTAATAGTTTGTGTAGAAAGGTCTGAATCATAGATCAAACGCAAGTTAGCTTGAATTGCTTGAGGTCTCAATACTTTTTGACGAGGATCAACCGCAGCACTATAAGCAGGATCTCTTGTATCTGCAAATCTATGATCAGCAAAGTTATCTGCTAAGAAACCTGCTTTAGTTCTTGGTAGACCAGAAGAGTCAAACACTTGGAGAGTGTTTGTGTTAATTTCAAGCAGGTTCAGTGCTGTAACTTCTTCAAGAGTATTGATACGCTTATCAAGCTGACCAATATCTTTCATTGTGTAACGTCTATTATCAATTAGCTGAGTGCTTAGATCCGAATCATTCAAGGTATTTGGATTCAGGCTAATTTTATATAGCTCAAGTGAATTTGCAGGAGTCTGTGGGAACTTCGGTGAGAAGTCTGCTGCACCCTGAATAAGTTTTAGTCTTGCTTCTGTGTCAATTACTAGTTTATCTTTACGACCTAAGTAATAAGTTGCGTCTAGTGTAACTAGATCGGTGTTCTTTGGTAGAGAGTTAACCTTAGAAGTTGCACCAGTAAATCCGGTCCCAGCATCATTGATACGTGGACGGAAGTCAAGAACATCTCTCAACTGAATGACATCGCCGTTCGCAAGAGTGTGAGATGGAATGTCTGCGTAGTTAATTGAATATGAGTTGACCGAGAAGAAGTCACCAGCACCATGAGCAAAGTATCTGAATCTTGCAAATACGTTACCCGATGGAACACCGCGTCCACTCTTTACAATCAATCTGCCTAGGCCATAGTAGTTATCTCTTTGTCCATTATCAAATCTAAATGTAGATGTTAAGTCATTACCATCAGAATCGGTTGCACGAATTCTTGAAACATCGTAGACGTCAGCTTTACCCAAGTCTAGATACTTTAGACCGTTACCATCTGAATCCAATGTGCTTGTTACTGTAGCAGTTGTAAGTGTCTTAGCTCTTGATGTGGCTGCAGATTTATTTACAAATGCTAGAACTTCAAGGTTTGAACTTGCTGCTCCAGTTCCTGTAATTGTTGCAGTGGTTGTACCAGCACCAGAGATAGAAACTGAGCTTGATACGTTTTCACCAGATGAGTCAATTGCAACTACCCAGTCAGAAAGTCCTGCCCATGTTTCACCACCAGCCAACAAACCGGAACCAAGTGAAGCGTTACCAGAAGCGTCAGTAGTGATGCTGAATCTTTTTTGAGCTTCATAAGAAATATCTGTAAGTGATGATGGTCTGCTTGTTGGAAGCGGGAAGAACAAGTCATTGTTTGCAGCGTCGTTCAGCACAGCTACATTATTCGAAAGAACAAGGTTGCCGTAGTTTGCTGAGTCAGCACCAATACTCTTTACCGAACGGAAAGAGTTGTTACCAGTCATTTGAATATCAAACAATGACAGTTTATAGATCGCCCCGTCTTCTTCTACAGAACGAATTCTTGCAGTACCAATTGTTGAACCCTGATAAGATGCAGAGTCCTGTAGGTTCCAACGTTCCATTTCATTTACGTTTGGAACACCTACTAATGAATCAACTTCAATGAAGTTACCATAGTTCGCAGCAATTACTTCGTTATTGATTGTGGAAGTTGCTGTTGGTTTTTGGAAACGAACCTTAGTGTGTTTATTAATAGCAGCTCTATAACCATTAATGTATGCAGTACCTTCAGATACGTCAGCGATCAAGTAGCTAGCATCTGAGTCTTCATCAAACTTCAGTTTAAATGGACGAACAACATAGTCACCGGATTCTTCTTTAGTACGAAGAGCCATAAGGTTGCTGATCTCATTGTAGCCAGAAGTAGCAGTCGCTTCATCTACGATTGCAGAGTTCTTAATTTCTGCAAGATATACAAACATCTGGTCAGAGTCAACATCTGCTTGATCAGTTAGTGTTAAACGAATACGATAACGGTCAGCGCCAGGAGCAGAAGTATTAGGTACTTCACCTTGGTTGTCATACAACTCGTTATTATCAATCGCTGTTACAACATCTTCAGTGGCAAGAAAACCGACAGTGCCTGTATAATTTGGAGAATATTTTTGTACAATTAAAGACTGTGCATCAGCGAATACGAAGTGGCCTTTCGCAAAGAAATCACCTTTACCGATAGAGAATCTTGTACCACGGCCAATTGCAGGGTTTGCGGTTGTGTTTGTTGTTTGAACAGTAAGAGTATTTGTGCCGTCACTAATGTCTTCACCAGGAGTCAATCTCAACTGGTTTGTAGAAGAAGTGGCGTCACCGAGATATTGTACATATAGAGTAGCAGGATCTGAGTTTTCCGCAGCTACCGTTTCAAGAATTTTTACTCGAACATTCGATGAAGAACCAGTAAAGATATTTCCAACAATTGATGTTGAAGGTAGAGCATTTGTTGTGGTGTTAAGTTTTACAAACTCATACTTTGTATTTAAAAGTGGTCCGCCTGGATTAACCGCAGCGCCTTCTTTAAAGATGTTACGTCCAAAACGAGCAATTTCATTTTGGATAATCGTTTGCATCTGCGTTAATTCACGAGCCTGCAGTGCTCTACCACTATTAAAGAGAATTCTATGATAGTTGTCACTATCTTTAAAATCGTCTTTATAAGAGGTTGCGAATAGATTCTGTGTTACTTGGCTGACCATGTTTTAATAACTCTTATAGTTGTACAATAATTTTAATGTCTTGTAGTTCTCCAGCTGACCGAGTAACCGCAGAGCGATTGTCAATGTAAAGAACTTCACCACTGTATCTATTTATTGTTGCTGCCTGATCCGAATCGAGAGTAGCTGAACCTGTTACTGTAGCACCCGCTGCGTTTTGCGCTGTCAAAGATTCACCTGCTTGGAACGGTGTGAAACCAGTTGTTTCGGTTTGATGATAGAATACTCCAGCAGCAGAGTCCGCCGAAGTAACATATGCTTTTGCACCAGATGTTGCACCAATAACAAAGGTGTCGTTTGTAAATGCAGTTGCACCACCCTGGAACGTTAGCTTACGAAGAGTTGAACCAGCGTTACCAGTAAAGTCTGAGTCAGCAGCTGTTGTCGTTGGGTTACGAATCAAACCAACCTGACGGAAGTCTTGACCAATGAGTAGAGCACCGTCTTCATCAGCGTCAGGTCTACCATTAAACATGAGAGCACTTGATCTTAGATCAGTGCGGGCATCTGCACCAATACCATTCGCTGGAGCAAGAATAGCTCGAGCAGTAGCAGCACCAGATGAGAAGCTTACGTTAGCATATGTGTAACCAGAACCACGGTTTGTCATTTCAATCTTTACGACTTCGCCACCAGATATAGTAGCAGTGGCTTCGGCTGAGTCACCGTCACCAGTGATTGTCACGGTGGGTGCTGAGCTATAGCCAGTGCCTCCAGCAGTTACTGCAACACCAACAACCTCACCCGCAATTGCTGCGTTTTGAACATTTACTTGTAAGGTTTCAAGTGGATTATCTGCCGAATCAATAAGTTCTACTGGCATATAGTTTGCAGACAAGTATCTATTTGCTTTTAGAGCAGTGATAGAATACAAATATTTCCAGACGTAACCATCAGCAGTAGTGAATGGTGCAGTAGAATTTCCAGTAGGTTCAATCGTCGAGGTAACAGCAGCGCCAGCAGCGTTCTTACCTTGTTGTAGACAAATATAAACTTGGTTTGCATCTGTTCTTACATAGTATGCATTTGC
>Ga0255782_10003296_pt1 | contig 12356 bp, 13 predicted proteins | sample 101ome_26_FD_179980 | JGI IMG/M metagenome (GOLD analysis project Ga0255782, IMG submission 179980) | Coastal salt marsh microbial communities from the Groves Creek Marsh, Skidaway Island, Georgia - 101408AT metaG (version 2) | ecosystem: Environmental > Aquatic > Marine > Intertidal zone >...
AGAATTTGTGTTTTTCAATCAATGGTAATATATTACCTCATATATAATTTATTGTTTTTATTAAATAAAAAGAAATTTATTGACATTATTGATGTTTGTTGTATTTATGCATTATTTATAAGAGGAAAATATGAAAACAATCAGTATAAAACCATCAGAAGTCAAAAAAAATTGGATACTAATTGACGCTGATGGAATTGTTTTAGGACGTTTAGCATCTCATGTTGCAAATGTTTTAAGGGGAAAAAACAAACCGCACTTTACCCCACATGTTGACTGCGGTGACAATGTGGTAATTATCAATGCAGAAAAAGTACATCTTACAGGTCTCAAAAGAGACAACAAGACGTACTACTGGCATACCGGTTATCCAGGTGGAATTAAGAGTCGTACTGCAGCTGATATATTAGACGGTAAATTTCCTGAACGAGTTATTGTAAAAGCAGTTCAGCGCATGCTACCTGGAGGTCCGCTGTCAAGAAAACAACTTAAGAATCTCAAAGTTTATGCTGGTAACGAACACCCTCATGAAGCACAACAACCGGAACTGGTGAATTTTGCTGAAAAGAACATAAAGAATTCGAGGAGAAACTAGAATGGTTGTAGAAATAAACGAAGAAATACTTGAATCCTCAAATCCTGAAACACAAGTTGAGGATATTGAAACGGTTAGCACGGTTATTTATGAAAAAAAAATCGATAATCTGGGTCGTGCATACGCTACAGGTAAAAGAAAGAATGCAGTAGCAAGAGTATGGATAAAGCCTGGAAATGGTCAGGTTTCCGTTAACGGGAAGAAATTTGAGGTATTCTTTGCCCGACCAGTATTGAGAATGATAGTTGAGCAGCCATTAAATGCCACTGATAATAAAGATAAATTTGATATTACTTGTACGGTTTCAGGTGGTGGTTTATCTGGTCAGGCAGGTGCTATCAGACATGGAATTTCAAAAGCACTGTTAAATTATGATCCGCAAAATCGCACTGTATTAAAAGCTGGTGGCTTCCTTACCAGAGACTCACGTGTTGTTGAACGTAAGAAATATGGTAGGGCAAAAGCAAGAAGAAGCTTCCAATTCTCAAAAAGATAGGAATATTCTTATTCGACTTCAAACCGGTTTGTCCATATAATGGATTAAAAACATCCTCTTTTGTGGAACATAATAGGTATTAAATGACTGATCTAATAAAAATTGGTGTTATAGGCGCTTCTGGCTATACTGGTTCAGATTTAATCAGATTGTTAATTAAACATCCGAATGTCAAACTTGAATATGCCACAGCAAATAATCACGCAGGTCAAAACCTACAGGATATATTTCCCTATTTGACTGACAAAACAAATATTTGTCTTCAAAAATGGGAAAATGTAAATTGGAATGATGTTGATGTGATTTTTAGCTGCTTACCACATGGTATGTTCCATGAGATATTCATAAAACTGCCCTCCAATAAAATAATTATAGATCTATCCGCCGATTTTAGACTTGATACAATAGATGATTATAGCAATTGGTATAATTTTAAACATGCCTCTGCTGATTACTTAAAAAAGTTTACTTATGGATTAACTGAATTAAATCGATCAGAAATAAAAAAATCAAAATTAGTTGCTTGTCCTGGTTGTTATCCAACTGCAACTTTACTAGGTTTATACCCACTATTAAAAGAAAATTTAATTGATTGTTTGAATATTAGTGTAGATGCCAAATCGGGTGTAACTGGCGCTGGTAGAAGTCCCAAAAGGGATCTACTTTTTTCAGAAATATCAGAGTCTTTGAGGCCATACAGTGCGTCGGGGCACAGGCATATTCCAGAAATTGAACAGCAAATTAGCAAGATAACACAGACAGAATCAAAAATTAATTTTGTACCTCATCTTGTGCCGATGAATAGGGGTGAACTGATTACTTCACATCTAAGAACTACAGAAGAGATTAGGCACGAACAAATGATAGAAATTTACAGACAAACTTTTAGAGGTGAAAAGTTTATATCTGTATTAGATAATGGAGTTTTACCAAACACAATTAATGTGAGGGGTTCTAATAATTGCCATATATCGATTGTTCCGGGCAGGATTGAAGGTACCTTAATGGTCATATCAGCAATTGATAATCTTGTGAAAGGATCTAGTGGTCAGGCTATCCAAAATATGAATTTAATATTAGGATATCCCGAAGAACTTGGGATTAGCCATATTTCTCTATTTCCTTGATTTTTAAACAATTTATATTAATACTCGTAATGTAATAAATAGATATGATTGTCCAATTATGAGTACTGAATTTCATAGAATAAAGCAACTACCTCCCTATGTATTTGAGAGTGTTAACAAACTCAAGGCAAGCTATAGAGCTGCGGGTGATGATATTATTGATCTTGGGATGGGAAACCCGGATATGCCAACACCGGTCCACATAAGAGAGAAGCTTATTGAAACTATCAATAAACCAAAAACAAATAGGTATAGTGCTTCAAAAGGGATACCTGGCTTGCTTAGAGCACAGGCAGCATATTACAAGAGAAGATTTGGGGTTAAATTAAATCCTTCAACAGAAATTGTTGCAACTCTTGGCTCCAAAGAAGGCTTTGCAAATATTGCCCAGGCTATAACTGCACCTGGTGATATTATTCTTGCACCCAATCCAACTTATCCCATTCATCAATTTGGTTTTATAATTTCTGGTGGTGTAATAAGGAATATGCCAGCTATACCTGATGATAACTTTATGCGTGCTCTGGAGAATGAGGTTTTAAATTCATATCCAAAACCAAAGGTTTTAGTGGTTAATTATCCATCAAACCCAACAGCAATGAATGCATCATTAGATTTCTATAAGGATGTTGTTAAATTTTGTAAGAAACATGATCTTATTATTCTTTCTGATTTAGCCTACTCAGAGATATATTTTGATGATAATCCTCCACCATCCATCCTTCAAATAAATGGAGCGAAGTCTGTTTCAGTTGAGTTCACATCAATGTCAAAGACATATGCTATGCCTGGATGGAGAATTGGTTTTGCAGTTGGTAATGAAAGAATTATATCAGCTCTAATTAGAGTAAAATCATACCTTGACTATGGCGCATACACTCCAATTCAAGTTGCTGCATCAGCAGCGCTTAATGGACCGCAAGATTGCGTAGATGAAATTAGAAAGATTTATAAATCAAGAAGAGATGTGTTAGTGAAATCGTTTTTGAACGCCGGATGGGAAATACCTGAACCTGCATCATCGATGTTTGCATGGGCGCCTATCCCAGACCAGTTTAAAGAATTGGGATCTGTAGAATTCTCGAAGCTGCTCCTTAAAAGAACTATGGTAGCAGTCTCACCGGGAGTCGGTTTTGGAACTGAAGGTGAGGGTTACGTGAGAATTGCGCTTGTTGAAAATGAACATCGTATTAGACAAGCAGCAAGAAATATCAAGAAGCATCTATTTAAATCAAACAAATAATAAAAATAACTTATAAATATGAAAGAAATTAAAGTTGGTATTGTTGGTCTTGGAAGTGTAGGGCAAGGCGTGCTCCAAATTTTAAATGAAAATTTAAATTCCATCGAAAGCAAGATAAATAAAAAGATTAAGATTACTGGTATTACTGCAAAAAATAAGAACAAAAAACGTGATATAAAAATTGATAATTATCCGTGGTTTGATAATCCAATTGAACTATCACTAAATCCTGAAGTTGATGTATTGATAGAATTAGTTGGTGGTGAAGACGGTATAGCCCTAAAGGTTGTTGAAACTGCCTTAAAAGAAAAAAAACATGTCATCACAGCTAATAAGGCATTAATTGCAAAACATGGGAATCATCTAATCAATCTAGCAGAAAAAAATAACGTAAAAATCTTATTTGAAGCTGCAGTAGCTGGTGCAATCCCAATAATTAAAACATTAAAAGAAAGCACTGCTTCAAACAGTATTTCAGCAATTTATGGGATTCTAAATGGTACATGTAACTATATCTTAACTTCAATGGAACGAGATGGTGTGAATTTCAATACTGCTTTAAAATCAGCACAGGACCTAGGGTTTGCTGAGTCAGATCCAACTTTTGACATTGAAGGGTATGATACTGCACACAAGCTTGCAATATTATCTAGTATTGCTTATTCAAAAGAAATAAATTTTATGGATATTGATGTGCAAGGAATTACTAAGATTGAATTAGACGATATTTTAGCAGCAAAGGATTATGGGTATAAAATAAAATTATTAGGGGTTTCAAAAAAGCAAAATAATGGTGAGGTTATTCAGGTCGTCAGGCCGACGCTCCTTCCGATGGATTCAAACCTTGCAATGGTTGACATGGAAAAGAATGCAATATTTATTCGAGGCAATTTTTTTAGTGAGATAATGCTTGTAGGACCTGGTGCAGGCAGACTGCCGACTGCCTCATCTGTGATGAGTGACTTATTTGATTTAGCTAATGAAACAAATTATCCTGCTCTAGGAATCACTTCTAATAAACTTGAAGAAAATATAAAATCTGAGTCAATCAACTCAAATCGTTACTATCTAAGACTCTTTTTGCCTGATGTTTCGGGAACCATGGCTTCAATAACAAATACAATGGCAAGTTACAATATTTCAATTGATGATATCACGCAGCGTATATCTAAGAAAATGAAAGATAATAATTTAGTACCAATCACAATTATATCAAGTTCGACTGATGTAAAATCAATAAACAAAGCTGTGGAAGAGATCAATAAGAACAACTACAGCCCACTCACTCCTAATATAATAATAATTGAAGACTGAATTAGGAATAATTAATGGAAAGATCCTTTACCCTTGAAATTGTTAGGGTCACAGAAAGTGCTGCTATTGCTGCAGCAAAATTACGTGGTCGTGGTGATGAAAAATCTGCTGATCAAGCCGCCGTTGATGCCATGCGAACAGCATTAAATAGTATTACAATGGATGGTAAGGTGGTTATAGGTGAAGGGGAGAGAGACGAAGCTCCAATGCTTTACATTGGAGAGAAGGTGGGAACTGGAAATGGGCCTCAGGTTGATATAGCACTTGACCCACTTGAGGGCACTACATTATGTGCAAAAGCAATGCCAAATTCTCTTGCTGTACTCGCAATGTCAGAGGCAGGAGGTATGCTGAATGCACCTGATACATATATGAATAAAATTGCAATTGGTCCTGGCTATCCAGACGGAATAATCGATCTTGATGCATCACCATCTGAAAATATTATCTCAATAGCGAAAGCTAAGGGTGTTTCACCAGAAGAAATTACTGTCTGTATCCTGGATCGGGAGAGACATGCATCGCATATAGAATCAACAAGAAGTGTGGGTGCTTCTGTCTACTTAATTCCAGATGGTGATGTCGCTGGTATAATCGCAACAACCGACCCCAGTGAAACTAATATTGATATGTATGTCGGCATAGGAGGTGCACCTGAAGGTGTTTTGGCAGCTGCTGCCTTAAAGTGTATTGGGGGGCAAATGCAAGCCAGATTAGTAATAAACAATAGTGACGAAGAGTCCAGAGCGAAGAAGATGGGAATAAATGATCTGAGTAAGAAATATAGTCTACATGAACTTGTTTCAAAAGACGCCATCTTTTCTGCTAGTGGTGTAACCGATGGTTCCATGCTGAGTGGAGTAAAATTTTATGAAAATAAAATCTATGTAGAAACGCTTGTGATGAGATCAAATTCGGGTACCATACGTCACATTAAAACAGAATATAATAATTTCAAATAAAATAGATTGATGCAATCAATCGATTCTCATAAGCAAATCATTGAATTCAGTAATACTATTTCAGATAATATATGGTGTGCAAATATATATGATGAAAACTACCTTGGCTCTCTCTCAAAAAAGTATGGTATAAATCATACACTTCTTAATATCTTATTGAATAGATCAGTAGAAGAAAAAGAATTTGAAAATATTTCCGACTTATCAATAAAAAATAATCTTCCTGATCCTCATACTTTGCAGGATATGGAACTCGCTTCAAGCAGAATTTGCGAAGCTATCCTTACTAAGGAGGTAATTGGTATAATTGGAGATTATGATGTGGATGGTATTACATCATCAAGTATTCTTTATGATTTCTTGTCAAATAATGGATTGAATATAATTGTAAAAATACCTGATAGGTTTGAAGATGGGTATGGTCCAAATATAAAACTAATTAATAGCTTAAAAGAGTCCGGCGTTGATCTAATTATTACAGTAGACTGTGGCTCAAACTCACACGAGATTATCAAGAATTTTCCAGATATAGATTTTATAATCTTTGATCATCATCAAACAGATAATACGAATGAGATGGGGGCTATAAATGTTAACCCTAATAGAATTGATGACAATAGTAACCTTGGGTATTTATGTGCAGCTGGAGTAGTTTTTCTTGCTATAGTTTCAATTAACAGAATGCTTAAAATGATAGCTGTTAATCACAATGAAAGCCATAAAATTGATTTGCTTAAGTATTTGCCATTGACTGCACTAGCTACAGTAGCTGATATTGTTCCGATGCAAAAACTCAATAGGGCAATAATCAAACAGGGTCTATTTCTTCATAAAAAATATAAAAATCTTGGTTTGGAAACCATTATTAGCAAATTGAAATCTTCTGATGATATTACATCAACCGATCTTGGTTATTTAATTGGACCACGAATAAATGCTGGCGGCAGAATGGGGCAATCTGATCTTGGTTTTGAATTGTTAACATCCAACTCAAAAGAAATATGTTAAAATTTATCAAACCAACTTGAAGAACTAAATTCAAGTAGAATGAGCATTGAAAATATCAATACAGAAGAGGCAATAACTCAATATGAAAGTATGAAAAACAATAATAAAATTATTATATTATCTTCAGAAAGTTGGCATGTTGGAGTTATTGGTTTAATAGCATCAAGAATTTCATCGCGATATAATAAAACAACTTGTATTTTAACGCCTGTAAATAAAGACGACAATATAATGATCGGATCAGCTAGATCAGTGGGTGATGTCAATATTGGTAAAGCTATTGAAGATGCAGTATTAAATGGTGTTTTGATTTCAGGAGGAGGTCATTCTATGGCTGCTGGCTTCAAAATTATGAAAAATAAACTTATGGAGTTTCATCATTATCTAACTGAAAACAACTTCACCACTGAAAACAAAATAAAGAGTGTCATGGTGGATGGACTCCTTATGGCATCTGCGGTAAATGTTGATTATGTGAGGAGTGTATTGGAGTATGGCCCCTATGGAAATGGTTTTGATGAACCAAAGTTTATTTTCCCAAGTCATAAAATAATTGGATTAACTGTGTTAAAAAATCAGCACCTTAAATTTAAGATTCAAGACGACAATGGGTATAATCTAGAAGCAATTTCATTTAGAAGTTTTGATATGCCTTTAGGGAAATTTATCATCGAAAATTCATACCAAAGAATAGATTTCCTTGGTAAGTTGTCTTTAAACCAATGGCAGAATAAAATCACCCCACAATTAATCATAGAAGATGCCGCATTAAATAAATAAAACGCTTGCTTGCAATTAACGAATATACTAATTATATATTCGGTAATGCTCCCTTCGTCTATCGGTTAGGACGCAAGGTTTTCAACCTTGAAAGAGGGGTTCGATTCCCCTAGGGAGCGCCATATTCATTCATTATTAAATCCACAAAAATTAAACACATTCAAAAATTATTTTTTGTATTTTCTTAAGAATCAATATTTTATATTAAAGTGAAACAAGGAGCTGTGGCGGACCTGTTTATTTTGTAATTTTTTTATTTCATAAAATATGCATTTGTTATATATATCAGGTAACGGGGCGTAGCGCAGCCTGGTAGCGCAACTGGTTTGGGACCAGTGGGTCGGGAGTTCGAATCTCTCCGCCCCGACCAATATTATGATAATAATGTTTGATTTATAGTATAATGAAAGCAAAAATTTATAAACCTTCAAAAACATCAATGCAGTCTGGCTTAGGTAGAACCAAGAAATGGACTCTCGAATTTCAAAAAGAAAAAAATAAATTTAAAGAATCCTTAATGGGATGGACGGGATCATCTGATACCTCTGAGCAGGTAAGACTCTATTTTGAGAGCATTGAGGATGCAATTAATTTTGCCAATAAAAATAAAATCGAATATAACTTAGTTAGTGAAACAAAGAAGAAGTACTTTGCAAAATCTTATTCAGATAACTTTAAATTTGATAGAAAAGATAAGTGGACTCACTAATAAACAAAAATGGCCCCGTAGCTCAGTTGGATAGAGCAGTAGATTTCTAATCTGAAGGTCCGAGGTTCGAGTCCTCGCGGGGTCGCCACAAAATGATTTTATAAAAAACTTATAAACATATTGTTGGAAAAAAAATTAATCATTTACAATATAACCTGATACGTTAATAATATTACCAAACACCATATTCGTTCATAAAATGTAATTCGGGGTGCTGCAATTGGGTGATGTAGTAATTAAAATTAAAGGATATTTGAATAGCCTGGATCTTGTCATAAGAAAAGCTACAGATTATCTTCAAATTATCGCTGCGATTTGGCTTGTGTTCGTTGCGCTAACTATTGCAGCTGAAGTTGCTTTTAGAAATTTTGGACTCTTTTTAGGCGCTGACCAGATTGTACAAAACTCTGTACCTGCTATAGTTTTCCTGCAAGTGCCATTTGCTATTGTTGCCGGCACGATGCTTAGAACAACTATCCTATTTGGTTTTGTTAAAAAACGTTTTAGGATGAGTTTAAATTTTTTATCATATGTAATAGGTTTCGCATTATTCTTAGGAATTGCTGTAGGTGGTTGGTCTGATATGATTAGAGGATGGGAAATAAAAGAGTATCAGGGTATTGGTGCTGTAGAGTTTCCAGTTTATATTATAAGAACCGTTATTGTCTTCGCATCACTTATCGTAACACTAATATATGTAAATCTTGCCAGCAGAGCTCTGCTAGGCACAGATAATACGCCACTTGCTCAGGATCCAAATGAACAAGTTGAGCCTCATTTATAGGATATTAATATGGATTTAGAACTCTTAATGATGGTTACATTGTTTGGTATGCTGGTTGCAATATTTGCCGGTATACATATTGCACTAGCACTTGGTGCAACTGCAATGATTGGTACTTATATTATTTTTGGGGACGTATATCTTGCTGCCAGTTTGGTTGGAGGTGCTGCATATGAGTTAATACGAAATCATATTTTCATGACGATACCTCTATTTGTCCTCATGGGAGATTTTTTATCTAAAAGTGGGGCAGCGGCAGATTTGTATACACTAATTAACAAAGGTTTGCGCGGTGTGCCAGGTAGATTAGGTGTAGCAACCGTAACAGGTAATGCAGCTTTTGCTGCTGTAACGGGTACGTCAATTGCATCTGCAGCAGCCTTTACAAGGATAGCATGGCCAGAGATGAAGAATGCAGGTTATAAACATTCATTCGCTCTTGGGTCTATTGCAGGGAGTGCTTGTCTTGGTATGCTAATACCGCCAAGTGTTCTATTAATTGTATGGGGGATTATCACGGAGGACTCAATTGGTAAGTTATTTGTAGCTGGTGTTATCCCGGGTATAATACTAGCAACATTATACGCTTCATATAATATGATTTCAGCTAAATTGAAACCCTCCATTGCACCTGAACCAGAAGCTATGGGTGATATGGAACCTCTGACTAAATCTCAAGTTTATTCTGGTCTTTCAATAGTATTTTTAATTTTTATGGTTTTAGGAGGTATTTGGGGTGGTTTATTCACAGCAACTGAAGCAGCTGGAATGGGTGCGCTATTTGCTATGGTAATTGCATTTCTCAAGGGGTTAAATTTTAGACAACTTGCAGAATGTACACTTGATGCAGGTAAGACATCAGCACCAATCATGATACTTTTAATAGCCGCTGGTATGTATTCTAAGTTTTTATCACTTGCTGATATACATGGAATAATAGTTACTGCACTTCAATCAATAGGTCTTGAGGGACTTTGGATTTTAATCTTTATGGCGATAATATGGTTAGTCCTTGGTATGCTTCTAGACTCCATATCAATTATATTACTTACTGTTCCATTATTTATAACATTATCAAGTGGAATGGATCCCTATGCTTTTGCAATATTTGGCATCTTGGCTATTGAAGCTGGTTTGCTAACTCCACCTTTTGGTCTTATTGTTTATACAGTCAAAGGTGTTCTTGCAGGATCGGGTGATGATGTGGCTCTCAAGGAAATATTTGCTGGTTCTATTCCATATTGGATTATGATGTTATTTGTTATGATCCTGATTGTTATCTTCCCAGAAATAGCAAGTTGGCTCACCAACTTTGTATAGATTTATACTTAGGTTGACAATTCTTCACTAAAAATGTTTAATAAACAGGCTCCTCTGGGAGTGTTTAAAGATGAAAACATAAGGGAGGTTTTTCATGAAAAAAACTATTTTAAGTTTGTTAAGTGCTGTAGCGATATTTTCAACAGCATTTATCACAACAGCCTCTGCAGACAATTTTACTCTTAGGATTGGTACAGGTCACCCATCTGCGCCAACACCATATGTTAGGAACCTAGAAAATGTATTCGTTCCAAACGTTGTTGCAAGAGTAGCTGCAGAAACAGATCATAATATTAAATTTATTGAAGCTTATGGCGGTACTATCGCTGGTGTGTTTGACACTCTTGAAGCTGTAGAAAAAGGTTTGCTTGATGTTGGAGCATATTGTGTATGTTTTGAAACAGCTAAATTGCTTCCTTTAAACTTTGACTATTTTGTTCCATTCACAACTGGTGATTTACACAAAATACACAAAGTAAAGTCAGCTTTAATTGCTAAATATCCTGAATTAACTGCTGACCTTTCCGCAAAATATAATCAAGTTTACCTTCCAGGTTTAAGTGGATTTGATGACTATGGAGTTGGAACAGTTGAGCCATGGAAAGATGCTGTAGAATTAAAAGGTCGTAAGATCGTTGCTGCAGGTCCAAACTTACCATGGGTAGAGCTATTTGGTGCTATTCCTGTTACTTCTACGTTACCTACAATGTACAATGATATGGCAACTGGTGTTGCTGAAGGTACCGTTATCTTCCCAACAGCTCATGGGGGAGGATATAAGTTCTTTGAAGTTGCGCCTTATTGGACAGTCACTGGTTTTGGCGCTATGAACCAAAATATTCTGACAATTAATGCAGATACTGCAGCAAAACTACCTGCTGATGTAATGAAAATTATTGAAGAGGAAGCTCTTGTATATGGAATTGCTGTGAATGAAGATGCATCAGTTAATTACTATAAGGGTTTAGCAAAGCTTGTTGAAGAAGGTCAAAAAAGAGGTCTAAGTGATACTGTTTACTATTTGCCAATAGAGCAACAGGCAATTTGGGCTGAAGAACTTAAAGATTGGCCAAACCAAAGAGCTAACGATATTCTAAATGAGTATGGTATCGATGCTATCAAAATTATGGATGAATATATGGACATGATGGAAGACGAAGGTCACGTTTGGCCTGTAAGGTACGAATTCAAGAAATTATAATCCATAAAACTTAACTAAATTAAACAGGTGGTATTTTAATTAATATCACCTGTTTTTTTCGGAAAACACAAGATATGAAACGTAATTTATTCACAATGTTATCAGTAACGCTATTCTCAGCGATATTGGTGACAATGTTTATTAGTGCCATAGTCACATTCCTTTCCATGAATGATAAATCAATTTTTTTCAATGTTTGGCCAAAAAATTGGTTGGTTGCATCAATTGTTGGTTTTTTTGCGATCTTAACAATGAGGCCTGTTGCAATTAGAATATCAAATTTGCTCGCCAATTTAATATACGGAAAAAACAAAAGTTAGATTAATTCAGTGGAATAATACTAATAAAACTTCATATTGCTCCTGCAAATATTAAAATAAATTTTATTATTTTTGTAATTTCATAAATTCTAATTTTTATAAAAATATTTTTTAACTGTCATAGGAGAAATATCAAAATGTTAAATAAACTATTTGGTCTAGATCAAAATAAAACATCTGTGAAAACAGAAATATTAGCTGGTCTTGCCACATTTTTAACAATGGCCTATATCACCGTTGTGAATCCAGCGATCTTGTCTACTGAAGGTTCTGGCATGGAGTTTGGTGCAGTTTTTACTGCAACAATCATTGCAGCGGTTGTGGGAACACTAATTATGGGCCTCTGGGCTAACTGGCCTGTTGCATTAGCGCCTGGTATGGGGCTCAACGCTTTCTTTACATTCGGTGTGATATTTGGAATGGGGTACACTTATCAGCAAGCTCTAGCGGCAGTATTTGTTGCTGGTCTTGTTTTTATAGTTTTAAGTGTAACACCT
>Ga0255782_10003316_pt1 | contig 12288 bp, 11 predicted proteins | sample 101ome_26_FD_179980 | JGI IMG/M metagenome (GOLD analysis project Ga0255782, IMG submission 179980) | Coastal salt marsh microbial communities from the Groves Creek Marsh, Skidaway Island, Georgia - 101408AT metaG (version 2) | ecosystem: Environmental > Aquatic > Marine > Intertidal zone >...
ATACAGTCATCTCACCTGAATAATCAGTTGAGGCAATCCAAAGTCTTAGAATGTCAGCCCCTAAAGAGTTCATTACTTTTTGTGGTGGGATAACATTCCCTAATGATTTGCTCATCTTATGGCCATTCTGATCAACGGTAAAACCATGGGTTAACACCTGTTTATATGGCGCTTTGTTTGAAATTGCACACGAAGATAAGAGTGAGGACTGAAACCAACCTCGATGCTGATCAGACCCTTCAAGATATAAATCAGCGATATCGCTTAACTCTTTATTTTGTTTTAAGACCGCGTAATGACTAACCCCAGAGTCAAACCAAACATCAAGAGTATCTATGACTTTATCATATTCATTCGCATCTTCCACTAAGTCATTTATATCAAGATCAAACCAAACCTCAATACCTGACTGTTCAATTAAATCTGCGGCTTTACTAAAAATTTCATCAGTCTTTGGGTGTAGTTCACCAGTCTGTTTATGTATTAAAAGAGTAATTGGCACACCCCAATACCTTTGTCTCGAAATACACCAATCAGGGCGATTATCTACCATCAACTGAATTCTTTTTTGCCCCCAATCAGGAATCCACTCAACATTTGGAATTTCTTTATCAACCACTCCTCGTAAGTTGTTTTTTTCCATAGAAACAAACCACTGAGGTGTTGCTCTAAAGATTACTGGAGTTTTATGTCTCCAACAGTGAGGATATGAGTGTTGATAAACTTCATCATGTACAAGAGTATTCTTAGATTTAAGAATCTCAATAATGATTTTGTTAGCTTTGAAAACAAACTCTCCTTCAACAAGTTCGGTTCCCTCAAAGAAAACCCCCTCGGAATTTACAGGGCATTCAATGGGTAAATTGTACTTAAGACCAATTGCATAGTCATCTGGACCATGCGCTGGTGCTGTATGAACTGCGCCCGTTCCCGCATCTGTTGTAACATGATCACCAAGAATGACTGGAAGATGTTTATCGTAAAAAGGATGTTGGAGTTTCAAACTCTCAAGCTCAGACCCTTTAAAGGTTTTCTTTAAAGTTTTATCTTTGTCTAGTTTGAATCTCTCTGAGCAAGACTCTAATAATTCTTCAGCAATTAGATAATACTCATCTCCAGCATCCAAAAGAATGTAGTCCAATTCCGGATGAAGAGTAACTGCCTCACTGGCTGGAAGCGTCCAGGTTGTCGTTGTCCAGATAATAACTGAAACAGGTTTACCAGCCTGAAAAATATCTGTATCAAGAACCCTGTATTTAACATCAATAGCTTCAGAGCCTTTGTCCTTATATTCTACCTCGGCCTCTGCCAGTGCCGATCCACACTCTGTACACCAATGAACCGGTTTAAAACCTTTCGATAGGTGACCGTTTTTCACAATCTCACTTAAAGCTCTGACAATATTAGCCTCATAAGAAAAGTTTTTAGTGAGATATGGGTTATTCCAATCACCCAAAACTCCCAGTCTTTGAAAATCAACCTTTTGTTTGTTAATTTGGGTGTCTGCATATTCCCTACAAGCTTTTCGAAAGGAGTTAGCATCAATCTTGTGACCAACCTTGCCCTTCTTCTTTTCAACATTATGTTCAATGGGTAGACCATGACAATCCCAACCAGGAATATATGGCGCATCGAATCCTGCAAGTGTTTTGGATTTGACAATAATGTCTTTTAGAACTTTATTGACAGCGTGTCCAATGTGTATATCGCCATTTGCGTATGGAGGGCCATCATGAAGAATAAATTTAGGTCGACCCTTGCAAGCTTCCCGAACCTTCTGATAAAGATTATTTTCACTCCAGCCTTTTAGAAAATTTGGCTCGCGTCCAGCAAGATTTGCTTTCATTGCAAAATTAGTAGCTGGTAAATTTAAGGTTGACTTGTAATCTGACACTGAAGCTTAGGAATAAAAATATGACATTATACTTCAATCAGCCTTTTTGATACCTTTGAAAGCTTATCTCTGTATGTGTTTTTTAACCTTTTGTAAACCCACTCTAGTTAATAATGAATTGACTTGATGTGGTTTTAATTCTTCAACTTGATTTTGTTTTAAATTCTGTTTTAAACCAACACCTGCAAAACGAATTCTAATTAATCTGGAAACTTGAAGATTGAAATATTCAAATACTCTTCTAACTTCTCTTTTTCGTCCCTCTTTGATAACTACTTTATACCACCTATTTGCACCCTCACCACCTCCAGACTGCACTCGGTCAAATTTTGCAATTCCATCATCTAGTGAAACCCCATTGAGCATTTGGTTAATATGATCAGAGGATAACTCGCCAAGAACTCTAGCAGAATATTCTCTTTCAATTTCATAGGAGGGATGCATTAAACGATTTGCTAACTCTCCATTATTGGTAAATAGAATAAGCCCTGAGGTGTTAATATCCAGTCTTCCAATCATAATCCAACGGTGCCCATCAGGAAGATAATTGAATACAGTATCCCGATTCTTTTCATCCTTTGCAGTACAAACAACGCCTGTTGCTTTGTTCAAGAGAATAACTTTTGTCTCTTTCTCTTTAAAACGATGAAGATTTATTTTTTTACCATCTATAGCGATAGAGTCAGATAAAACAGCCTTGTCCCCTAATTTTGCAGGTCTGTTATTAAGTGTTACACGCCCTTTCTCAATTAACCTTTCAGACTCCCTTCTTGAAGCATAACCAGCGTTAGCAATGAGCTTTTGAATTCTCTCAGGCATGAAAGGAGAACTTAATAGTTTGTGCCCATGACTTCCCGAACTTCAGCCATGGTCTCTTTTGCAACAGTGCGAGCTTTTTTACTTCCATCAAATATGATTTGTTTAACCAAATCAATATCTTTCTCATACTCTGCAGCCTTTTCCTGGATTGGTGCCAATTCATTTTGAACTGACTCAATCAATGGTCTTTTACAATCAATACAACCTATCTTAGCTTTTGTACATCCATCATTCACCCACTGGCAAGTTTTTTCATCAGAATATATCTCATGAAATTGCCACACAGGGCATTTAGCTGGATTTCCTGGATCAGTGAGCTTGATCCTTGCAGGGTCAGTTGGCATTCTTCTTATCTTCTGCTCAATTTCATCACCGGAATCTCTTAATGAAATTGTATTATTGTATGACTTACTCATTTTTTGACCATCAAGCCCTGGCATTTTTGAGGCTTTGGTTAAAAGAGAATCTGGCTCTGGAAGAATAATCTTTCCAATACCTTCAACATACCCGATTAGACGCTCTCTATCACTAATGGTAATATTTTGCTGACTATTTAGGAATGCAAATGCTTTTTCAATAGCTTCAGTATCACCATTTTCTTGAAAAGCCTTTTTGAAAGAGCGATATAACTTAGCATTTTTCTTTCCCATTTTTGCTATCGCTTCTTCAGCACGTTCCTCAAAATCTGTCTCTCGTCCAAAAATATAATTAAATCTTCTTGCCACCTCACGAGTAAGCTCTATATGGGCAACTTGATCCTCTCCTACCGGGACTAATCCGGCTTTGTAGATTAAGATATCTGCACTTTGTAGAAGTGGATAGCCTAAGAATCCATAGGTGGAAAGGTCTTTTGATTTAAGTTTTTCTTGCTGGTCCTTATAAGAAGGCACTCTCTCTAGCCAACTTAAAGGGGTGGTCATAGATAAAAGCAGATGAAGTTCGGCATGCTCGGGAACCATTGATTGAACAAAAATGGTTGAGGTGTTGGGGTTAATTCCAGATGCGAGCCAATCAATCACCATCTGACAAACATTACTTTCCAAGTCTATCTTATCAGCATAATGAGTAGTGAATGCATGCCAGTCTGCTACAAAAAAATATGAATCATATTCATTCTGCAGATTGATCCAATTTTTCAGAACTCCGTGATAATGCCCTAGATGTAATTGTCCTGTTGGACGCATACCGGATAAAACTCTTAAATCTTGCACAAGTCTATGTATAAATTAAATGAAGTAATTATCTCATATTATTAGCGAATAACTCGAGACCATCAAGAACAAGGTTTTTGTTATAAACATAGGAAAATTCTAGGAATTTCTCAAGTTCGCTAACTCCACCGCCAGTTAGATAAATATCTACGTCAGGTTCGTTAATCTTAATATCATGTACTTTTCGATTAATTCCATTAACTACAAGATCTAAGGTTCCTGTAGACCATGCACCTATCGTTGATTGGCCGATATTTTTTGTTTTGACTTCATTGGAAATTGGAAAATTATCGAATGTTTCTCTGATCTTATGAAGCCCTGGAAATATTATTCCACCTAGGTGTAATCCTGAGTAATCGACAATATCAATCGTAACAGCTGTTCCAATATCAACAACAATAAATCCTTTACTGGGATTGTTTTCATAGGATGCAATCATCGCCAACCATCTATCAGAACCGAGCATATCAGGGTCTTTGTATGAATTAATAAGGGACTTATATTTTTTCTGAGATTTAACTAATGAAATACTATGTTTACTATTAATTTCAAAGTTAGAAGATACATTTGATACCCATATTTTTGAGGTATCGGGTAACTGGGCTAGACTAAATTCATCGGTAGGTGTTTGAAAATATTGATCCTTATATTTCCACTTAACATTAGAATTGCCAATATCAATATAAATACTATTGCTCATGAATTAAGTTAACTGATTTGGTCTGATCATTATTCAAATAAATCTGATTATTAATATAACTTACCTCAAAAATTCCTAAAAAATAAAAGTCGCCATCCTTTTTAGCAACTCTTACCACTTCACCAGATGATTTAACAGATTGAGATTCACTCACGTTAAGACTATCGCCAATAGAAACCTTAAATGAAGAATGAAAACGAAATAACCTTCTTTTGGGTTTCCCTAAATAATGCATTCTTGCAACAACTTCCTGTCCAGGATAGCAGCCTTTAGTAAAAGAAACTCCCAGTTCTTCAATATCAAGATTTAATATTTGAGGAGTAAATTTTTCTGATGTTTTAACATAAATTTCAGGAATATGATTATGTATACAGGCCAAATCCCATTCATTTAATTCTCCTCCACATACTAAATCATCTCTAGTGGTAAGAAGTGAAAGATTTTTATTAATTTTAACTGCTCTATAATTTTTTTCATCAATCAATCCATATTGATTTACTTTAGATGAAAAATCTTCAATCCTAACATCGGCCATCATTCTATACATTTCAAGTTTTTTAATAACAGTCTCTTTAAGTTCCTTGGGTAATGAGATATAGAGATTATTATTTTTTTTAAAGATCCATAAAATGGAAATTACCTTTCCTTGATGTTGGCAATAAGCATTGATTTGAACATGAAGACTATCAGACTTATGAAGGTCATTAGAAAACTGAGATTGCAGGAAAGTCAGGGCATCTTTACCAGCGATATTAATAATCGCCCTATTGTTTAACTTGACTTTCATTAGATATTCTAACCAAACCTTTATCTACTAATGCCCTGAGAACAATAGGATTAACAATATCTGGTTTGTTTTCAATAACAAATTTTAAATGAGGAAGTGCCTTCTCATGTTGATTAATATATACATAATAATTTATCATTTTATTTTCAATGTAAGGTTGTAATTTATTCCCATCGATTAATTCTTTATAAAATTTTGGGGTATCTTCATAAAATTGCAATGTTATGGACCATTGATGAAGATAGAGATAAAATCTACTGTCAGGAAATAACTTACTTTCGATATATTTTTTTGTCTCCTGATAAATTTTCTTAGCTTCACTTATATTTTTTGTGGCTTTCATATATAACATTCTTGCTGAGAAAGTTAGCGGATGGTTGATTGAAACTTCTTTCATTTCGTCAATAATAGTTTTTGCTTCATTTATTTGTTGAGTTACGGGCTTAGGTCCGTCAATAAGAAACAGAACTTGTCTAAAATTTGCCAACATATTGTTGCTAGAAGCGAGTCTGTAAATATCAATTGCTCTTTCTTCATACCCTTTATCATAATATTCAGAAGCAATAGCATTGATTTTTAAGTCTTTCCTCAGCATATTCTTACTTGCATTTAGAAGCTTTTTGTTGTCATATTTACTTCCTTGAGTGCCAGAATTTTCATAGAAATCACTCAAGCCATTTGTCCAAATATTTACTTTGTAAATACCCAGAAGAGTAAAAAATAAAATAAATAGATTCAAAGAAGTAAGAAATATTTTTGGGAGAGTTAATACGACACAACCCTTATTTGTTAAAGCTTTTGCTTTTTGACTAATAAGTCCAAATATAAGTGCGGCTGAAAGTATGCCATGCATAGTTTGGTAGGGCCAACTAACCATCATGTGCATCGAGCTACCTATGATCGATAAAAAGGCCAGGTTATAAAAAAAACTTCTGTCTTGGTCTAATTTATTGATTGTAACCAAATCTTTTACTAAGTATATAACGAATAGAAGAAAAACAATTAGGCCTAATATTCCTAATTCTAGTACTAATTCAAATAAGTCATTGTGAACTCTTTGAAGTTTCTGATGTATACCTTGTTGACTTGATACAGCAGTATAATTACCTAATCCGTAACCTATTACAGGAGAGTCTTCAATTAGAGTGGGGATAGTTTTCCAAATTGTCCATCTAGGACTATCAACATTCTTATATCGTTCTTGAATCGATTCTAAACTTGAGGTAATCCTTTCTAATCCAGTATTTTTTTCATTAGAAAAAGATGTAGAAAAATTCTGAACTGATACAAAAAAAAGAAAACTCAATACAAAACTTAAAATTAATTTCGTATTTAGCGACTTAGCTTGTAACCTATACTTGTATATATATAAACAAAGAATAATTATTAATTGAATCGAAACAGCTATCCAAGCACCTTTCGTAGTTGAATAAAACATATAAAATAATATTGCAGTGAAAGCTATAGCAGTTAAATAGCGACTAAGACTGCTGTATGTTTGAATCAACAAATAAAAGAAAAAAGGGAAAGTGAAAACTATAAATTGATTTGCTGCATTTTTATTTCCAAATGTTGATGCAGTATTATTATTGAACTGCAATATATCCCAGCTAGGGAATGAAAATAAAAATTGCGTAATACCAATTATGGCAACTAGAAAAGAACATATAACAAAAAGGGATGCAATCTTAAATTCCGTATTTTTCTTAATTTCTAATTTACTCAACAAGAAAAAAACAAAAACACCAGAAATAAATAACAACCATTTATCAAAGAAAATCCATTTATCTTCAGCCCAGAAAAAAGAAAAACTGCTATATATCAACAAAAATGAAATAGCTAGTTGAGAGTAGGTGAAAGTTAATTTTGTTTGTCTATTTTTGAATTCATAAAAAATATAAAACAATGATGATATTAAAATAATAGGCAATACAATATTGGACTTAAAAGTGATATGGTCAACAACAAAGTAATTAGAGCCCCAACTTGCTCCAAGAGCAATACCCAGAAATATTAGGTAAAGAAAAAAGGTTGGGAGATGGCTATTATTTTTCAATAAATTCACAACAGCAGATTATATACAAAAAAAACCCCAGCTATTGCTGGGGTTTTTTGTCTTCAGATAACTGAATTAAATTATCTAACTATATTAGAAAGAAACGTTTAATTCTACTTCTAAAGTATCAGTATCAGTTGTTGCATTATAATCTTTAGTTGTGTATGTAACAACTGCATTTGCGCCAGAAGCTAGAGCACGTGTAACACTGATTTGTTGGTAATCTTTATCAACACCTGAAGAGATACCATTTTCTAAGCTACCTGATTTGAAAGTAACTTTGTTGCCATCAACTGTAGTAGCAGCCATGATTTGCTTGTTACCAGTTGATTTACCATCACCAGTACCTGATGAAGCCATTTCAACAGCAAAGATAGAAGAATCATCTTCAGTTACTAGGTCAACTGCATCAGCATCAATCCAAGCATAACCAAGAGTTACACCGCTGATTTCACCTTTGATCTCACCAAAGTTAACGTCAGAAGTAGCAGCATCGTTATCTTTGTGCTCATAACGGTAGCTAATACCATTCATAGAACCAGCAATACCGTAAGAATCTACAGTTGGGCTGTTCTTTTTGAATTGAACTGTGTTACCAGCAACATCAAGAGATACACCAGCGTACATATTGTTATCAAGAGCAGTTTGATCTATAGCAGACTCACCTGTATCACCTCTACCAGTGTTACCAGCATATACCTTCATACCACCGATTGTAGTAGAAAGATCAACTTTGTTAGTTGCACGACCACCATTATCAATCTCACCTAATAAAGCAGAAGTTCCTGATGCAAAGTTACCAGCCTTAACACTTATATCACCAACTTTAGTTGTTAAATATAAATCTTCAACATCTAGAGTGCCAGCAGCTCTTTGAGAAACTGATGTTGTGGATACATATGATTGAACAGCAGAAGCAGTTTCTGAACCAGTTTCAGTTGTAGCAGTAATAGTTCCATTTGAAACATCACCATGAGTATTGAACTCAAGATTCATTACAACACCAGTATCACCTTTTTGACCTTTGATAGATAGGTTAACTTCTGTGTTAGCTTTGTTAGTAGAAGCAGCAGTACCAGTTTTAGAATTAAAGTACTCATACTTAGCATTACCTGTGATTGATACATCAGCAACAGCAATAGCAGAAACTGAAGTAGCAACAGCAGCAGCGATTAATTTTTTCATAATAATCTCCATAATTAAAAAATATGCTGTTTGCACAACATATAGTGAATTATACATACCTAGTTTATCTAGTCAACATTTTTTTGTAAAAAAAAAACATTTGTTGTTTTTTTTCAACAAATAAAAAAGGAGGGATAATTCCCTCCTTTGATAAATGGACTATAGTTAGATTACATTCTGTAAGCAAGCATTGTTAGCAACATAGGCACAGATAAAATAACATTAATGCTTGACGCCAGTCCAGCTCTAGCTTTGGCGGCTAGCTTTTCATCATCACTAGCTGAAACAAGTCCAAGAACTTTCTTTTGATTTGGCCAGATAATAAACCACACATTAAAAGCCATAATGGTTCCCAACCAAGAACCAAGACCGATGATTTCAGCACCACTAGCAAATGTAAATGCATTATGGATCCTTACACCACTCATTTCTAATAAGGCCAAACCTAATATCCAAGTAGTGGCTGCTGCCATTCTGAACCACAATAGGGCTCTCGGAGCAACATACTTCCCAATTGCTGCTGGACCTGGGCCATCTTTATCTGCAACTGCTGCATTCATCGCTGGTACTTGCACAAAGTTAAAATAGTACAAAAGGCCAATCCACTGGATACCCGCTAATACATGAAGCCAGACTACTGTATTGTAGGCATTCATGTTATGGGTGCCCCAATAAGCCATCATCACAAGAATGGCGGCCACAAATCCTAATATAATTTTTCCGTTGACTGAATTAACAAATCCCATTATTACTCTCCATAAAAGATGATTTATCACAATTATAATTAACTGAATTTTGATTTGTGTAATTTAATAATTAATATGTATGCCAGAATTACCTGAGGTTGAAACCACCAAGAATGGACTAGAAAAATTTCTAACCAAAAAGAAAATCACAAAAGTTGTAATTCTTAATCCTAATCTTAGATGGATTGTTGATCAATCCATTAAATCGAAGATAAATAATCAAACTATTCGATCTTTTTCAAGGAGAGGGAAGTACATCCTCTTTAATCTGGATAAAGGCCATCTCATGATTCATCTCGGCATGAGTGGAAAAATTAACGTAGTAGATGTAAATGAGCCGCTTCAGAAACATGATCATTTTTTATTATATTTTAAGAATAAAGTCATGCGCTTTAATGACCCAAGGAGATTTGGATCAATATTCTATCTTAAAGATTTAAACCATTCGTTATTAAATAATCTTGGTGTTGAACCACTTGAAGATTCATTTCACAAAAATTATCTTTTTGAAAACTCAAGAAAAAAAACTCAAAATGTGAAATCATTCATAATGGATAGCAAGATAGTTGTTGGAGTGGGTAATATTTATGCTTGTGAGTCTCTATATAAGGCAGGTATAAATCCTAAGACTAAATCAAACAAAATATCTAAGCAAAGATACATTAATCTCACTAATAATATAAAGAGGGTTCTTATCAAAGCTCTCAAAGCTGGCGGGACTACTCTGCAAGACTTTGCCAAGGTAGATGGAAAGCCAGGATATTTCTCTCAAGAATTATCTGTCTATGGTCGTGAGAATGAAAACTGTTATAACTGTAATGGTAAAATTAAACGAATTGTTCAGAATCAAAGGTCAACCTTTTATTGTCCAAAATGTCAGAAGTAAATAATACTAAAGAAATTTTTGAAAGTTCCTGCTCGACAAACTCTGAGCCTTTTGCCCTTCAAAATCTCGGTAACATGATGGAGCCTGAATTCAGTGAAAACTGCATTGTAATTATTGACCCTGGAATGCAACTTCATAATAGGGCATATGCTGTTATTAGATACAAAGGTGAGTTGTTCTTTAGGCAATATATAGAAAGAGGTGCTGATAAATATTTAATCTGTCTTAATAATCAATATGATGAAATTAAACTTGAAGAGAATTTTGAGACCATTGGTTGCGTTATTCAGCAAAAACAAAGAAAACAAAAGCCTCTTCATTATTACCACCTAAATCCGCAAACTAAAGAGATGGACTTTACGATTTCTGGAAAGGAGAAAGGTAACAATGGATAAAAAAATTCATCTTGTTTTTAGTCTGGTCATGTCAACATTCATGATATTGATTATGTCATTTGTGGTAACTATGGCGAATGTGGGATGGAGTGATCAAACTATTGTTAAATGGTTAAATAGTTTTTTCTATGCATGGATTGTTGGATTTCCACTGATGTATTTTTTTGCGCCAATATTTAGAAAAATAATCACAAAAAAGATCGTTAACTAATCCATATTAGATTTGCCATTCTTCCAGAGTCTTCGCCATCTCTTCTGAAAGAAAAGTATTCATCCTTTTGCCTGAAGGTACAGTCAGAACCCCCTGAGATTTGATAAATATCAAAATTATTCAAAACCAACTTTGCAGCATCATATAAATCCAAGTAATGCTTACCAGAGTATGTTTTAAAAGAACTTGTGAAACTGCTATCTCTTGCAAAATATTGATCTCTTACCTCTTCACCAATTTCGAAACTATCCTGAGATATAGCCGGTCCAAAATGTGCAACCAAATTGTGAGAATCAAAAGATTTTAGAGTCTGTTCAATTACTCCCCTTAAAAGCCCTTTCCATCCTGCATGAATAACTGCCACCTCTTGCCCAAAAGTATCAGTAATAAATATAGGCAAACAATCAGCAGTGAGAATAGCGCAAACTTCATTTTTTTTATTGGTATATAAAGCATCTCCCTCACATTCAGAATTATCAAACCTCAGACACTTATCCGAATGTATCTGATCTATATATCTAGGCTTGCTCGGAAGGTTAAAGTACTGAATTAATTTTTTTCGATTTTCGAAAACTGTTTCTGGATGATCTGAAACATGATTAGCAAGATTAAAATTATCAAATCCATCTGTAAAATTTTTCGGCTTTTGGTTAAGATATCTTTTTGTTGATATCACATTGATATTTTTGGGAAAGAACTCAGGAGTCATATTCTCTTAAAATATTAATCATTGTATCTAAATCTTCTGGTAGTTTTGATTTCCAAGAAAGTTCTTTATTATTTGCAGGATGAATAATTGAGAGTTTTTTAGCATGAAGCGCCTGTCTGGGAAAATCTTTGATGGCAACCTTGAATTCCTCTTTTGCCCCTTTTGGAAATTTAACTCTACCCCCGTATGTAAAATCTCCAAGTAAAGGATGTCCAATATGCGACATGTGGACTCTGATTTGATGTGTCCTTCCTGTTTCTAAGATCGCCTTAATTAATGTAAAGTTTTTAAATTTTTCAATGACTCTATAGTGAGTAATAGCTAGTTTTCCGCCTTTGGTTACTGCTTGTTTTTGACGATTGGTTGAATCCCTTCCAATTGGCTCTTCAACCATGCCTCCGGTGACCATTGATCCATAAACAATTGCAGAGTACTCTCTTGAAACCGAGTGAGATTCTAGCTGCTTTATTAATGAAAGTTTTGCAGTTTCTGTTTTAGCAACTACCATTAATCCGGATGTATCTTTATCAAGTCTGTGAACAATTCCCGCTCTATCTAATTGATTTAATTCAGGTCTTGCAAATAAAATCCCATTTGCCAGAGTGCCATGAGTATTTCCAGCTCCAGGATGAGTGACCAAACCTGCTGGCTTATTCAAGATAAGTATTTCGTCATCTTCAAAAACAATA